>Ga0247842_10003415_pt1 | contig 21439 bp, 36 predicted proteins | sample LaCruzMarch2015__3_FD_192411 | JGI IMG/M metagenome (GOLD analysis project Ga0247842, IMG submission 192411) | Freshwater microbial communities from meromictic Lake La Cruz, Castile-La Mancha, Spain - LaCruzMarch2015_19m | ecosystem: Environmental > Aquatic > Freshwater > Lake | place: Spain...
GTACATCGATAAATTACATGACTTAATTTTTTATATTCGCTCATGCCACGAAATTAACAATTTTTCAGGCATAGCCCATTTATACATAACCACCACCAAAGGTGGTGGATTTCAAGGTTATATTAAAGTTAGCCGTGAATTGGTATTGGCATAACTTAACACTTAATCACTTAACACTTAATCACTTAACACTTAATCACTTAACACTTAACCACTTAACACTTAACCACTTAACACTTAATCACTTAACAATTAACTACTTAACACTTAACCACTTAACACTTAATCACTTAACACTTAATCACTTAAAATGGAATATCTATGATTAACGTTCACTGTTTGCATGAACATTGTTCTTATGGATATTTCATATCTTTGTAAAAAAGCGAGTCATAATATAACCGTGAGCGAAAAAGAATTTTACATATACTTAGGAACACGCTATAAAGACAGGATCAGGCTTCGTTTTGAAAAGGACAAAGGTCAAATATTAGATTTGGTTTTGCAATACGAAACAATTATCAATGAGAAATGGGTAGCAACTGTCGCATGACAAATAGAGAACAAACACAACGGGACATAGCGATTGCTTTTGATTTTGTTGAGCAAATATTAGATAACCCTGATATGCTTGACAAAATACCTGATGGCGCTTCGATTACGTTTTTGGATGATGAAAATATAAAGCTGGAAAAAAGTTTTATCAAAGATACTGCAAAGAAATATGTTAAAGTCAAAAGACACTTTGAAGTCTTATAAAATTTTAACGACCCCATCACCCCTCAACCAATACCCAATTGAGCCATAAGGCGCACCCTTCCTGCTCCCAACAACTTATCCAAAAAAGTTTTAAGTTTTAAGATTTAAGTGTTAAGAAAAGCAACTTAATCACTTAACACTTAATCACTTAACACTTAACACTTAACACTTAACACTTAATCACTTAACACTTAATCACTTAATCACTTCATCATACCTGACACCTGAAACTTGAGGCCTGCTGTAACAAATCGTAAGTCGTACTTCATAAATCGTAAATTGAGCAGGATCAGAGATACTTGGAATCAGGCTACGAATTGAAAGCACTTGGAAGTGGGTATTTGGCAAGGTTGAAAAGGGAAGTATGTGAGAAATAATTTGACAAACAACTTCTTTTTGCTAACTTTGTATGAGAAATATGAAAAGAGACGAATAGCAGATGGCTGATATAGAACAAATCATTAACGGCATCACCGATACTTTAAAAAAGGAAGGCATTGAGAAAATCATCCTTTTTGGATCCTATGCTTATGGTAATCCCAGGGAGGATAGCGATTTGGATATCATTGTTGTTACTACCGATAACTACATGCCCTCAACAAACCGCGAAAAAATGGAGTTGCACCACAAATACAATCTCCTGATTAAAAAGTTCAGAAGGGCTATTCCGATCGATATGCTGGTTTATACAAAGTCAATGTATCAAAAGCTGCAGGAATCCGGAGGTATCTTTACTGCCGAAATTAACCGAAAAGGAAAAATTTTGTATGAAGCAATTAACCAGGGAATGGCTTAATTTGGTGTAAATAAGAACAAAAACCGGGCAATGAAGAATTTCGAAAGTGTAATTGACAACATTACGGAAATGTTGAAAAAGGAGGGTGTTGAAAAGATTATTCTTTTCGGTTCATATGCATATGGTACTCCGACAAATGACAGCGACATAGATCTCCTTGTGATTAAGAATATTCCTGAGAATGAAACCCGTGACTTCAGAATTAAAATCAAGAAAGCGCTTTGGAACAAACTTGGCAAATTAAACTTGTCATTTGACATTTTAGTAGATAATGAACAGCGAATAAACGAACGTATTTTGATGGGTGATTTGTTTTATAAGGAAATTTATTTCAAAGGGAGAGTTCTTTATGCCTAACAGATCCTATGCCATGGAATGGCTGCTGTTGGCCAATAGAAATCTTGAAACTGCCAAACTGCTTTTTCGTGAGGACCATTATACTGATATTATTGGGATTGAATTACAGCAGACAGTTGAAAAGGCGTTCAAATCCGTTTTTGCCTATTACGGTATCAGTATCCCCAAAACGCATTCTCTGCCTTTGTTATATAACCAGATAAGTACAAAGATTTCATTGGATGATTTTAGTCTTGATGATATTATTATCATCAGTGATTATTATGAAACCGACAGGTATCCCGGATCTCGGTATGAAATTCCCCCACGTACTGAAATTGAACATTTCCTGATCCTGGTTGAAAAATGGTATCAGCAAATCTATGAACTGGTCAACATTTAATTTCCCCCCCCCCGTTCCCTCCCAGAGGGAGGGAAGCCTTAACACTTAAGTGTTAAGTTTTAAGTGTTAAGACCGGAAACTTTTGGAGTTTCGTACCTTTGCAAAAAACAACAGACCGATGCAAACATTGAGATTAAGGGTGAATGAGCGGGTTTACGACAAGTTGATTTGGTTTCTGAGTAAATTCAGTAAGGATGAAATTGAAATTATTCCAGAGGATATTGTTTTTAAGTCGAATCAAAAATATCTTGCTGGTGAGTTGGACGAAATACTCAAAGGAAAGGCTAATTTTATCGGGTTGGACGAAGCTGAACAACGGCTTGAAAGCATCTTAGATAAGCATGAAAATAGTATTTAAGGATACTTTTATCATCCGGCTCGAAAATCAAATAACATACATTTCGCTCGATAGTCCTAAACAAGCAAGAAAATTCAAATCAGATTTGTTGAACAGGATCAAAGAAATCCCTGCAAATCCTTACCGGCACAGAAAATCAATCTATTTCGAAGAGGAATCCATCAGAGATTTGATTTTTAAAGGGTACACGATCGTGTATCGAATAGCAGAAGAAAATATTGAAGTTTTTGGTTTTGTGAAGTATCAGAAAGAATCAACAGACTGATCAGAATGCAACAAAAAAAAAAGGGCCGCATCGCTGCAGCCCCATTGCCATGAAAATGAAAAATGGCCCCGATCAAAGGCTAACAGATAATGTAGCCGAATGGCCCGAGAAATCGTTAGCAGTCGCGGTTATGGTTAGGCCGATAAGATTGGTTACAGCAACCGCGGCAGTGAACTCCCAACGGCTTATCCGGGCGTTGAGTTCATACGGTCGCTGCTCAATCATAGTTCACGCCTCACCCAAACTCAATTTAAGCTAAAGGCTTATAATATAATTCATTTCAATGAAGCCAGCTCTAAACTTTCTATTGAACTGATCGGGCATTTCAGATTAAGTCATGGATTACTTATCACCGATGCAATTATTGCTGCAACAGCAATTACATTGAAATTCAAGCTCTTTAATTACAACAAAAAGGATTTTAGATTTATTCCCGGATTATCATTATTTGAATATTAAAGTAATCTGATTTATCGGGAACCAAACTCTTGACTTTTCAAATTTCTTCCCGCAACAATTTTGCCCTCATTCTCCATCGAAGATAATGTGAGGCTGGAAAAAGTATATCCAACTGCATGATCGTAAATCGTAAATCTCAAAAACGCGTTTAATCGATCAAAACGCACGGTAATCTGAAATAACAGGGCGTTAAATAATTCACATTTCTTCGTGCCTGAAATAGGTATAATTATGCCAATGATTAAAATCCACATTGTGTTTTCTTAATTGACATATCTATCACCAACTTAATATTTCAAGCATGTCATCGGTTCATCCAATATCCTGCGTTGTTATTGATAATGAGGCAGATGCAAGAGAAACCTTTACCATGGTCATTACCCGCTACATGGATTCTCAGCTGAAACTGGTAGGTTCGTGCGGCTCGATGCGCGAAGGCATCGCGGCCATCAACAAATACAAGCCCGAACTGCTGTTCCTGAGCATGGCCATGCCTGAGGAGAACGGGCACACGATTTCTGAATATTTCGGCCATACCGACGTGGAGGTGATCTACACCATCGACAAGGATGCCGGGGCGATGCAGGGCGGAGCGCCGGCTTCGGGCGACTATATTGTAAAGCCCGTAAGCCCGGCCGACCTCCAGCTGGTGGTGAAGCGGTACGAGCTGAAAAAATCGCCCCGCGCCTTCAGGGCACAGATCGAGAACATGGTGATCAACCTGGGCATGGGGGCCGATGTGACGCACAAGATCGCGCTGCCCACCAATAACGGATTCCAGATGGAGCAGATCCACCAAATAATGTATTGCGAGGCCGATGCGAACTACACCCGCATCCATATGTTTAACGATCACATCCTGTTGGTGAGCAAATCGCTCAAGACCGTGGAGGAGATGATATCGCGCGATTTTTTCTTCCGCATCCACAAATCATACCTCATAAACCTCAACTTCCTGAAGTCATATTCAAAAGACAAAGGATACACCGTTACCCTCGACAACGGCGCCGTGCTGCCCGTGGCCATGCGGAAGAATGAGGAGTTTGTGAGGGCGATAACGAGGAAGTAATTACCAATTACCAATTACCAATTACCAATTGGGGGTGTTGGGTGGTTTTTTGAGGGTTAAAAATAGCTCACGGGTGTGAGTGAAGGGGCGAAGCCGTGAAAAGAACTCAAAATTCAAAAATAAAAAAAATCACGAAGTGAAAACTTCATACTTCGTTGATCAATATTCAATATTCGATATTCAAGGAAGGAAATCACGCAGTGAAAACTTCAAACATCGTTGATCAATATTCAATATTCGATATTCAAGGAATTCACGAAGTGAAAACTTCATACTTCGTTGATCAATATTCGATATTCAAAAAACCCTTTTCATCTATGACATCTAACCAAACCTCGTCATTCTCCCCATCTGGCGAATCCTTCCCGCTTCCATCCGGCAGCGACTACAACAACGAACTAAAGCGCATAGAACAACTCGTTCATCAATCGCGCAGCGAGCATAAGGAGATCGTAGTGGTAATGGGCCTCGGCTTCGTCGGCGCCGTAATGGCTGCGATTGTAGCCGATACAAAGGGTGCCGACGGGAAAAACAGTAAATTCGTGATCGGCTGCCAGCGCCCTTCTCCCCGCTCCTACTGGAAGATCCCGCTCATCAACCGCGGAGAGGCGCCGGTAAAGGCCGAGGACCCGGAGGTGGATGTCCTCATCCGCCGGTGCGTGCTGGAGAGCAAGACGCTCACGGCCACATACAACAGCGATGTGCTGCAGTTTGCCGACTGCGTGGTGGTGGATGTGCAGTGCGACTTCGCCAAAAAGGAGTTGGGCAACATGCGCAGCGGCGAGGCCGACATGGCCGCGCTGGAGGATACCATGCGCACCATCGGGGAGAAGATTCAGCCCAATTGTCTGGTGCTGATCGAAACAACGGTGGCGCCGGGGACCACCGAATTCGTGGCCTGGCCCATATTGAAAAAGGAATTTTCCAGACGGCGTCTGCAAGAGGCGCCGCTACTGGCACACTCGTTCGAAAGGGTGATGCCCGGCAAACAATATGTGGCCTCCATCCGCGACTTCTGGCGGGTGTGTTCGGGGTGTGAACCCATCGCGCGGGCGCGGGTTGAAAAGTTCCTGCACGAGGCGCTCAACACCAAAGATTTCCCGCTTACGGTGATGGACCGCCCCATCAAGTCGGAAACCACCAAGATCGTGGAGAACTCCTACCGTGCCACCATCCTGGCCTACCTGAACGAGTGGAGCCTGTTTGCCGAACGCAACGGGGTGGACCTTATCAAGGTGATCGATGCCATCAAAATGCGCCCCACCCACAGCAACATGATCTTCCCCGGACCGGGCATCGGCGGCTACTGCCTGCCCAAGGACGGCGGACTGGGTTACTGGGCCTATGAACACAATTAATGATTGAGTGAATGAGTGATTGAATGAGACCTGCAAACACAAATCGTAAATCGTACTTCGTAAATCGTACGTTTCATAAGGCTGAACTCACCCGCGACGCCCTGCGCAACATGGGCCGCTACATTGCCGGTTCGAAGGCGCTGCTGTGCGGCGCCAGCTACCGCCAGGATGTGGGCGACACACGCTACAGCGGAAGTGAACTGGTGGTGCGCAAACTCACCGAGATGGGCGCCGAGATCGGCATCCACGATCCTTATGTGGAGCGCTGGTACGAACTGGAGGAGCAGGACACCTACCCCTCGCCCGGCAGCTCGTGGAAGCGCTTTTTCCGCAACCAGGAGAACCTTAAACAAGCGGTGGTGGAAAAGGACCTGGAACAGTCTATGAAGGGCGTGGAGGCCGTTATCCTGGCTGTGCCTCACAAACAATACCTCAGCCTCGATCCCGGGGAGATGGTAAAATGGGCTGGCGGCCCCATCGCCGTGATCGATGCCTTTGGCATCCTGAACGATACCCAGATCAGAAAGTATTTTGAACTCGGTTGTGAGGTGAAGGCCCTGGGCCGCGGGCACCTGGCCCGGTTGAAAAGGGAGGTGCGGGAGAAACAGGATCACTTATAATTTTGTATATTTGCATAGTCTGTTCATTAACCGGTTGTACAAATGAAAACACAATTTATCACGGATGAAAAAGGGAATAAAATTTCTATTGTAATTCCTTTGAAGGAATACAGTAGAATCCTTGAAGATTTAGAAGAACTTAACGATATCAGGTTGTTCGATGAAGTGAAGTCAAGGAATGAAAAAAGTTTGCCTCTTGAGGAATATCTTAATCAGCGGCAGAAAAAAAAGAAATATGCCTGATTACTCGATTACAATTTCAAATACTGCTCAAAGACAATTAGATAGTTTACCGGATAAAACTGCGGAGAAACTGATAGCAGTAATTAAGAGATTAGCTCAAAATCCAAGACCATTCGGATATAAAAAACTACGGGGAAGGGACGGATATAGAATCAAAAGAGGGAACTATCGAATTCTTTACGAAATTATTGATCAAAATCTTATAATCGGTATCATTGCCATCGGCCATCGAAGCAGTATTTACCGGTACCGATAACCAAACCATCGATTTCAGTATACTGCTCATTACCGAAGAACCATCATCACCCATCACCCCTCAACCAATACCCAATTAAGCCTTAAGGCGTTCCCGACATCCTCCACACTTTTAATGAATGATTGAATGTCATTGGTAATTCGTCCTCACCGGTTTCGACCCTGAAATTGTATTGGATTCGGTGAAACTTTCGATCGAAGAACACCAGAAAGGAATAACCCGTCAAATACCCGCTGATTACAACATCGACAACACCTCCATGCGCGTTCTGAAACTGATCATGGGAAATACAAAGCTTTCAAACCGGTGGCATGGAATTGCGTAACACTTAATGCGGGACAAAAGACGGGATACTGGACGTGGGACAAAAGATGGGACACGGGACACTTGATCATTTGAACTTCAATATTTATTAGAGAATTTTCCGTTAGTTATGTAAAATCCGTAACGTAAATTACGTAATTTTACAAATAAAATGACAGCCAGAAAAAAGTTAAATAATCCTTTCGTCACCGTCGGGTACGTTTCGCCGGAGTATTTCTGCGACAGAGAAAAGGAAACCGGTCAGATAGCGGAGATCATCCATTCCAACAGGAATCTGGCGATTATCTCAGTGAGGCGCATGGGAAAAACCGGGTTGTTGAAACATACCGGGTATTTGCTGAACAGGAAAAGCAAAAACAATGAGCTGATCTATATCGATCTGATGCCGACACAGTCAGTTTCAGACCTGCTCAGCGTGATCGGGACTGCACTTTTGCAAACCGGCCATTCTGAAAAAAATATCCTTGAAAAAATACTCGCTGCCCTGGCGTCGTTGCGACCGGGTTTCAGTTATGACACCCTGACGGGACAGCCCTCGCTTGTTCTCAATGTAATCAATGAAAATGAATTCAACCTGGGATTCCGGCAGTTACTCGCGCTGTTCAGTTCGATCCGGAAAGAACGTTCGATTGTCCTGGATGAATTCCAGCAAATCCTTAGATATCCTGAAAAAAATGTTGAACATCTGTTACGAACCATCGTTCAGGAAAATCCACAGATTAACTTCATCTTTTCGGGAAGCGACAAACACATGATGGAAACCATGTTCAATTCACCTGACCGGCCTTTTTTTCAGAGTGTCGAAATGATGTACCTTGGTCCCATCGCCACAGAACCTTACCGGGATTTTATTATACACCATTTTAAAGCGGCTGGCGTTATCATTTCAGGAAATACGGCCGAAAGCATACTGGCATGGTGCAGAAACCATACATTTTATGTCCAGCATTTTTGTAACCGGTTATATGCCAAAGGGCTGAGTGAAATCAACGAGGAAACGATCAGGCAGGTCAGTTTCGAAATCCTCTCCTCCTACGAACCATTGTACCTCACATACCGCAAATTGCTCACTGCACACCAGTTTGCGCTTATCCAGGCAATAGCAGTCGAAAATGGCGTTTCCAAACCCTTCTCAGGTGATTTTGTCAGGAAATATTCCCTGAACAGCGCCAGTTCCGTTAAAACCACACTGGATGCCCTGGCAGGGAAGGAGATGATTGTCGGGAATAAGGATGGCTGGCAGGTATATGATGTTTTCTTTGCCCGCTGGCTGGAACATGGCTGGAAGCGGTTTAAAAGGGGCTAAATAATTTAACCAAAAAAAAGGGCCGCATCGCTGCAAGCCCCCTTCAAAGCATAAAAGAATAAAAAAAATCACCAAACTAAAGCATGATCGTCATCTTACCAATTACCAATTGATTAGTCACGTTTTTTCCGTCACTTTCCTTCGTCACGTTTTCGGCAAGATTCTCCACAACGTTGCGATGAAAACTAATCCTAAAATGATCCATGGCAGTTTGCTTAGCCAACCTGCCTCCGCTTTAACGAGCTTTATCTTCTCAACCGGTACCCGTACCTCTCTGACGATCGTATCGGCCTTGCAGGCGCCGGTTACATGGATGGTGTCGCGGATCTGTACCAGTTTGATCTCGAGCTTGTCGCGTGAGATGACCACCGTGTCGGTGAGACGGGTAAGCGGAAAGGCCGTATCTGCGGTAATGGCAGCCGTAAACAGGGTATCTGTCACCAGAACGGTATCAGCAAGCCTGAGTTCCGGATGACGCGCCACAAGCCGCTGCAAACGCCTTTGCGGCGAACAAGCGGTGAACGAAGACACCAGCAGGATTAGGATGATAGGAAAAAATGAATATCGAATATCGAATGTCGAATGTCGAATATCGAATTTTGGGTTACTAAAAGTTTTCATTTTGTCGTAATTTTTAATTTTTAATTGATCATTGGTCATTGGTAATTGGTCATTGGTCATTCCCAAATCGTAAATCGTACCTCGTAAATCGTAAATCAATATGATTTCCCCCAACGACATCCTCCTCATCACCCGCGGCACCGGATCGTTCGGCCATGTAACGCTCGAGAGGTTCCTGCAAACGGAGCTTTTCAAAGAGATCCGCATCTTCAGCCGCGATGAAAAGAAACAGGACGACATGCGGCAGCATTACCAGAACGACAAGATCAAGTATTACATCGGCGATGTAAGCGACAAGCGCAGCCTCGACCAGGCCATGCGCGGGGTCGATTACGTGTTTCACGCTTCGGCGCTGAAGCAGGTGCCGTCGTGCGAATTCTTCCCGATGGAGGCCGTGCGTACCAACGTGATGGGCTGCGAAAATGTGCTCGAAAGCGCTCTGGAAAACAGGGTGAAAAATGGGATGGCGCTGAGTACCGATAAGGCCGTGTATCCCATCAACACCGGCATATCAAAGGCGCTGAGCGAAAAGGTGATGGTGGCCAAACCGCTGGCACGGAATAACTTAACACTTAACACTTCATTACTCTATTACTAAATTAGATTCGAATATCTTATATTTGCACAATAAAATAGCATAAATCTGCACATTAAAATATCTTTATTTTGCACAATATAAATTTGTAAAGCTTTGCATCAAACTTATATACCTAATTATGAGTTACATAAAAAGGATAATAGAAGAGGATTTGCAGGAAAAACTGTCTGCCTCGGGTGCAGTGCTTATAAAAGCATGCCGATGAACGCGGTGCCTTTGTCGAGATCATGAAGTCGAACCAGGGCGGCCAGCTGAGTTTCTCAACCAAAAAACCCGGGATCACCCGCGGCAACCATTTTCACACCCGTAAAATCGAACGGTTTGCAGTCATCAAAGGAGAAGCAATCATTCAGTTACGACGAATCGGAACAAGTGAAGTCATGGAGTTTCATCTTTCCGGTGAAGAACCCGCCTATGTCGACATGCCCATCTGGTATACCCACAATATCACCAACACCGGCACCGACGAACTGTACACCCTGTTTTGGATCAACGAGTTCTTCAACCCCGATGATCCGGATACCTGGTTTGAAAAAGTGCAATATAAATGCGGTGAGGTAGCAAAATCGTCAAATCTGTGTTAAATTTGTAAAAAAAAGAAAATGGAAAGTACCGTAATTCAAAACAGGAAAGATCAAATGATTTTAACGCTCAAAAAGAAGGGATTTGATGATGCGTATTTGATATCGCTTGTTAAAAGGTTGCAAATAGAGGAGTTGGCTCAAAAATCAGGATTTAAAAATGATATTATAGGACTTGCTGATCAGATAAATCAGGAATGGTGGAGTCAACAGGGTGATCAATTTCTAAAAGGGGTAAAAAAATGATTCCCGGAAAGAATCAATTTTGTTCCCATTGATTTCATAGGTATCGAAAGTAGGCAAAAAGCATATGATTTATGCAAAAACATTGATCTGTCCGATATACCATTCATAGCGCTTGCTATTGATTTGGAGATTCCGCTGTGGACAGGTGATAAAAAAATAAAAGACGGATTAAGAAACCAGGGGTTCATAAACTTCTTCAATCCATAAGAAAACAGAGGGCACTCAGAACCTGGATCTTATGAATCTTAACACTTAATCACTTAACACTTAACACTTTTTCGCATGAAAGTTCTGACTATCGTCCGCACCCGTCCCGAAATTATAAGACTCTCCCGGGTGATGGCATTGCTCGATGAACACCTTACCCAGGTGATCGTGCATACCGGTCAGAACTAAGACTATGAACTGAACCCTGAAACCTTCTCCCTTAAGGATGAAAATAAAATCCGACAACAACACGAGTGAAATAATTTTGTATCAAGCTCCAGATAATCAAACCGTATTAGAGGTGAGATTTGAAGATGAGACCATTTGGCTTACGCAAGCTCAAATCGTCACACTATTTTCCACAAGCAAAGCAAATGTAAGCGAACATATTAAACAAATTTACCAATCAAGGGAATTGGAAATCGAAGCAACTGTTCGGAAATTCCGAACAGTTCAAATCGAAGGAAATCGAAGCGTTACCCGCAGTAGTGACCATTACAATTTGGACATGATAATTTCTATCGGATATCGTGTCAATTCTATTCAAGGAACTCAATTTCGCATTTGGGCAAATAAGGTTTTGAAAAGTTATTTACTCAAAGGATACGTTATTCACCAGCAATTTGAGCAAATTGAAAATAAATTGAAACAACATGACAAAGTACTTTTGGCACACGATCAGAAGTTCGACTTACTGATAAAAACAAACTTTCTGCCTAAAGAAGGAATATTTTATGATGGACAAATATTCGATGCTTACCAGTTTGCATCGGATATAATCAAAACGGCGACAAAGTCTATTGTGCTGATAGACAATTATGTTGATGAAAGTGTGCTGACTTTGCTGTCAAAAAGGAATAGTGAAGTGGCAGCCACGATATATACCGCTTCCATATCAAAGCAGTTAAAGTTGGATTTGAAACGATTTAATTCCCAATATCCAGTAGTTGACATAAAAACGTTCACCAAATCCCATGACAGGTTTCTGATAATTGACCATGCAACGGTATATCATATTGGCGCTTCACTAAAAGACCTTGGGAAAAAATGGTTTGCATTTTCAAAAATTGAAATCGATGCCGTGGAAATGATAAATAAACTTAACACCCTATCGTAATTTGGCTCCTACGGAGCCAAAGTCTTAACACTTAACACTTAAAACTTAACACGTTTTCGCATGAAAGTTCTGACAGTAGTAGGGACTCGTCCCGAAATTATCAGGTTGTCGAGGGTGATGGCGTTGCTGGATGAACACCTTACCCAGGTAATCGTGCACACGGGCCAGAACTACGACTATGAACTGAATGAGATCTTCTGGAATGAGCTGGAATTACGGAAGCCCGATTACTTTCTGAATGTTGATACTACTTCGCTGGGCGCTGCAGTAGGCGATATCATCCGGAAAACAGAGGAGGTACTTGTCAAGGAGAAGCCAGATGCGCTGCTGGTATTGGGCGATACCAATTCATGCCTCTCGGCTTACATGGCCAAACGGATGCACATTCCCATCTTTCACATGGAGGCGGGGAACCGGAGTTTCGATTTCAATGTACCCGAAGAGGTGAACCGCCGGATCATCGACCACATCGCCGACTTCAACCTGGTGTATACCGAACACGCCCGCCGGCACCTGATCTCCGAAGGACTGCCCCACCGGCGCATCTACCTCACCGGCAGCCCGATGAAGGAGGTGCTGGATTATTATAAGCCCAAGATTGAAGGATCAAGGATACTGGAGAGGTTGGAATTAAAAAGTTCAAAGTTCAAAATGCAAAATGCAAATGGCAAAATGCAAAATGTAAATGAAGGGTATTTTGTGGTTTCGGTTCATCGGGAGGAAAATGTGGACAACCCGGAGAACCTTAAAAAAATTATTACCGTTCTGAACCGCCTGGCCGAAAAGTATAAACTTCCGATTATAGTATCTACACATCCCAGAACCCGCAAACGCCTTGAGGCACTAAAATCGTCAATCGTAATTCGTAATTCGTCAATCCTATTTTCTCCGCCTTTCGGCTTCTTAGATTACGTGCACCTCCAACAACACGCCCTCTGCACCCTCTCCGACAGCGGCACCATCAGCGAAGAATCATCGATACTGGGGTTCCCCGCCATTTCGCTGCGCCAGTCGATGGAGCGGCCTGAGGCGCAGGACACAGGGAGCATCATCCTCACCGGTTTCGACCCTGAAATCGTACTGGATTCGGTGAAACTTTCGATCGGAGAACACCAGAAAGGATTAACCCGTCAATTACCCGCTGATTACAACATCGACAACACCTCCATGCGGGTACTGAAACTGATCATGGGCAACACCCGGCTCTCAAACCGCTGGCACGGGATACAAAACAGGGAAGTTTAAAGCAGGCCGCTATGGATTTTCGTAGATTTTTCGTAACTTTGAAGTATGAAAACCACAAAAAACAGACTACTTGACTTTAAAATTGACAAACTCACAAATTCTATTGAAAATATTTCAACGGGAGAGGTTTTTGATACTGTGGTTATTCGGCTTACTTCAAAGGATTTAATCCTTATTCAGAAATTCGAGTGGCAATTTGACTGGAGCAAAGAACTTAAGGACAAAACAAAAGAGGTATACAAACTTACTACTGTAAACAACCCGAACATTATACAGGGACTCTTGAGTATTGAGGATAAACAAGACCATATTTTCATGCACCTTATTGAAAGTTCCAAATTCAATAAGGGAAAGGAAAAAGTTTATATCGGAGATTGATTTCACAATATTTTAAAACATAAACAGATGGGACTTATAAGGGAACCAAAAAATGTTGACTTCACCGTTCAATCTGAACCGTGGACAGAGGCAGAACTAAATGACTTCAGAAAGGTGATGAATGAGCTTAAAGCGAAAAACGCTGAAAGAAAGTTTCGGCCTTCAAATTTAAAAAAGAAAGTCAGCGCCTGACCCGCTTGGATTACCCCCCCAAAAACTCGCAAACGCCTCGAAGCCCTTAATTGGTCATTGGTCATTGGTCATTGGTCATTGGTCATTCATCCTCACCGGTTTCGACCCCGATACTGTGCTGGATTCGGTGAAACTTTCGATCGAAGAACACCAGAAAGGAATAACCCGTCAATTACCCGCTGATTACAACATCGACAACACCTCCATGCGGGTACTGAAACTGATCATGGGCAACACCCGGCTCTCAAACCGCTGGCACGGAATAACTTAACACTTAACACTTAATCACTTAACACTTAATCACTTAACCCACGTCCGACATCGTCGAAGCATTCCAATACAGTTTTCCCGGAAAAGGTTGAATAGGGAAGTGCGTTAGAAATTGTTGAGAAAAGGTACCGACTCATCTTTGATAATTTACATTTTCGTACTTTTGCAAAATGGAAGCAATTAAAAATCACGGATCAATAAGCGAAAACTGGATCATCACCGAACCTAAAGAGGTCTATTTTTCCTCAGATAAGGTAATTGATGCCTATATGATGGGGAAAAAAGAGGGGTTGGAACAGGCACAGAAGGCAATGTTTTCTTTATTGGAAAAGAACCTGGTAAAATGCCATCAACTTACCAGCAAAATTAGTACAATCCTCAAAAAACATAAATTCAATCCTGTTAACGCTTATCTTCGAATTCAGTCATTTGATGTATTTGAGGTTTTAATCACCCTTCCTGAAAAGGAATTTCTGGCTGATGAGTTTCTGTTCATTTATGACGAAATCAATCAAATTGAAACCAAAGAAAGTTCTGACCTGTTCAATGTGACATTCAGCTTTTCAGATTGCGGAGTTGATTTTGACGAAAAAAACCTGAAAAGCGATGGATTTACATTAAAAAATATTACCTATGCGCCTAAGGCACGCTGAACACAATGAAGCCTTATGTGACCTGATTCTTAAAACAGGCAATTTTAATGACTGGGCTATTACTACTGCTTTTTATGCAGCGCTTCACTTTGCTCAGCACAAAATATTTCCACTTAAACATGGCCGTAAGGTTTTCAGCGATCTTAATCAGTATTATTATCAGCATATAAGGAAATCGCGTAAACAAATCACCAAGCATCAAACTATGGTCGATTTGGTTAAAATCAACCTGCCTGTTTCATACTCCTCCTACAGATGGCTACTTGATGCAAGCCAGACAGCGAGATACAATGACTATAGGATTTCAATAGAAAAAGCAAATAAATCCTGGGAAAGACTTCAAGTGGTTAAAAAAGAAGCTTGCCTTTGATCCTGAAGCACATATCATCCTGATAATTACTTTCTCACTTATGACCATGAAAGGCCAAACCAAAATATCGGGTACGGGAATTAACAGGATTAGATCGTTATGCAGAGAAAGCCTCATTGCCGAGCCGGAATTCACGTTTAATGAATTTTTTACCGTATGTTTCAAACGAAAACAAGCAGATGAGGGAGTATATGAGGGAGTAAATGAGGGAGTAAATGAGGGAGTAAATGGGTTGTTTGTTATCATTAAGGAGAACCCCGGGCAAAGAGTTCCTTTTTTAGCAAAAAGGATAAGCACACCTGCTAAAACGGTTGAAAGATGGCTCAAAGCATTAAAAGACCAAGGTAAGATTGAATTTAAGGGGAATGGCAAAACGGGAGGATATTTTGTTATAGAGGAAGAAAGGAAATTGAAATCATGATCCCAAAATCCTCTCTTAAAGTAATGACCGTCGTGGGCACCCGCCCCGAGATCATCCGTTTGTCGCGCACCATGGCATTGCTCGATGAACACCTTACCCAGGTAATCGTGCACACGGGCCAGAACTACGACTATGAGCTGAATGAGATCTTCTGGAATGAACTGGAACTGCGGAAGCCCGATTACTTTCTGAATGTCGATACTACTTCGCTGGGCGCTGCAGTAGGTGATATCATCCGGAAAACAGAGGAGGTACTTGTCAAGGAGAAGCCGGATGCGCTGCTGGTATTGGGCGATACCAATTCATGCCTGTCGGCCTATATGGCCAAACGGATGCACATTCCCATCTTTCACATGGAGGCCGGGAACCGGAGTTTCGATTTCAATGTACCCGAAGAGGTGAACCGCAGGATCATCGACCATATCGCCGATTTCAACCTGGTGTACACCGAACATGCCCGGCGGCACCTGATCTCCGAAGGACTGCCCCACCGCAGGATCTACCTTACCGGCAGCCCGATGAAAGAAGTCCTTGATTATTATAAACCCAAGATTGATCAATCGGAGATAATTAAGAATTTAAAATTAAAAATTAAAAATTATTTTGTTGTATCGGTTCACAGAGAGGAAAACGTCGACAACCCGGAAAACCTTCAGAAAATAATAACCGTACTGAACCGCCTGGCCGAAGAATATAATCTTCCAGTCATCATATCTACCCATCCAAGAACAAGAAAACGTTTGGAAAACGATGAGTTGTCACGCGTCACGCGTCACTTCTTTTTTTAAAGCCTTTCGGCTTCCCCGACTACGTCCACCTCCAGCAGCACGCCCTCTGTACTCTCTCCGACAGCGGCACCATCAGCGAAGAATCATCGATACTGGGATTTTCGGCCATCTCCCTGCGCCAGTCGATGGAGCGGCCTGAGGCGCAGGACACCGGGAGCATCATCCTTACCGGCTTCGACCCCGATACTGTGCTGGATTCTGTGAAACTCTCGATCTTAGAACACCAGAAAGGAATAACCCGTCAAATACCCGCTGATTACAACATCGACAACACCTCCATGCGCGTACTGAAACTGATCATGGGCAACACCGGCCTCTCAAACCGCTGGCACGGAATAAATTAACACTTAATCATTAACATAGGATTGTTTGTTTACCTGATTCAGCATACCAGGGTTAATGTGCCCATTAGATAACATTCATTCCTTTTAAAAACAGGAGTTTTTAATGACAAAGTTTATAAACCCGATTACCGCATCCTTATAAACAATGGGAGCAGGAATCCTTTCATGATCAAAGAGAGAAGTAGGTGAGAAATAATTTGACAAACGACTTCTTTTTACTAATTTTGTAATAAAAACAAAGGAAATCATGAATTCCGCATCATATAAAAGAACATACAACCTGCCTTTTACCTTTGACGATATATTAAAACTGATCCAGTCATTCTCTATTGAAGATAAAGTGAGGCTGGAAAAAGAGCTGGAGAAGGAGACTTTATTGTATCGGGCGCAAAAACTGTCGGATAGGATAAAGCCCAATGATTTAACTATGGAGGATGTGGTAACTGAAGTTGCAGCATACAGAAAAAAGAAGAATGCAAAATAACGTTTACATTCTGGACAGCAACATCTGGATTAGTTATCTGATTACTAAACGACTGCACCTCCTGGTCGCCTTGATTCAAGATCACCAACTGAAATGCCACGGGAATCGTAAGCGGTGATAAAGAATTGTTGCGCGAAGCAAGTATTTTGAATTACCATGTAATGACGCTTAATGAGTTTGAATCAGAAATTAGATTGACTTTTCCGAAGTGATTTATCAATAAAAAAGAGGGCCGCATTGCTGTAAGCCCCCTTCAAAGCATAAAAGATTAAAAAAAATCACCAAACTAAAGCATGATCGTCATCTTACCAATTACCAATTGATTAGTCACGTTTTTTCCGTCACTTTCCTTCGTCACGTTTTCGTCAAGATTCTCCACAACGTTGCGATGAAAACTAATCCTAAAATGATCCATGGCAGTTTGCTTAGCCAACCTGCCTCCGCTTTAACGAGCTTTATCCTCTCAACCGGGACCCGAAGCTCTCTGACAATCGTATCGGCTTTGCAGGCGCCGGTTACATGGATGGTGTCGCGGATCTGTACCAGTTTGATCTCGAGCTTGTCACGGGCGATAACCACCGTGTCGGTAAGACGGGTGACCGGAATGGATGTATCAGCCACAATTGCGGCCATTACAAAGGTGTCGTGCACCAGCAGGGTATCAGCCGCCAGCAGTTCCGGATAATGCGCTACAAGCCGCTGCAAGCGCCTTTGCGGCGAACAGCCAGTGAACGACGACGCCAGCAGGATTAGGATGATAGGAAAAAATGAATATCGAATATCGAATGTCGAATGTCGAATATCGAATTTTGGGTTACTAAAAGTTTTCATTTTGTCGTAATTTTTAATTTTTAATTTTTAATTGATCATTGGTCATTGGTCATTAGTCATTGGTCATTCTTCTCAGTCGTTTCTCCCACCCCCTCAAAAACCTCCCCTGCGTGGGATCACGCTCCACAATCCGCCTGATAAACGCGAGCCTTTGTTCAAAAAGTTGATGAAAGAAGATATCCGGATTGGATTGGTTAACGGCCAAAAGGGTCGTCCGGCCTACAAAGCCATCGGGTACCACACCCAGGATACGCTGCGGAATGATGATGCCCCACTTGCCGCTGCACCAGTACCAGTCGACCAGCATACAGGCCACCCGCTGACTGTCAATTTCATCGGCCCGCCAATGGTTCCAGTAGAAATGGCGGAGCGCTTTGAACACATCGTTGCGGTTAATCCTGAGAAGGTCGTCGGGATCAATATCCCCGTCGCCATCCTTGTCGTAGCCAATGCGGCGCCAGGTGGCCAGGGTAACGCCCATGTTGGTGGGTCCGCCACGGTCGGCGGGATGATTGGAAAATCCCCCCTCGAGCGCGAGGATCTTTGCTGCAAAAGTTTCAAAATTTGCCATGGTCGGTTTTTTTAAAGAGATAAAAAAAATGGAGACGGGCGGTGAACCCGTCCCCATGAATGAAACAAACCTGAAGTTACATGGTTATGTGCGCTTCGGTCTTGTTGCCGGGAATGTCGGTGGCCCAGGCGGTGATGGTAAGCCCCGTGGTGTTCTCCACGCCTGCCGTCGCCACATAGGTCCAGAAGTTACCGAACTGGCTGCGGGTGCAAACACCCTTCTCCACCTGCACGCCATTGGCGCCGGTGATAGCGACCTCAACCTGCATCACCGACATATCGTCCACGGCCGAAACGATCACCTCGTCGCCCTCCGCGCCGGTATAGTTCGCGGTGTCGATTGCAAGGATCTTCGGCGGGCGCAGGTAATCGGTAAGCGCCACCATGTAAGGCGTTTTCCCGTCGCGCGCCCTGGCCAGGTAAAGTTCATACAGGTCGGGTTTCGCCAGGGTTTCCTTTGCCCATTGGGCGCCGGCCCTGAACCGGTCCTTGACCCTTTCCTGGCTCGCGGTATAGGTTTTCGAATTTTTAACCGGCTCGATGGTCATCACCGTATTCTTACGCCGGCTGCGCAGCAGCACACCTCAGCGCCATCGAGCCAGGAAAACCCGGCGGGCTGCACAAAGTTGAGACGCTCCTCGAGGCGGTCGAGCCGCCTGATGACCTCGGTCATCGGCTTGTGAACATGTTTGAACTTTTCCATAGTTTTTGATTTTTTGTGGTTAGTAAATAAACCGCGGTTGTTGATCATGACGGTCACAAAATTAATTCGCCGTGCGAGGGAAGTCAGGTGCCAACAGGTTCCGGTACCTTTATTTATATTGCTGATATGCAATAAAATAGGTCATGCGCATTGGTTGAATTCTTCCGAAATTTTCAGCATTTCGTGCAACGCTTCATTCACCCGTTTCACATGAATTTCGTCGGGATCATTGAATTTGTGTTTGAGCATCGACTCGCTCAGGGAGTTGCTCCGGGTGGTGGTGAATACGGCGGATATCGCGCGAAAGAGTTGCTCCTTGTTTTTTACCACCACCACGCCGATCTCGGCCAGCAACCGGGTCATGTGGGCCAGCTCGCCTGCCGTTGCCTCCAGCGCGATTTTTTCGGAGGGCGACAGTGATCCGGGTTTCAGCGACAGGCCATGGGTCACGGTCGAATGCATGTAATAGTACTTCAGCATATCCTGCAATCCGCTCAGGCTCAACCACCACTGCCAGGCCCAGGCATGGGCATGGCGCGACAGTTTGATGGCCAGGGTATCGCCCGGCCGGATATCTTCGGCAGGTTGAAAAACGGGACGGTTGAACACGCGGATTACGCGGAAGGGCTTGCCGCAGCGAAGCGCCTCGGGCGACGGGAGCTATTTGTCGTAATTCGTAATTTTTAATTTTTAATTGGATTCAATGTCGGACTATCCCAAAATCACCAACCAACGCGTACTAGTAACAGAAAAGGTGTTCCCCATAGGCCTGCGGGGTTTTAAAGCCGTTCACATCGATGATTTTGTACGATGAAGGTTCCTGGGTGTCCGTTTGCGGTTTGCAGGTATAACGGATGGTGATCGACGACGCTTCGTCGAACGGTTCGAACAGGGTGTTCAAAACGTGGTTGAATTGATTTTGTGTGTACATGATGACCTGTTTTTAAGATTGGTACAGCTTAATCATGGAAACAGGCAAAAGGTGAAGGATTTGATGAAAAGTTTAACAAAATTTAACATATTATCACGGTTTATGCTCCGGAAAATACCCCTGCTCCATGCTTCCGCCACGGTTCCATCAGGGTCTTATCATGGTCTCATCATGGTCTGTTCATGCTCCCCTTACAGCGGAGTCATGTGAGCGTGAAGGGAGCATGGAAAAGTTGCAAGTTTCAGGTTGACAGACAAGCAACTTAACACTTAACACTTAATCACTTAACCCATGACCGCCATCATCGAAGCTTTCCGGTATAGTTTTCCCGGAAAAGGTTGAAAAGGGAAGTGCAGGAGAAATAGCTTCACTGGTATTTGTATTTTATGGATGAACCAGCATGAATATTTATTATTTTTGCAATAAAATGTAAATAGAATAAGATGAATAATTTACTGAAAATACCCTATTCATCAAAATTACCGGATGCACTTCAGCTCTCCAGCAAACAATTTGAAAAAGAGGCTGTTATGGCAATGGCAGTAAAGCTTTTTGAGCTAAAAAGATTATCTTCAGGAATGGCTGCTTCCCTCGTAGGAGTTGATCGGGTTACATTTCTGCTGTCATTACATAGGTATGGGGTCGATATGATCAACATCGAGCCTGAAGAAATAGCTGATGATTACGAAAATGCCTGAATCGAAAGATCTTGTCATCAATACCGGGCCATTGCTTGCAATAACCGCAGCGCTTGGTAGCCTTTCCCTTCTTCGTGATCTATATCGGCAGGTTTTAGTTCCTTATGAAGTCAAAAAAGAGATAACAGGTTATGGATCAATCCGATTTGGGGTGAAAGAGTTTAAAGAGGCCCGGTTTCTGAATGTACATTCACGACCTGTATCTATATCTCCAATATTACAAAACACCTTGGATTCTGGCGAAGCATCGGTAATTCAGCTGGCGTTGTTAAGAAAAATTGATACTGTATGCATAGATGAGGCTGCCGGAAGGAGAATTGCCCGACTTTACAACCTGAAAGTGACAGGTTCCCTTGGTATTTTACTCAGAGCAAAAAAAGAGGGATATCAAATTTCGTTAAAGGAATCGATTGAACAAATGCTGAAAAAAGACATTTATTTATCTTCACAACTGGTCAGTATCGTTCTGAAAATGGCTGGCGAAAAATAGCGAACTAGAATAGCTGCTCCTTTCATCACCCATCACCCCTCAACCAATACCCAATTAAGCCTTAAGGCGTTCCCGACATCCTCCACACTTTTAATGAATGATTGAATGTCATTGGTAATTCGTCCTCACCGGTTTCGACCCTGAAATTG
>Ga0247842_10003419_pt1 | contig 21429 bp, 17 predicted proteins | sample LaCruzMarch2015__3_FD_192411 | JGI IMG/M metagenome (GOLD analysis project Ga0247842, IMG submission 192411) | Freshwater microbial communities from meromictic Lake La Cruz, Castile-La Mancha, Spain - LaCruzMarch2015_19m | ecosystem: Environmental > Aquatic > Freshwater > Lake | place: Spain...
CCGATAGGGACAACCGCTTGGTAAAAAATGAAAACACTATAAAACTAAATGTGCCGTAGGCACTACCGCTTGTTAAATTTATATCTATATGTCGAATACATATACTCAAATCTACATACAATGCATCTTCGCTGTCAAATGTCGGGATGCGGTGATTAATGGGTTGTGCTTACGGTACAATATTTCCCGTGTTTGTTCTCTTTTTACCAAGCGGTTATGCCTACGGCATATTCATTATGCGTAACATCAGTTACTTTATTTAACAATGCCTTATTTATAAACCAGCTAATGGCTTGATGATCCAATAACCAAATGAACCGACAAGTATTATCAAAAGAATTATTCATAGCCGTCAGGCAAACGCGTACTACCGTTCAAAAGAAGCAGCATTACCTGGAAATTCCGCAGATAGTAAACCGGCTGGCAGAACAAATAATATCACGCACCTACCAGCCCTCGCAATATAGTTGCTTTGCCATCAGCGACCCCACGCCAAGAGAAATTTTAGCCCCGTCTTATCCTGATAGAATTGTGCACCGCTGGCTCGTAAATAAAATGGAGCCGTACATTGATAAACGGTTTTTGGATTGTTCGTACTCAAATAGAAAAGGCAAGGGGCATCACCATGCAGTAAAGCAATTGCAGTTTTACCTCAATAACCCGGCGAATAAGTATTATCTGAAGTCAGATATTGAAAGTTTTTTCAATTCTATTGACCACGCTGTTTTACTTTTCTTACTTGAGCGATGGATTAGCAAACTGCCATATAGCGAGCAAGAGAGGGCAATGATAGAGAGCGTGGCAAAAACCATTGTAACGCACAACCCCACGCACAATGTAGTTTATAACGGCAATAAAGAAAAACTAAAAATCATTCCGCCAAGTAAATCCTATTTCAATAATCCGCCCGGTCGCGGGCTTCCGTTAGGCAATTTAAGTTCTCAATTTTTTGCTAACATCTATTTGCACGAATTGGATTGGTTTGTAAAACAACAACTGCACGTGAGGTATTATCTGCGCTATGTTGACGATATAATTATCATGGCAGAGAGCGGGGAAGAATTAAATTTTTACTGCAAAAAAATTGCAGATTTCCTGGAAGAAAAATTAAAACTGCAATTACATCCCAACAAAACAATTCTTCAACCCACACGCTACGGAATTGATTTTCTCGGATACATCGTCAGGCGCGATTATCTGCTGGTACGCAAACGGGTGGTGAAAAACTTTAAGCGAAAACTTTACTTCTACAATCATCTGCTTGCACCCGATAAATATCCTTTCAGGCGGGTTGTCGGGCTGGAAGTCGGGCAGGGAAATGGGAAGATAGAGAAACTCTGCCGGACACACGAACTAACCGTTCCTGTCAAACCCAACAGAAGTTTGTTGCTGTCCATGCAGAGCAGTTTGAATTCTTACTACGGTATTTTTCGTTTTGCCGACACGCATCATTTGCGGAAAGAATTGTATTTACATCGGTTCGGTACTTTGCAAAAATATTTTTATGCAAACAACCGCTTTCACAAAACAGGATTATTAAAAAAATGCTTAACAAATTCCTCTCTATCAGAAGAAAGTCAAGTCGGACAGGTGGTTCATACGGGCCTGCCCGAATGGCTCGTTCAGGCGGGCCTGCCCAAACCCAATTTTTTCTGAATCGGGGTTAACTTACGTGCTCTTGCTCATGCCGGATGCGCTATTCAAATTTTTTTTAGAAAATACAGGTTAAAAAAGTCCATTAAATCAGGTCGTTCCCGACGTATTATTTTTTTTATTAACAGTTGGATTTTCATTCTTGTTTTTGGTTAATTTTACAAAAATAAAATTTTCAACAGTATTATATTTCCTATCGAGCGTATATTATGCCTGATTTTACTCATTTACACGTACATACACAATATTCCATCCTCGACGGAGCATCTGATATAAAGATGCTGATGAAAAAAGTTAAAGATTATGGAATGAATTCCATTGCAATTACCGATCATGGAAATATGTTCGGTGTGCTTGAGTTTTTGAAAACAGCAAAAAAAAATGATATAAAACCTGTCCTCGGCTGTGAGATATATGTGGCCGAAGGAAGCCGTTTTGAGAAGAAAGGCCGCGAAGACAGAAGCGGTTACCATCTCATCCTTTTAGCCAAAAACTATAATGGTTATAAAAACTTATCAAAATTATGCTCGCTTGGGTTCAGAAAAGAGGCATTTTATTATACGCCCCGAATTGATAAGGAATTGCTGCGTCAGTACCATGAAGGACTGATTGCATCTACCGCATGTATAGGCGGTGAAATACCTTCGCTTATCCTGAGTCATGGGCAGGAGAAGGCCGAAGCAGCTTTGAAAGAATATTATGAAATATTCGGTAAGGACTTATACCTTGAACTGATGGACCATGGCATGGCCGAGCAGCATGAGGCGAATAAAGTTTTATTGAAGCTTGCTTCGAAATATAATATTAAAACTATTGCAACTAATGATGCACATTTTGTGAACGCAGATGATGCTAAAGCTCACGATATACTTGTCTGCCTGAATACAGGGAAGGATTTTGACGATCCCAAAAGAATGAAATATACAGGGCGGGAATATCTTAAAACACCTGATGAAATGGCTGCATTGTTTTCTCATTGTCCCGAAGCTCTTCAGAACACACAGGAAATAGTTGACAAGATTGAAAATTACGATTTGAAGCACGACGTGATTTTACCGTCTTTCCCTCTCCCCGCGGGTTTTAATGATGAGGATGAGTATTTGAGCCATCTTGCTTACGAAGGAGCGGAGAAGCTTTATCCGCAACTTACAGATGATATTAAAAAAAGGCTCGGCTATGAGCTTGAAGTGATCAGAGACAAAGGTTTTGCCGGATACTTCCTTATTGTGCAGGATTACATTAACGAGGCGAAAAAAATGGACGTAGCAGTGGGACTTGGTCGTGGCTCTGCTGCCGGTTCTGCGGTAGCTTTTTGCACTGGCATAACAGGGATAGATCCCCTGAAATATAACCTGCTTTTTGAACGTTTTCTTAACCCTGAAAGACCCTCCATGCCTGATATTGATGTGGACTTTGATGACGACGGAAGAGAACGCGTAAAAGATTATGTCGTGAAAAAATATGGGGCGGATAAAGTTGCACAGATCATCACCTTTGGCACAATGGCTGCCAGGTCTGCTATTCGCGATGTTGCCAGGGTATTAAAACTCCCGCTTTCCGAAGCTGACAGGCTGTCCAAGTTAGTGCCGGCAACAGCAGATATAAGTCTGAAAAAAGCTTTTTTGGAAGTGCCCGAACTTCGGGATGCTAAAGCAAACGGAAGCCCGCTTGTTCAGGATACACTTAAGTTTGCAGAACAATTAGAAGGTTCCATTCGCCACACCGGAGTACACGCTTGCGGGATCATCATTGGCAGGGACGACCTGATAGACTATTTACCACTCAGCTCTGCAAAAGATACTGATCTGATGGTTACTCAATATGAAGGGGAACAGGTTGATTATGTGGGCATGTTGAAAATGGATTTCCTCGGATTAAAAACACTTTCAATTATTAAAGACGCCATTGAGAATATAGAATTACGCCATGGAATAAGTATAAATATAGATACAATTCCGCTTGACGATCAGCTTACTTTTAAACTTTACCAGCGCGGCGATACAGTGGGAACATTTCAGTTTGAATCCGAAGGTATGCGGGGTCATCTGAAAGAACTTAAACCGAATAATATTGAGGATTTGATTGCCATGAATGCCTTGTATCGTCCGGGACCTATGGATTATATTCCACTTTTTATTAACCGTAAACAAGGAAGAGAGAAAACCGAATATCCGCATCCATGGCTCGAAGAATTATTAAAGCCGACTTATGGTATAATGGTTTACCAGGAGCAGATCATGCAGGCTGCACAAATCATGGCCGGCTATTCGTTGGGAAATGCTGATGTGCTGAGGCGTGCAATGGGAAAGAAGAAAAGGGATGTAATGGAAAAGGAGAGGGCAAAATTTGTTGAAGGAGCGTTAAAAAAGGGAGTTGATAAGGAAAAGGCAGAAGAAGTATTTACAGTGATGGAAAAATTTGCCGAATATGGTTTTAACAGATCCCATTCCGCCGCTTATTCTGTGATTGCATACCAAACAGCATATTTAAAAGCGCATTACCCTGCCGAATATATGGCAGCCGTTCTCACCCGTAACTTAAATGATATAAAGAAGATTGCTTTTTTTATGGACGAATGTAAGAGAGCGGGTATTCCCGTACTGGGTCCTGATGTTAATGAGAGCGAAATGAAATTTGTTGTTAATAAAAAAGGTGAAATTCGCTTTGGATTAGGCGCCGTAAAGGGCGTTGGTGAAGCCGCTGTAAAAGCATTGACTTCGGAACGTAGTGCAAATGGCGCTTACAGAAGCATCTTTGATTTGATAAAACGGGTAAATCTTCGCTCCTGCAATAAGCGATGTTTTGAAGCGCTTGCAATGGCAGGGGCTTTCGATGGTTTTGCAGGATCGCACAGGGCACAATATCTTTATAAAGAAAGCAATGAAGATACTATGTTCATTGAAAAAGTGATCAAACACGCTAATTATCTTGCAGGCAAGATGTCGAAGTCGCAACATTCACTGTTCGGCGATTCTGAAGAAATTGTAATTCCTGACCCTAAATTACCGGAATGCGAACCATGGACAAAAATGGAAATGCTTAATAAAGAAAGGGAAGTGACAGGTATTTATATCTCAGGGCATCCGCTTGAAGATTACAAAACAGAAATTGACAATTTTTGCAATACAAGCATCAATGATCTGGATGACCTGAAGAAGTTACGCAATAAGGACATTGTTATAGCAGGGATCCTTACTTCTGTAGCGCATAAAACAACAAAAACGGGCAAACCTTTCGGGTCATTTGTCCTTGAAGACTACGATGGCTCTATACAATTATCAATGTTTTCAGAAGATTATCTCAAGTATAAACATTTATTGGAAAAGGACAGGTTGCTTTTTGTTAAATTAAGAGTACAACCGCGATACAACCAAAATGACCTGTTGGAACTGAGGATAAATAACATAAGCCTGCTTTCTGAGGTTTTAAAAAAGTGTGTAAACGAAATTACTTTGCAGATTTCACTTACTGATATTTCGGAAGATCTGAATGATAAAATATACAAATCCATGAAGAAAAATTCGGGTAAATGCAATATTAAATTTGCTGTATTCGATCATATTGAAAAGACTTCCGTTGAACTTCCATCGAGGAAGCTCAAAGTTGATCCTGCTGATTTTCTTAGTGTAATAGCGAAATTTCCTGAGATCAGGTGTAAAATTAACTAGTGTCTGCATTTTAAAATAAACCCGATAAACATTCATTATTTTTTAATATAAACGTGAGTTCGGGATTAAAAACAATTGAAAGTCAATGTTAAAAACAAATAACGTTTGTGTAAATTTTGTGTTTTGGTGTTTTTGTGGCTACAATTTTATATGCCACTAAATCACAAAGGCACTAAATCCCACAAAAATCAATATAAATCAAATATTATAATCCCGAACTCACGTTAATATAAAAATCTTTTTGTAAAATTTTATACTATGGCATTAGAATTAACCGACGCAAACTTTGAAGAACTGGTGATCAAATCGGATAAACCCGTTCTCGTTGATTTCTGGGCAGAATGGTGCGGACCATGCAGAATGATAAGCCCGATTGTGGCTGAACTTGCAGTGCAATACAAAGGCAAAGCCGTGGTTGGGAAAGTTGATGTTGACAGCAACCCGGGTATCACAGGAAAATATGGTGTTCGCAATATTCCGACAATATTATTTTTTAAAAACGGAAATATTGTTGACAAGCAGGTAGGAGCAGCGCCTAAGCAAAAGTTAGCTGAAAAGCTTGATGCATTGATGAAATAGTGCCTGTCTGTAATGTCAATATAAAAGTTATTGCAAGCTTGTTTTATACGTCATTGCGAGGTACGAAGCAATCTTTCTCAAGGTGTGATAATTAGATTGCTTCATACCGCAGATGCGGTATTCGCAATGACGACTTTATATATACTCTAAGTAATATTTTTTCTTGAACCAAGCCTTAAATCATAAAGAAATTGAACAATTTGGCAACCTGGAGCTGATTGCGCGACAGGTTGTGGAAGGCTTTATCACAGGTCTTCATAAAAGTCCTTTCCACGGGTTTTCCGTGGAATTTGCAGAGCACAGGCTTTACAACAAGGGCGAATCCACACGTTATATTGACTGGAAACTTTTTGGCCGGACAGAAAAATTATTTGTAAAACGTTTTGAAGAAGAGACCAACCTTCGCTGCCAGATTATAATAGATAATTCTTCTTCCATGTATTATCCGGAGGACAGTAATCCAGAGAAAGGGAAATTCAATAAAATTTCTTTCTCCGTCTATTGTGCCGCTGCATTGATATACCTGCTGAAAAAACAACGGGATGCCGTTGGTCTCAGCCTGTTTTCGGATACCGTGGAACTTCATACGACAGCCCGTTCAAATGCTGTTCATCATAAAATGCTTTATGCTGAGCTGGAAAAAATATTTGAAAGAAACAAAACTGAAAGCCCCCGAAAAACACATGCTGCAGAATCTCTTCATTATCTTGCCGACAACATTCATAAACGTTCACTGGTAGTGATCTTCAGCGATATGATGGATAATTCCGAAAAATCAAAAGAACTTTTATCTGCCTTGCAACACCTGCGTCACAACAAACACGAAGTGATCCTTTTCCACGTAGTTGATAAATCAAAAGAAATGGATTTTGACTTCGAGAACCGGCCATATAAATTTATTGACCTTGAAACAGGAGAAGAAGTGAAATTACATCCCAACGAAATAAAAGACCATTATTGCAGATCAATGGCAGACTATAAGAACCTGATCAAACTGAAATGCGGACAGTATCATGTGGACTTTGTAGAAGCCAACGTTAACAAGGGTTTTCGTGATGTGCTGCTTCCTTATTTACTGAAGAGAGAAAAACTATATTAATGATATGTAAAATTTATGATGGCAAATATAAAATGTCAAATTTATAGGATTATCAATATTTTTGGATATAATTATTATGTCATTTCCGATTTGAAATAACATTAGCAAATAATTATTTTTCCTTCGAATTCTTTCTCCTCTCCCTGATATAGAGAACTCCTGTTGTAAGAAAAAGAAAAAGAAATACCCATATAAAAATTCTATTGTACGAAACGCCTTGTTTTTCGGCATTTTCATTTTCTGATTTTTTTATTGAGGCAGTATCATCAGGGGTAATAACATTTTCATCTTTGCTAAAAAGTCCGGCATTCAAGGAGTTCAGGCTGTCGCTGATATCAATATAAAGTTTGCTGTATTTGTAAGCATTTTCGAAATCCTTAAGTTCCGCATAGCATTGCGAAAGATTAAAATAATCCTCGCTGATAATAGATAGCGCCTCAATTTCTGTGGCTATTTCAATGCTATTTTGGAAAAAGCTAATAGCCGTTTCATATTCTTCTTTATTAAAATACAATTCTCCTTTGTCTTTCAGCAAAGTCGCAACATCAGCCTTATCGCCAATTTCCAATTCAAGTAAGATAGATTTAAAAAAATAATATAATGCACTGTCTTCTTCATTTTTTAATTCAAAGTACCCGCCAATGTTCCTATAAGTCTTTGCTATTCCGCTTTTATCCCCGATCTGTTTTCTTATATAAAGGGCTTTGTTGAAAAGAAGTTTTGCATTTTCCGTTTTTCCGGAATCGAGAAATGATGATCCTATATTACTATAACAAAGAGCTTCATTGAATAAATCACCAGTTCTAATAAATATTTCCAAAGCTTGTTTATAAAAACTTATGGATTTATTATATTGTTTGTTCTCATTGTACAAAGCGCCAATATTGATCAGTAATAATCCGATGCCATATTCATCTTTTAATTCTTTTTTCAGCACGAGTGATTTTATGTAATAATCCCGTGCTTTTGAAAAATTGCCTCGCAAATGATACAATTGTCCGAGATTGATGAATGAACTTGCAATACCTGATGTGTCATTATGTTCAATATCTGTTTTTAAAGATTTATTATAATATTCAAGAGCTTCATTATATTTCCCCAGTTCAGTATAAAATAGCCCGATGTTGTTATAACATGCCGAAATGCCTGTGTTGTCATGTATTTTCCGAAATAATTCAAGTGCATTTTCGGTGTTTCCAATTGCTTTTTTGTATTCACCCATAAAATAAAAAGCAAGTCCCGTATTTTTGAATGATATGGCTATTCCCGCAGTATCCTTGGACTTGAGCGCAAGCGTATATGCAAGTTCCGAATATTTTAATGCTTCTTTTGGTTCAGTAGTACGAAGCTGAACATTCAGTTGATTTAAAATATTTATTTTGTCTTTTCCCGAAGCCTTTGTCAGTGCATATTTCAGGCTGTCGGTGGTTTTGTCGGCCAGCAACAGCAATGGGAGAAAGAATAATATGACAAGTAAGATTTTTTTCATTAAAAACATCTTGTGAGTCGCAAACTTAAATAATATTTTTTTAAACATACACAAACTTCATATTCAAACATTTTACATAAATCATTTTTTCTAACTTTGCATGGATTGTAGAAAATCCTGACTGATGGAAATTGCAACAAAATACGACCCCTCGAAGGTTGAGGATAAATGGTACAAATACTGGATGGAAAACGGATTTTTCCGCTCTGTTCCTGATGAGCGTGAACCATACTGTATAGTGATACCGCCGCCCAATGTTACAGGAGTGCTGCACATGGGGCACATGCTCAACAATTCCATACAGGATATTCTTGTGCGCAGGGCGCGCATGCAGGGAAAGAACGCACTGTGGCTGCCAGGTACCGACCATGCTTCTATTGCTACAGAAGCAAGAGTTGTTGCCAAACTTAAAGAAGAAGGAATAAGCAAGAAAGATATAACACGTGATGAATTTTTAAAACATGCCTGGGACTGGACACACAAACATGGCGGCATCATTCTCGAACAGCTCAAAAAGCTCGGCGCTTCCTGCGACTGGGAACGCACACATTTTACTATGGATGAAATATTGTCCGAATCTGTTCTGCGTGTTTTTATCGACCTTTTCGACAAAGGACTTATTTACCGCGGTGTCCGCATGGTAAACTGGGACCCGAAAGCGCTTACCGCAGTATCTGATGAAGAGGTAAATTATAAAGAAGTAAATTCAAAATTATATTACGTCCGTTACCTGATTGAGGGAACAACGGATGAATGGATAACTATTGCAACCACCCGCCCCGAAACCATACTTGGCGATACTGCAATTTGTGTGCATCCGGAAGATGAAAGATATAAAAATTTCAAAGGAAAAAAAGCTTTAGTACCACTTATCAACCGTTCCGTTCCAATTATTTTTGATGAATATGTGGAACGTGAATTTGGAACAGGAGCGCTGAAAGTTACTCCTGCGCACGACATCAACGATTACAACCTCGGCATAAAACACAAATTGCAAATCATTGATATTTTTAATGACAATGGAACTCTTAATGAGAAAGCTGAAATTTTAATTGGCGAGGATCGTTTTAAAGCAAGAAAGAAAATAGTCGCTCTGCTTACTGAAAACGGGCATCTGGTAAAAACAGAAGATATCGTAAATAAAGTCGGTTACTCCGAAAGGACAGATGAAGTCATCGAACCAAAACTGTCAATGCAATGGTTTATGAAAATGTCGGAGCTTGCCAAACCTGCATTAGACGCGATAATGAACGATGATATAAAACTTTATCCGGTAAAATTTAAAAATACATACCGTCATTGGATGGAGAATGTGAAAGACTGGTGCATATCGAGGCAATTGTGGTGGGGGCATCGGATACCTGCGTATTACCTGCCAAATGGAGAGATCGTGGCTGCTTTATCTCCGGAAGATGCGCTGAAAAAAGCAAAAGAAAAATACAAATTACATGATTTGAAAATTGAAAACTTGCGGCAAGATGAAGATGTACTCGACACATGGTTTTCTTCTTGGCTGTGGCCTATTTCTGTTTTTGATGGAATTAATAATCCCGATAATGCCGATATAAAATATTATTACCCGACTAATGATTTAATTACAGCTCCTGATATTCTTTTCTTTTGGGTGGCGCGAATGATTATGGCAGGATTAGAATACAGGAAAAATATTCCGTTTAAAAATGTTTACCTCACCGGAATGGTGCGCGACAAGCAGGGACGCAAGATGTCAAAATCACTTGGCAATTCACCCGATCCGATGGAGTTGATGGATAAATTTAGCGCCGACGGCGTTCGTATTGGTATGTTGTTTTGCTCGCCTGCCGGAAATGACTTGCTGTTTGATGAAAGTTTGTGTGAGCAGGGTAGAAATTTCTGCAATAAAATATGGAATGCATTCCGTTTAATAAAAGGCTGGGAAGTGGACAACAAACTGGAACAACCCGGTTCAAGCCTTATTGCGATAGAATGGTTCAATGCAAAAATGTGCGAAGAAATTGTAAGCATTAACGATCACTTTGATAAATACAGGGTTTCCGATGCATTGATGAGCGCGTACAAGCTTGTGTGGGATGATTTCTGTTCGTGGTATCTGGAAATGATAAAGCCTGCCTACCAGCAGCCCATTGATAAGTCGACATTTGAAACAACAATTAAAATTTTTGAAAAACTACTCAGGTTGTTGCATCCGTTTATGCCTTTTATTACCGAAGAATTATATCACTTGATAAGCAAAAGAAAAGAGAAGGATTGCATCATTGCTGCATCGCTTCCTGAAGCAGGAAAAGTAAATAAAAAAATTATTGAGAAGTTTGAAATTGCGAGAGATGTTATTATAGAAGTGAGGAATGTAAGGGCGCAAAAGAATATCCCGAACAAGGAAACGATAAAACTTTCCATAAAGAAAAACTATAACGAAAAGCCTGATCTTACTTTTGATGCATTGGTTTGTAAACTCTGCAATCTTGAATCGTTAGATTATGTTACCGAAAAAGTTGACGGCGCTTTTACCTTTGTGGTAAGGAATACGGAATTTTATATTCCCGTAAGCAGCAACTTCAATGCAGATGAAGAAATAAAAAAACTCATCGAAGAACTTAACTATACCAAGGGTTTTCTGCAAAGCGTAGTAAAAAAACTCAGCAATAAAAATTTTGTTGCCAATGCAAAAACTGAAGTGGTAGAAGCAGAACGCAAGAAACAAACAGATGCAGAGGCAAGGATAAAAGTGTTGGAAGAGCAGATTGTGGGGCTGAAGAAATAAACAGACTCTTCACTATCGTTTGGAATGACAGGGTTTTTATGAATATTAGGAAATGTCTCCTTTATCTTCTCGGCAATCAATTTTTTAGTAATAATTCGATTTGTTTTTTGAGTATAGGAATATGCTTTATAATGATTCCCCATATTATTATATCATCCACTTTGTCATACCCGTGAATAACCCAATTTCTTAAGTCAACAATTTTTCTGGCATTTTCAATTTTAATGTCAGGTTCAAGAATAAGAATACTATTTGCAGCTTCGCCAATAATTTCAAGTTCTCTTTCCACTGCTCTGCGTAATTGTTTATTAGCTTTATAGGTATTAAAATCTTTTTTTTCGCCAAGATAATCGTTTATCGAGTCAATAGAAACTTTAATATCGTATAAATATTTTTGAATTTTAATCTGCATAAATCAATTGTTTTGTCTGATCAATGGCATTAATTAAATAAGGATTAGCAAGAGAATTATCCGTCATGAGGTCAATTTTTCTTTTAAAGAGTTGTTCTAACTTATAATGCAATTCAAAATAATTGTCTGTATATTTTTCGATTGAGATATTTTTATCAAAAACAACCAAAAAATCAATATCGCTTGAATCATTAAAATTGGAATTACAAACTGATCCAAAAGCATATAAATTCCTTACATTATATGTAACACAAAGTCGAATTATTTCGTCAACTCTAGTTTTAATGATCTTGTTCATTGCTGTATTTTTATACAAATATACTTCTTTTCAGTTTAAAAACTATTCTCTATTTTTAAAATTTTTACAGGGCATACATTAAAATTTATTTTGCATTATGGAGAACAAAATTTATGAAGGATTAAAGCAAGAAAAAATAATTTGAGATTGTTCGGCAATTGCAGCCCGCAGACCCACTATAAAAAGATACGGGGGCTTGCAAAGCAAGCCCCCGTATCTTTTTAATCATCTTTGATTATTGCTTCATTATTTTTCCGAAAGGAACTTCTTCAGGAGAACTTCCATCATCCCATGCAACTAATGCACTGCTTGATTTAACTTCTTTCACCACAGCAGAGTAAAATTTTGCCGGACCCCAAACAGCCCAAACCTTATCACCTGCCTTAAGTTCAAGTTTAGCGGGAATTACTTTCATGTCGGCTTCAGTCACCGTGCCGTTTGTATTATCAGCATAAAACACATCATATTTATCACCGTTGATATTTTTGATGGTCGCCAGATAATAATTACCGTCGGTCCATTTGGCAGCAACGGTATCGTCTTTTTTAAACTTAGCTTCTTTACATCCCATTGTAAAGATTAAAGCTGAAATAATCATTGCAGCCGGTATAACAGCAGCAATCCTGAGGGTTTTTAAATTAATTTTCATGTTAAAATAGTTTAAGAATGATGGACAAAGTTACATTAAGCAAATTATAAAACCAAATATGATAATAAATAAAAGGATGGATTTATATTTCTAATGATTTTTCCGATATTTGCACCCTTAATGAACAATGACGTTTTGTATTGACATTACGGACAGACTTTATTTAAATAAAACACAATATTATTTATGGCCGACGACAAAAAGATCATCTTTTCCATGGTGGGTGTGAGCAAGATTTTCCCCCCTCACAAACAGGTCCTAAAAGATATATACCTTTCATTTTATTATGGCGCCAAGATCGGCATCATCGGGCTTAATGGCTCGGGCAAATCCACATTGCTTAAAATTATTGCAGGGCAGGAGCAGTCTTTTCAGGGTAATGTAGTATTTTCTCCCGGTTATTCTGTTGGATATCTCGAACAGGATCCCAAACTTGATGAAACCAAAACCGTGAAAGAGATTGTGCAGGAGGGTGTTCAGGAAGTTGTTGATTTATTAAAGGAATATGAAGACATCAACATGAAGTTTGCCGAACCCATGAGTGATGACGAAATGAACAAACTCATCGAACGCCAGGGTGCGCTTACTGAACTGCTGGAACACCACAATGCATGGGAGCTCGATTCAAAGCTTGAAAGAGCTATGGACGCCTTGCGTTGCCCTGAAGGCAATATGCTTATAAAAAATCTTTCAGGAGGTGAGTTAAGGCGTGTTGCTCTTTGCCGCCTGCTTTTAAAAGAACCTGATATCCTGTTACTCGATGAACCCACCAACCACCTGGACGCCGAGTCCATTCAATGGTTAGAACTACATTTGAAACAATATAAAGGTACGGTAATAGCTGTTACACACGACCGTTATTTCCTTGATAATGTTGCCGGCTGGATACTTGAACTCGACAGAGGAGAGGGCATCCCGTGGCAGGGCAATTACACTTCCTGGCTGGATCAAAAAACAAAGCGTCTGGCACAGGAAGAAAAATTTGAAAGCAAACGACGTAAGTCACTTGAACGCGAACTCGAGTGGGTACGCATGGCTCCTTCTGCCCGTCGTGCTAAGGGAAAAGCAAGGTTGAACGCTTATGAAAAAATGTTAGGCGAAGATGTAAAACAAAAAGAAGAACGGTTGGAAATATTTATTCCTAACGGTCCGCGTTTGGGAAATGTGGTGATAGATGCCAACAATGTTTCAAAATCATTTAGCGAAAAATTATTGTTCGAAAAACTCAACTTTGCCTTACCACCTGCGGGTATTGTCGGTATTATCGGACCTAATGGTGCAGGAAAAACCACCTTATTCCGTATGATCATTGGTTCTGAAAAGGCTGATAAAGGCGACTTCCGCATCGGTGAAACAGTGAAGATAGGTTATGTTGATCAATCACATGCAGCCATCGATCCTGAAAAAACAGTTTACCAGGTAATCTCTGGCGACAGCGAAATCATACAGGTTGGAGGGCGTTCCATGAATGCCAGAGCCTATGTGGCACGCTTCAATTTCACCGGCGCTGATCAGGAAAAAAAATGCGGCATACTTAGCGGAGGCGAACGAAACCGGCTGCACCTGGCGCTAACACTAAAAGAAGAAGCCAATGTACTTTTACTTGATGAACCCACGAACGATATTGATGTAAACACATTACGCGCATTGGAAGAAGGGCTTGATAATTTTGCGGGTTGTGCCGTGATCATTTCGCACGACCGCTGGTTTCTCGACAGGGTTGCCACTCATATCTTGGCATTTGAAGGCGATTCACAGGTTTATTTCTTCGAAGGAGGTTATTCAGATTATGAAGAAAACAAAAAGAAACGACTTGGCGATACAGGCCCGAAAAGAATCAGATATAAAAAATTGATTTCATAAAATTTCCGTATCTTTCACCAATAAAACTTAACGTGGACAAGCCACAACCAAACAGGCATAGCAAATAGATGATATAAAATAGAAAAATGTAAATATAAATGGAAAATAATAGTTCTGATTTTAGAGAGAAAATGTCTGAACGAATGTTGGGGTTTGCAGTTAGAATAATGAAACTTGAAAGCACCCTTTGTAAAACATATTCCGGAAAACATATTTACGGGCAATTGTTTCGTTCAGGTTCATCAACAGGAGCGAATTACGAGGAATCAGTCGGAGCAGAATCAAGAGCAGACTTCATTCATAAAACACATTTTACATAGCAAATAGATAATAGTATATAGCAAAGATAGCTTTAGAGAAAAAATGAGAAATAATATTTTCTATTTTCTTTTATCTATTTTCTATTTTTATTTGTAGCTCGCTTGTTACAGTTAAACAAAATAAATAATGAAAAGAAATATTTTCTGTTTTCTATTTAATATCTTCTATTTAATTTTGAGTATTGTGATTTTTCGCCAAAAATGGCATTGATTTTATTTGTAAGACACTAAATTTCTCCATTATGGAAAAAACATTTTACTTGTCATCTATCGGGCTGTTAGAGATTCGGGGAAGTGAAAAAGGTATTGTATCCATATCATTTTCCGCTAATGTTGATAATGTAATTGAAAACCCCGCCTGTCTGCGCGATTGTGTTAATCAGCTTCATGATTATTTCAACGGAAAAAGTAAGAGTTTTAATCTTGCTCTTGATCTTGAAGGCAGCGATTTTCAGAAAAAGGTATGGAATGAGATACTTAAAATCCCTTTTGGCAAAACAAAAACATACAACGATATTGCTAAGAAATTGGGTGATAAGGAAGCAGTGAGGGCTGTGGGAAATGCAGTCGGGAAAAATCCACTTGCCATTGTAATTCCGTGTCATCGTGTGATCGGCAGCGATGGCAAATTAGTTGGTTATGCCGGCGGCATCTGGCGTAAAAAATGGCTGCTGAATTTCGAAAATAAAGATGTTCAGGGCGAATTATTTGTATAATAAAGTAAAACATGGCAATTAAAATGAAAAAACATAATCAAATATTTTTTTTAATTTCATTTTTTCTTTTCCCGTTTTTTTCTTTTTCGCAGTTACCATTTAACTGTTATTTCGGCAATCTTCACAGTCACACCAGCTATAGTGATGGCGTTGGGAATCCGCGCCATGCTTTTGTTTATGCAAGAGATACCGCCCACATTGATTTTCTTGCTGTAACCGAACATCTCGAAATTCTTGACTCTTCCGAATGGGATTCCGTAAAATTTATGGCAGATGAAGTATCCGTTGACAGCGTATTTATTGGCATTGCCGGTTATGAATGGACTTCCGATACTTTTGGACACTGTAATGTTTTTGACACTCCTGTTATGCTTTCTCCTTTAAATGTAAATGGAGAACACAACTGGAACTCCTTTGTTCAAGATGTAATAAATGAAAATCATATTGTTACCCAGTTTAATCATCCGGGATTTCCGTTAAATTCGCTTAACTGGAATTCATTTACCTATATGGGGGAATCTGTGGATTCGGCTTTTGCATTGATTGAAATAATTTATTATCTGGAAGAATATTTTTACAAGATGGCGCTCGACAGCAACTGGCATGTTTCTCCATCGGATAATCAGGATAATCACGATGCTGACTGGGGCACAAAAAATGAGGGAAGAACAGGGGTTTGGGCGACACAATTGACACGCCAGGCGTTATTTGATGCAATTAAAGCAGGTCGTACATTTTCAACCATGGATAAAAACTCTTCTGTATGGCTTGATATCAACGGAACACCGATGGGCAGTGAAATTCCATACACAGCAAATATGCCTCTCCATATTGTGCTGAACGATGCGGATACAGAACAATGGAGCGACATTCAACTGATAGGTGCAAATGGGCGCCTATTCCTGTCACTTACGAATCATGCAGCATTCCTTGATACGATTGTTTATATTACACCATCCGTTTCCAAATGGCTATATTTGAAAGCAAAGCAATATGACGACCAGTATGTTTTTTCTGCTCCCATTTATATAAACGGCTTGCCTCAAGGCATAAACAATTACTGGAAACAGTTTGATATTGCTGTTTCTCCAAATCCCCTGAATACATTATCAACAGTAACATTCCAACTTAATGAAACGCGTAATGTTACTTTGAAAATTTCAGACATCTCAGGAAGGTGGATTACTACCCTTTGTGATCATAAACTTCCGGAAGGTAAACACAAATTTAATATTCCTTCGGCTAATTTAACTCAGGGTGTGTACCTCTTGGAATATAATGACGGCAAAGTGTGCAAAACAATCAAGATTATTCGCTGAACATGATAAAAATCATAATATCTCTTCTTGGCGAGGTTACATAACAAGCAATATTTTCTTCACGAAAAAGATAATTTTTTTCTATTTTTGTCAAAAAATAAATTATAATGACCTCCCCAAAACCCTCAATTCCTAAAGGAACACGCGATTTTGGCACAATCGAAATGGTTCGTCGCAATTATATTTTCGATACCGTCCGTTCAGTTTTTCAGTTATATGGCTACAAACCTATTGAAACCCCTGCAATTGAAAACCTCTCCACATTGCTTGGCAAATACGGGGAAGAAGGAGACAGGCTGATTTTTAAAATTCTTAATTCGGGGAATTATTTTTCCGAATTCAAAAATGATGATAATATTATAGAAGCGAAAAATAAAGGTGAAAAATATTTTTCAAATTATATTTCTGAAAAAGCCTTGCGATATGATCTTACTGTTCCTTTCGCTCGTTACGTCGTAATGCATCAAAATAAAATTACATTTCCTTTTAAACGGTATCAGATTCAACCTGTATGGCGAGCCGACCGCCCGCAGAAAGGACGCTACCGCGAATTTTATCAATGTGATGTGGATGTGATAGGAAGTGATTCACTGTTGAACGAAGTTGAATTAATTCAAATTGTTGATGCAATTTTTAATGAATTGAAAATTGCAGTTAACATAAAATTAAATAATCGAAAAATATTATCTGGAATTTCAGAAGTGATTGGCGAAGCAGAAAAAATTATTGATATCACTGTTGCTATTGATAAGCTTGATAAAATTGGAGCCGGAGCCGTTTATAAAGAATTAGAACAAAAAGGAATTAATCCTGAATCAATTAAAATGCTTCAACCTATTATTGAACTTAAAGGAAATTCAAAACAAAAAATTAACAGACTGAAAGAAATTCTTAAAGATTCAATTATTGGTTTAAAAGGCATTTCGGAACTTGAAAATGTTTTCGATTACATCCATACTACCAGCATTTTTTCTGAAGTTGAATTTGACTTAACATTAGCAAGAGGTCTGAATTATTATACTGGTGCGATATTCGAGGTTATTGCAAAAGATGTTGCAATGGGAAGCATCGCCGGCGGGGGCCGTTACGACGACCTTACCGGAATTTTCGGATTACCAAATGTTTCCGGAGTAGGCATATCTTTTGGCGCCGACAGAATCTATGATGTACTTAATGAATTAAAACTTTTTCCAAAAAATGCTGGTGCTACAACGCAATTACTTTTTGTAAACTTTGGCGCTGACGAGGAAAAGTATTGTCTGCCATTAGTTGCAGAAGCAAGAAAAAAAGGTATCAACACTGAGTTATATCCTGATTCTGCTAAAATGAAGAAACAACTTGATTATGCAAACAGTAATAATATTCCTTATGTTGCAATAGTGGGATCAGATGAAATGAATGCCGGTTTTATTACCCTAAAAAATATGTGTTCGGGCGAACAATTAAAAAAGAATTTGCAGGAATTGGTAGATTTCATAAATTCGCAAAAATAATTTCTTTATGCACAGCTGGAATCTCAAATACAAAGTTAAAATCACCCGCGCCTGCCTCTAATTTTATTCCTGTAATCCCATTAGGATTTCTTTTTATACCTGATGGTATCCGTTAAATAATTTTGCAAATAATTTGTTTCACCTTTAAAAAATTTAAGATATGACAGTAGTAATAAAAGGCAGCGGCCTTACCATTGAAGATGTTGTAAAAGTTGCCCGTCACGGCGAAAAAGTAGAACTCCATCCCGATGCGGTGGCGCGAATAAATAAATGCAGGGCAATGCTCGAAAAAAAGGTACTTGCACATGAGATTATGTATGGCGTGAATACAGGTATCGGCGAATTTTCAGAAGTTGTATTAACTGATGAACAGGTTAATGATTTTCAGAAATATCTTGTGTATAATCATGCAGCAGGTATCGGCGAAGCGGCTCCAGTTGATCACGTCAGGGCAGCCATGCTACTCCGTGCAAATGTTCATGCACACGGAAATTCAGGTAACAGGGTTGAGATAACCCAAACCTTTATTGATATGCTTAACAAGGGCGTTACTCCCTATGTTTGTGTGAAAGGTTCTGTAGGTGCCTGCGGCGACCTGGCTCCGATGTCGCAGATTGCTCTCCTCATGATGGGCGAAAACAAAGCATTATATAAAGGCGAATGGATGCAGGGAAGAATAGCTATGGAAAAAGCCGGTATTCCTATTCCCGGACTACATGCCCGTGATGGTCTTGCCGCTATTAATGGATCTAATTTCCTGACAGGGATGAGCGCACTGATGTTGTTTGATACTAATAATTGGTTAAAACAGGCTGAAATTGCCTGCGCCATGTCGCTCGAAGCCCTTAAAGCAAACTTAAAACCGTATGATCTCAGGCTTTTAGAAGCACGTGGGTTTCCGGGTGGAATAAGAAGTGCAAAAGCTATTCACAAAGTTTGTCAGGGAGGTGATCTTGCCGAAAACAAATTGAAAGTCAAAGTACAGGATGCTTATTCAATGCGATCAACACCTGCAGTTATAGGTTCTGCTCACGACCAGGTAAAATACGCCCGTACACAGATAGAAATTGAAATGAATGGCGTGGGGGATAACCCGATATTCTTCCCCGATCAGAATGTTCAGCTTTCCGGAGCAAACTTCCAGGGATCGCCTGTTGCTGTTCCAATGGATATGGTTGGGGCTGTTGTTACAATGGTTTCCGTGCTTTCCGAACGTCGCATGAACAGGTTGAATAATCCTGCTCTCAGTATCGGCTTACCGCCATTTCTTACAAAGGGCGCTGGCATGTTCTCCGGACTTATGTTAAGCCAGTACACCGCTGATATGCAGATAGTTGAACAAAGAATTTTATCTATGCCTGCATCTATTCAGTCAATTCCTGCTGCTGCCGACCAGGAAGATTTTGTGTCTATGGGCATGAACACTGCTTTGAAAAACTTCCAGATTCTCGATAATGCTTATGGTATTCTTGGTATCGAGCTTATGGCAGCCGCACAGGCACTGGATCTTAGAGAAAAATACGAAACACCTTATAAATATGGTAAAGGTACACAAAAAGCCCGCGAAGTTATCAGAAAACATGTGGAATACCTCGATATTGACCGTCCGTTATTCAACGATCATAATGCCATGAAAGACCTGGTGAAATCGTGTGAAATCCTTAAGGAAGTAGAAAAAGTTGTTGAAAGTATCGGATAATCAGATCATTATAAATTAATGGACAGTGGCTTCGAGGCAAGAATTCCTTTTTTTATCAACACCCTGTTTATAAATAAATGATTTGTTGTTTACACTTTATCCTTAAATAATTAATTTTGTCCTATCAAGATATCAAATTATCTGTTTAATTTTTTAATTCAATTAATTATTAACCTTAAAAAAAAATTATGGAAGCAATTGGAGTCATTCTTTATTTGGCGGTAATCATTTTTATGATTATTACAATGTGGAAAGTTCTTACTAAAGCCGGACAGCCTGGATGGGCTATTTTCATCCCGATTTACAATATAATCGTTATTCTTAGAGTTGCCGGAAAGCCCTGGTGGTGGATTTTTTTATTTATGATACCTATTGTAAACATCATTTATTTAATCATTATGTATCATGGGATATCCGTTAATTTTGGAAAAGGGGCGGGTTTTACTGTAGGATTGATTTTATTGGGAATTATTTTCTTCCCAATACTTGCTTTTGGAGATGCTGTTTATATTAAAAAACAACCTCAGCAAGCAGTTCCACCTCAAATGTAAAATTATTTTTCTTAACTTTTATAATAATAGAAGAGGTTGTCTCAAAAGGACAGCCTCTTTTATTTTGAGGCTCTTTTTTTTACCAACATTATGCTTATTCTATTTCTATAAACACTTCTAACATCTTAGCCGTATTATCAGGGACAAGTTTAATATCGTTCAATTCGGCAGGAATAAGAACAGTTTCGCCTTTTTTAACGGTCTCTTTCTCCCGCCCATATTCAATTGAAAATTTTCCTTCCGTACATAAATAGATTACAAAAGAATCAAGTCCATGGTAATCGCGCTCTATAGGTCTGTCAATTGCAATAATGTTTGTGGTGAAGTAGGGGGATTTTACAAGATTGGTGCTTTGGTTTATAATAAAGGTTCCATTTGTTTTGTAGTTATCATAACGTCTGAAATCAATAGCAGCCAGTGCTTGCTCTATGTGCAGTTCGCGTGATTGTCCATTTTCATCAACACGATCCCAGTCATAAATACGGTAAGTCGTATCTGAGGTTTGCTGTATCTCTGCAAGGCATATACCGGGTCCCAGCGCGTGAATCCTGCCGGCAGGAATATAAAAAACATCTCCACTTTTTACATTTTCCACATTGAGAATTTCTTTCAATGTTCCATTGTTAAAATTTTCAAGATATATTTTTTTATCTAGTTCTTTGTTGAAACCGCTTATCAATTGAGCATCTTCATCGGCTTGTAACACATACCACATTTCTGATTTACCCTGCCTTGCCGGCTCGCCTCGCTGTGAAACGGGCAGGCAGGCATTTGTCTTATAGCGCTTCATGGCAAGGTCATCATCCGGATGCACCTGTATGGAAAGCCACTTGCGCGAATCAATGATCTTAACTAAAATA
>Ga0247842_10003420_pt1 | contig 21410 bp, 25 predicted proteins | sample LaCruzMarch2015__3_FD_192411 | JGI IMG/M metagenome (GOLD analysis project Ga0247842, IMG submission 192411) | Freshwater microbial communities from meromictic Lake La Cruz, Castile-La Mancha, Spain - LaCruzMarch2015_19m | ecosystem: Environmental > Aquatic > Freshwater > Lake | place: Spain...
AGCCGGAACGAACGGAATATGGGCAAGGGAGCCGCGGTACGCAATGGAATGAAAAAGGCATGCGGCCGGTTCCGGATTTTTACCGATGCCGATATTCCCTATGATTTAGATACGATAGGTGTAATTTTAAAATTTCTTGATTTCAAGGAATTCGATATGGTAATGGGAGACCGAAACCTGCAGGATTCGGCCTACTTTCTGAAAATCCCGAAACTACGCAAGATCACCAGCTGGTTTTTTACCTGTTTCGTAGGCACCATTGTTACCACCAATTACTTTGATACCCAATGCGGTATCAAAGGTTTCAAGGCTGAAATTGCCGATTTTATTTTTCAACGTGCCCGAATTGATGAATTTGCATTTGATGTAGAAATTGTTTATATATCACTGAAGCAGAGGTTTGAAATAAAGCGGATCCCTGTAAGGCTGCGAAACCAGGAAAAATCAACTGTCCGTGTCTTGCGCCATGGTATGGTCATGTTTATTGATCTCTTCAGGATGAAAATCAACCACATGAGGGGATATTACAGGTAGCTGATCATTTTTTTCAAACACTATCTCCTGGTTTAGCTTCAGCCACACTGCCAGCAGCGGTACAACCATCAATGCATATTTGTTTATGAATTGATCCCTGATATATTCGGGAAAAATATCGGTTGGGGAAAAGCTTGAAATGATAAGGGCAAACCACAACAACGTAAGGTCAGCTTTTGTTTTTTTACTCAGGATAAACCACAGGGCTACACCCACGAAACCCACAATAATGGTGGGGGATTCACTGCCCGTACTTGCAAGTATGATAAACAGCAGCGCTGATGCCAATACCCGGAGCTGAAAAACAGGATTTTTAAATTGTGATAATTTCAGGAAAGGCAATGCAAATATCAGCAATCCGGGGATGATAAAATAGAGGTTAGACAAGGTTGAGTCGTGAAAAATCCTGCGAAACATCCCCATTACGCAAACATCGGTGCGGCTGTTTTCAAGCATGACATTCAATGAATTTTTATGCACCAGCACCTGGTACCAATCGACATAACACTGAAGTGTATAATCAACTCCCACAAGGGCCATTGGCAGGATGAAGAGGATTATTGCCCAGAAGACAAGATAAAGCAGATATCTGGGTTTATCCTCAACAAAAAAGAAAAATGCCAGCCCAATGATCCCGTATAACTTGATAAAAGTCCCCAGCACAAGGAAGAAAGCAGCCCAGATGTATTGCCTGCGATGAATCTGCGTATAACTTAAAACAATCAAAGCGACAGTTACGGCATGAAACTGACTGTTGAACATAGAGGTAATCAAACAGTTAATGACGATCCAGCTTACGATCGCCCTGTTCTTATCACTTACGGGCAACTGGTAAATTGCATAAAGCAAAACCAGCGAATTAAGGAAGCTCCAGAGTGTGTAACTGATAAAGGCAGGCAATAAGGCAAATGGTGCAATGAAAATGGCAAAGACAGGCCCGTAGAGGTACAAATCAAAATATTCTTTCGGATATGCAATATAGAGATTTTGATGGTTTATCAGATGGTGAAAACTGGATTGAAAAATAAGAAAGTTGTTGATTTCCAGCTTTGTTCCCAGTACATATTGAACCATTACGGCCCCAATACCAGCAAGGATCCAAAGAATAATAACAGTTCGCTTTTTAAGCAGGAATTGAAAATCGTACGTCACCTCAGATATTTTTAGTCGAAGCCCCCTGCTGATTGCAGATGGATTCAGTATATTCTCTCATGGTAATAAAATCCCCCTTCCCCTTTAACCAGTAAAGGTATTTTTCAAGCCGGTTCAACAGGTAAGTTCCGGATTGTCTTTTCATATACCAAGGCATTTTGACAGATGACAGATCGGTAAATTCCCATGGATGGAAATAGAGATTCAGAAATCCATTTTTACGCAAGGTCATGTTCGATAAAAACCTGTAGTAGGGAACCGGGAAATTTTTAAAAGAGAGCCAGAACAAAGGAATCCGAAGAAATGGGCTTACCGCAACGGGAATGTTCAGAATATGGTCGTTAAAAAATGGTTTCAATGGTTTATCCCGGTTATCGTATCTCCCGGGTATGTAAGTGGGATTTAATGACGAGTTATAGCGGTATCCTGCCTCTAATAACCCAATGTCGTTCACAGGTTTCAAAAAAGGCCGTCTGAATCCTATAACCTGCTGCCCTGTAATTTCTTCTAAAATTTTCTTAGACGATGAAAGATCATTTTTTTCATTAAAACTCCCATGATACATTGCATGGGAGGCAATCTCATGTTTTACCGATAAATTGCGTATGAGTGTTTTGTTATGAAGGGCGAAAGTTCCTGTTGTAAACAGAGTTGCTCTTATTTCCAGCTTGTCAAGAATATTGCTGATCAATAGCAAACCCTGCCTCGACACTTCTATTTGTTCAGGTAAGGAAATTTTGTTGCCGTATTCCAAGGGAAGGTCAAACTCTTCAACATCAAAAGTCAGAAAGATATCAGGCATGGAGGTGTATAGCAGGAAAACAACTTAATTCTGGTCACAATTGCAACTTTTATGAACCGGCAAACCTAATAAAAAAAACATTTGGTAAGGAAGATCACAGGTAAATTAAATCTTCACAGAAATCCCGAAAAAGAAGTTGATCGGCGCTTGTGGAAAGTAACCGTTCAGCTCATTGTATTCACCGCCCAGGTAATAGGGGTAGACCCAAGCATTGGTCTCATACCTGACGCTGAACAGGTTGTTAATGGCAAAGTTGAAACTGATCTCTTCGAAGAACCCGGTTTTCAGTGAAAACATACCGCTGATCCCATTCACGAAATAGCCTTTCAGCGACCGTGCTTCAGATGATGTATTGTCGATGTACTGCTTCCCTGTGTATTTTGAATTCAGGCTGAAAGAGAGTTGTGGCAGGGGTTTGAAAGTAATTGCACTTCCCGCTGTAAAACCCGGTGAAAACGAAAGATTGGTCTTACCCAGCTCATTGCTTTGCTGGCCCAGGTAATTCCAGTCAGCATCGTACAGGTCGATAAGCTGTACGAAATCCTTTATTTTGTTGCTGCTGACCGTTGCTGTGACATTCCATGAAAGCTTTTTTCTGAACATTTCAAGCGCTGCCGAAACTTCGATACCCTCCCTGTAGCTGTGCGGTACATTTACCATCACTGCTTCGCCAACATTATTGATCTCGCCTGTGAGCACAAGCTGGTTCCGGTAATCCATGTAATACAGGTTGGTTGCGATTGTAAAATTGGGGAGACGGAGCGTGTAACCAAGTTCATAATCATAAAGAGTCTCGTTGGTAGGTTCTTTTCCCTGGTCGGCATCTTTATAATTGTTCCGGCTTGGTTCACGGTTTGCCACACCGACAGAGAAATAGAGATTGTTACGTTTGTTGAGCTCGAAAAAGAGACCACCCTTAGGGTTGAAAAAGTTAAAGAGATGCTGCTGGTCGAGGGTTCGCAGGTTGTCAAGGGTTCCTTCCATCGTGTAGCTTACCCTCCGGTACTGAAGATCAGCAAACAAATTCAGTTTTTCAAGCAGCTGCCAACTGACTTTCCCATAAATATTGAAATCATTTTTTAACCCGGTATTGAAGTACCAGTTCCGGTCATTGTCGCCGTTTGAGGCATATTCAGCCCAGATAATCTTTCCGAAATGCTGCCCGTAATATTGGTTCCATGCGCCACCCAGGGTGATTTTAAGTTTGTCGGGGATTGAATAGTTACTGGAAAAGGTGAATCCATAGAAGTTGTTGTCCATCATCTTGCGGTTTACCAGGTCGGTTGATGAAATGGTACTGTCGCCAATAACCACATTGTTGAGCCCATATCCCGAGAAAGAGGCGTTCTGCTTATAATTCTCATAATACCCGTGGCCCTTTGTGTAATGCATTGCAGCGTTGAAATTCCAGTTTTTTGCAAGCATCTGCGAGAACAATACCTGGTAATTATCCTGCTGGTAATTGTCGGTTTGATCCTTGTAATATGCAATGCTGCCATTTTTATCGGTGTATTCTCCCGCCGGATTATAGGTGCGGTTGGTCGCAAGAGAATCTTTTGGAACCCCTTCCCATGCCTGGTAGGTTCGTTCAAAGCCCGAAAAGGTGATCAGCCGGATGGTTGTTTTTTTGCCGTAATAGCCCCCCGATATATAATAGGATTTGAGATTTGAAAAGGCCCGGTCGATGTAGCCGTCGGAATGAATGTAGGATAAACGGCCATCTACACTTATTTTATTGGCCAGGAGCCCCGTGCCGAAACGCAGCGTGGATTTAAACGTGTTGTATGATCCTCCTGAAATATCAAGCCCGCCATAGGGATCCTGGTGCAGATCGGAGGTGAGAAAATGAATGGATGCCCCAAACGCGCCGGCCCCGTTGGTAGAGGTGCCAACGCCCCGCTGTATTTGTATGTTTTCGGCAGAGGATGCAAGGTCGGGCAGGTCGACAAACCAAACACCCTGCGATTCGGCATCGTTGACCGGAATGCCGTTGATGGTAACGTTGATGCGTGTGAGGTCTGTGCCACGGATACTGATACCAGAATAACCTACGCCGTTTCCGGCATCGGAAGTCACTACAGTCGATGGTGTTGTTTGCAGCAGATATGGAATATCCTTACCAAAATTAACAGCATTGATCTCTTTGTTTGTGATGGTAGAATAGGCAGTGGGATATTTATCCTGCGCCCTGGTAGCCACAATGTTAACCTCATCGCCCATCAGGATGGCCCCGTCGAGTTCAATGTTTAAGGTTGTGTCGTTACGCAGGTCGAGCTGGCGTTTTTCTGTCTTAAAACCGACAAACGATACGATAAGTGTCGACTTTCCCTGCTTAAGATTGGAAATGGAAAAATGCCCGGTTTCGTCTGAGATTGCTGAAAGAGGTTTTGTTTCAAGCGAAACATGCGCGCCATGCAATGGTTTTTTTTCCTGTTTATCGACAATGATGCCGGAAACAGTAATTTGGGCAGATACCACATTGGTTGACAGGATCAACCCCATAAGCATAATAAAAGCAATTGTTTTCATGATCATTATTATTTTCCTACGCCGGCATTATCCGGATCAGGTTATTGGGGTATAATCTCAGCCCTTGTTTTAAGGCACCCCCTGTGGAGAAGTATCGATGCAAAAGTAATAATTAGCGAGGTAGCGAGGTAGTGAAATAGCGAAAAAAATTTCGCTACCTCGCTACCTCGCTACCTCGCTAATTCGCTTATCTTTGTTACAAACTTTCGACATGAAACTGCTTATCATCAACGGTCCCAACCTGAACCTTTTAGGAATCAGGGAAGCGGATGTATATGGAAATCTGTCCTTTGAGAGCTACCTGAAGAAACTGCGCAGGCAATATCCTGAGCTGACAATCGAATATTTTCAGAGCAATGTTGAGGGTGAAATGATAAATGCGATTCAGAATGCCGGGTTTTTGTATGACGGCATCATTCTCAATGCCGGAGGATATACGCATACTTCGATTGCCATTGCCGATGCGGTCAAGGCAATTAGCGCGCCTGTTGTTGAGGTGCATATCTCGAACACATTTGCAAGGGAACCATTCCGCCATACTTCTTTTCTGGCGGCCCATGTAAAAGGAAGTATCATCGGGTTCGGACTTGAATCATACCGGCTTGCGGTGGAGAGCCTGATAAATAAATTGATCTGAACTTATTCAGGATAAAATTTTGTCAGGTTGAGCTGGGAGTATTTGCGTTTGCCTTTCAGATAGTATTCCACAACGATATTCTTCCCGTAAACGTCCTTCATGGTGCCATGTTTCAGGCCTTTTCGCTTTTGCTTAATTTTTCCGAACGACCGGTAAAAACTCATGTGCGCCTGGGTAACCGCCCAAAAGTCCTTGAATCCGGCCTGGACCAGAAATTTCATGGCCGCTATTCCATCCAGCAGAAACCTGACAGTGAAAACTGTGATCAGCCGGTCGTCGGGCAGGTTTTTATAAAGCAGAAAAAAATTGTTTCTGAAGTTCAGGTAGGTTTTTCGCCATGATGCCTTCGGCAAGGTACCGCCTCCGATATGAAAAACGGTGGAGTGAGGGCAGTACATGATCTTATACCCATTGTTCTTCAGGCGCCAGCAAAAATCGATCTCCTCCATATGGGCAAAAAAATCACCATCAAGTCCACCCATCTGGTGATATAACTTTGCCTTAACAAACATGCAGGCGCCGGTTGCCCAGAATATCTCACTTGTTTCATCATACTGACCGTGATCTTCTTCGATTGAAAGGAAAATTCTTCCGCGGCAGAAGGGATAACCGTATTTATCAATGAACCCACCGGCTGCTCCGGCATATTCGAATTTTTTTGGTTCATGGAAAGAGCGGATTTTGGGTTGACAGGCTGCAATCAGTTCATCTTCTTCCATCAGGTCAATGACGGGAGCGATCCAATTCTCGGTTACTTCAATATCTGAATTCAGCAGAATATAATAATCTGCTTCAACCTGACGAAGCGCCAGGTTATAGCCCTGGGCAAAGCCACAGTTCTCACTGTTCTGAATAATCCGGACATCGGGGTATACTGATCGTAAAAAGGAAACCGAGTCATCTGTCGATGCGTTATCGGCGACTACGATCTCTGCCTCATCCTTGCTGTATAGAATCAAAGTTGGCAGAAATTGCTCAAGGTACTTCCTGCCATTCCAATTCAAAATGATTACAGCAACATGCATTTAATTAAAAATTAAAAATTAAAAATTAAAAATTACGAAGATGAAAACGATAAGCATACCCAGCCAATCAATATCCTTCGTTCTTAATTCTGCATTTCACGTTTTGCACTTTGCATTTTGCATTTTGCATTTTGCGTTATGCGTTATGCGTTATGCATTATGCATTATGCATTATGCATTATGCATTTCCCGTCTTTCCCGCCGTAAAATTACGAATAAAGATAAGGTAATTTTTAATTTTTAATTTTTAACTAACATTTCTCACTTCAAATTGACAAATTCCAGCTGAGGAATTTGAGTTGGATTAAAAATATTCCTGAGTAATTCGATGGCTTCATTATTTTTATTTTGCGCAATCATTTCGCAAATACAATCCACGTAATACTTCAGTTGGTTCAGAAAGAAATTTAACAATCTTGTTCCGTACGTCAGGATTTTTATGTCCATCCGTTTTTTTTCAAGAGTTTCAAAAAAACCGGTATTATTGAGCGCGGAAAGGTATGTCAAAACCAAATAGCGCATGAATACTAATGCGTCTGAAGCTATAATTGAATCAAGGTTACTCATTTGTTCTTTACCAAAATTCAGGTATTGTTTACAGTTTTTATAAAATACTTCAATACTCCATCTTTTTGAATAATATTCCAATGTTTTTTTTGCTGAAAAACTAATATTAGTTGAAGCAAAAGCATGCCATCCTAATTCCCCGTCATTATGAATAAAAACAATTTTCATTTGCAATTCGGTCTTAGGAATCCCAACACAAATTGAGGTTTGTTTATATCCGTATTTTTTCACTGTACGCATTTTGTTTTTTACCAGGGCATACAATCCATTTAAAGAATATTGATTCCCTTTGTAAATATAACTATTGGCTTTGGGCATATTTTTCAATTGGCAGATTACATCAATCTTAATTGATTTGATCTGGGTAATGAAGCAATTGAAGGCGAACCAGGAATCAAATAAGACATAGCCAACATCTTTGAATTTTTTCTTTGCCTCTTTGATCATAGATAACGTTTTTTCCAGCTTGTTCTTATCAAGATCTGCCCGCTCAATTGCCCCTGGACTATCTGGTCGTATTCTCTCTTCTTTTGACTTTTTTATATACTTGGTCGCCTTTGATTTTTTATTCGGCCTTTTAGAACTAATGCAAATTTTTGAAATTACCGGAATAAATCTGTCTGCGCTGAATAATCCCAAAACAAGTTTCTGAAAACCAAGCACAGACTTCCCTTTCGTATGATCGTACACATAAGATGCTTTTTCTACCAGCTTTCCCGCAATCTCTGTGATCGTATCATCGATCACGAAAAATTTATCAGACTTCTCTTCCTTCTCGGTTGTTTTCGTTTGTGCCATTAACTTACTTTCAATTATTCCGGAAAGTCCAATGATAAATTTATGCCAGTTATAATTGGCATTATCAAGAAAGCGATAGTACACGTCTTTGCTTGCGGCTTCTTCAAACTGGTTCCTTACAAATAAACATACCGTACTAATCATTAAAAAAGGCACTGTGAACAGATCATATAAAACATTTGTGGTATTTATTCCGCAACGTTTTGTTATATTTGCCTTGCTCAACAATTGCTTTATTTTAAGTTCTTTGAATACCGAGGAAATTGTTGAATCAAACATCGAATGTTCTTTTTCAATATAAATATGAACATCACTTTTTATTGGTGAAAAAATCTTAGCTTCCATTTTTGCTGGTGTGTTTTTTGTTGACAAATTAAAATTACACCAAATTATGCAATTATGGAAGCTATTTTACTAACAATCAGTTGTTTATATCTTTTTTTGAAGTGAGAAATGTTAGTTTTTAATTAATTGGGTAAGTCCCAATAATCCTGTTCCATATCTCCCCAGGCACGGATGACCTGGGTATCCTGGATGTCGAGGGTTGAATAGATACGGTTGCGCAGATCGATTTTCCAGCGCTGATTATTAATCTCTCCTGTGGCATCGGAGTGCAATAAAGTGAAGTCGCTGGTGACCATATCCTGGGAATAGAAAACAAATTTCCTGTTTCGCTGGTTGTTGTTCAGAGTATAGTACTGCCATATTTCGTATGGGTAATTACTCGGTTCGTTGTATTGTGTGCTCCGGGTGTTTGGCGGACCATACTGAAGGTACACGCGACCCCGATCGGTCTGATATCCCTTTAACACCGGTGTTCCAAAGTTTTCCTGGACCTTTATTACCTGTGAATGGTAATAATTCCAGGCCATCTCCGGATTGTTCTGATCGCGCTGGAGCCACATGCCGTAAAAGAACCGTTGCATGGTGGGCAGGTCGGCCTTTTTCAGCGCTTCTCTGATAAATGATTTCTCAAAACCAGTGGCCACCGGATAGGTGCTGTTAATAAGCTCCCGCAGCGAATCGGCATTTGTGATCTTTTCAACAAAGGTATTGGTGATCTCGGTCGAGGGGATATCGGTCAGGGTCATTTTTGCCCCCGGGTTCATCCGCTGGAAAAATATTTTTTTTGAGGTGACCAGCTCATTTTGCTGGTTCCTGACCTCCACCACGAGGTTGTAGTTTCCGGATGCCAGGTTTTCGATGGCAACTTCTGACAAGAGTACATTCACTGCTTTCGGGCTCTCTTTTTTGCTGCGGGCATAGTCGGCCAGTTTTAAATTGCTTTCAAAGGATTCAAGATAATAGGAAAGCAGGAATTTCTGATTCACATCCATAACCTTATCCATATTGTATAATTCACAATAGAAGGTGATTTTGGATTCATTTTCTGGAAAAAACGTATAGGTGTAAGGAACGAGGTCGTATCCGCTTTTGGACAGGACCGTTGTGGCTGATGATTTTTCAAAAGATTTGACCAGTTCGATGCTTGAAAAGGATGGCTTATTGGCCGGGAAATCTATCGTGATGGCCTGGTTATAGGGAACACCCGGCACTGTTTTGTTTTTATCGGAAAGTTGAATTTCAAAATCGTATGTGCCATTTTGAATTGGGATCCGTTGCTGGTCAACAAAATGAAAATTTGTCTTCGTTGTATCTTCAATTTCTGAACTGCTCAGTTCATATTTCTTGAAAGCTTTGATTGAATCGTTTTGTTTGAAGGTCATCAGCACATTGACCGTTGCCTGGAATTTTCCATTTTCTTTTTGAATGAAAGTGACACTGTTTGCCGCAACTGACAGATACGTCTCTATATATGGACCGTCGGGAGAGTTGAAATTTGCGTAGGTGAGAAAGGCCCAAAGGTTTCTTGACAGGGCATCTCCTCCTGCAAATGCAAGGACAATAACCAGTGCGACCGAAAAAAGCTTTTTCATATCCAGGGATTTAATATAAATGAAGATAATGGTTTCAACCTGCAAAGATAGCAGTGGACGGCTGAACTTGCAAGGAAAATCGGTCAAAGGAAGCAATTACCTGCTATTGGTGCTCAAAGCACAGCCGAATTATGCCATACATGAGGAAATGAATTCTCGGATTAATCGCGAAATTTGAATAGCGCAAGGTGAAAATCCGGCTATATTTTGTCAGTTTCCAAAATAAATGTACTTTTGCCCCCGGAGAGATGGCAGAGCGGTCGATTGCGGCGGTCTTGAAAACCGTTGACCTGCAAGGGTCCGGGGGTTCGAATCCCTCTCTCTCCGCTGGATGCCAAGGCAAAAAAACGAAAACCACTGAAATCATTGATGTTTTGGTGGTTTTTTGTTTTTAGTAAATGAAAAATTCGGCATAAAGTCGCTTACAGATACTTCTATTCAACATGTCGATATATTCCTGCAGCAACAAAACCCTGCGCACATTGATTCACTGGCTGATTATTTAATTGGAAAGCTTGACTCGCTGGCATCGATTGTTGGAAACCACCCAATACTTCTACAGGATGAGTTATCGGGTGATTTTCTCCAATACCAGGTGAAAACATTTTCTAGTGCCCGGCTATTAGGTACCTTCATATTAACAAACGATAACTTTTCAGGGGAAGGTCAGGAATTACGAATTTATCGGGCAGTTCGCAGTGTATAAACCGGATTTCCTTAAGATCCTGAACCGATTCGAGAAACTTTTCGGGAAACTTACATTCCGTGGCCGAAAATGCCTTACAAGAATCCGGCATTCTCATATTATTGAAGTTTTTGATTTCGCGCAAAACGAGTCCGCTTAGGATTTTCTTTGGCAGTTTCGCTCCATTCTTAAAAGTGACGTTGGAAAAGGACAGATCGCCAATAATCTCAGGCAGCAGGAACGATGGAGGAATGTTGCATGATTGAAAACTGAGTACTCCGTCGATATCATTGGGTAGTTTTATTTCAGAAGTCAGGTCATTACCATTGAATTTCAGATCACCCGCTATTGTGGAAGGGAACGCTAACCCTTTTGGAAGAGACGGCTGCCCGTAAAGGTTTATAGTCCCGTTACAGTAATCGCCCAGCTTTGGAAAAATCTCCCATACCCCGAAAGGTTTAAGCAGAACCGTTTTTTGACGTACCAGCTAAATCCGTCTGCTTGCTTAAAACGTGTGCCTTCATCAATTTTAACAGGGTAAACGAAGGATCCGGAATGCTCACGGCAGAGATCATCCAGCCTGGCAATTCTTATACGTGATGTGAAAGGAACATCTTTTATTTTTTTGAATGCTGATTTGTCATGCAGAACCTTCCCTGTGTACAAATCCCCGAAAAATTTGTCATCATCATCGTCATGAGGTAAAAGATACCAGGATGAAGCATAATCAAAATTCTTCCATTCTTTTACACCCGTCGTAAAAAATGCGTCACCATCTTCGTCTGATAATACCCTGCCCTTTTCAAGAACGTATGTTCCGCAATAATATCCGTGGATTGTGTCTGCATAATCTACTGTAAATGTCACATCCGGAAACAGTTCACTGATTTTTCGGATTACCGGCTGAGGAGTGGCCCAGGCAGTATTAAATTTTATTTAAAAAGCGTTAGATTCAACTTGATAGGCGTTCAGTTTAGTTCCCCAATTTGCCAATGCCCACACATTCGTATCAGGGGGTAGAGGATCTGGCATCGGTATTATCTTATTAAAATCAATGGCTGATGTTTCACTGGAAATTGCCTTGCGCATTTCTTTCAGTCTTTTCTTCGATTTACAATCAAATCTCAGAATGTTTGTTATGTCATTTGGCATAATTGTTATAATTTATTATGGCTGGTTTATCTCTCTGATTTAACAATGTCGTCCTTGCTTTTGATCAGGAAACCGGTTCAAAATAAGATTTACCGATGCAATATATAATAAAAAATCAGACAATTGATTTTGAGTTATTTATCGAAGCATTTTATAAATTGCCGCAATGAAGCCGAAAATTGAATGGGTGGTGATACCCGGGGGTATGTTTGCTTCAATAATTAACAAATCGATAATGTTTCCTTGTTAAATTCACATTTGATTATGTTTTTAAAACAAACACTCCATGGTCAGTTCATTGGATATAACATCTCCGGAGTGTGAATTAGCAATAATTCCAAAAGTTGTGATCATGGTGATAAATATGGTTTTCCTGGTTTTGGTTACATTTTGAAAGACCTCCTTTTTTTGTCTGAGCCTTTTTGCATAGTCAGCATCAACTGTAAATTCAGATTCCGAAAACTTCATTTCACAAAGGTTGACAGAGGCATCTTTTCTGTCAATCAGCAGATCGATCTGGGCGCCTGATACTGTAGCGTGTTTTGGAGGTGAATAATACCATGGGCCATGAAAAGTTTCAACCATCCCGATGCCAAGTGCATTCTTAAGTTTCTGAATATGTTTCAGGCAGATCCCTTCGAATGTATATCCTGCCCAGGCTCTTTTTTTAGGATCATTTTGCAACGACATCCAGTAACCCGTTCCCGCATCTCTTTTCCCAAGGGGCTTTATCCAGTCAAAATAAAAGAGGGTAAACTCATCGGAGATCCGGTAGATGGCATCATTTGATCTTTTTCCAAAAGGGATGGCGGATGAAATGAATCCCGATTCTTCAAGTTCTTTCAGTATCAGGCTTGCGGTGCCGCCACTTGGGATTTCAGCAGCGGCTAATAGCATGTTACGGCTCATGCCCGAGCGTTTCTGTTGTAATGCATCGACAATCCTTGTATGCAGCACGCTTTGATCGAAAAGAGATGTATAAAGTTTTTCAAATTCATTTCTTAAAACCCCATCCTTTGAAAAGCAAATGTTGTCCAGGATCTGTGCCGATGAAAGACCAGGTTCGGCCTGCATGAGGTAGAACGGCACTCCCCCCATGGCCATGTATAGCGAAATGATCTGATACCTTGACAGTGAAATGCCCCGGGATTGCAAAAATTGTTCAGTTTCCTGAAGGGTGAATGGCAATAACCTGATTTGACGGGTAAGCCGATTGTGAAGCCCTCCTCTGGAATGAACAATCTTTTGAATCATCCAGGAAGCTGCCGACCCGCAAACTACCAGGATAAGGTTGCTTTGCTTTGAACCGTAACTATTCCAGAAATGCTCCAGCGCTGGTAAAAATCCTGATTTCGGAGTATTGAACCATGGAAGTTCATCAATTAAGACAACCCTTTTTTCAGTTTTTTGATTAAGATTTGACGATTCAAGAAACTGTTCCAGTATGGAAAACGCCTCAACCCAGGAGGCTGGTGCCTGAGGGAGGATCCCCATACCGATGGCATCTTTAAGCGAAAGGGCGAAATTTTTAAGCTGTTCTTTCAACGATGCCTGATGTACCCCCACCATTTCAAAACAGAGCGTATCCTCAAAGAATTCCCTGATCAGAAAAGTCTTCCCAACCCTGCGGCGGCCATAAACCGCAATGAACTCAGGATCCGGCGAAAGAAGCGCTTTCGTCAGTATTCCGGTTTCATTTTTTCTTCCGATAATCTTTTCCTTTGCCATAAAATTGATTTTGGCTTCACATAAAATTTTATATTAAGCCAAAAGTACACAAATATTTTAATTTTGGCTGTGTATAAAGAAGTATTATTGGCCAAAACGCAGAAATAAATCAATAAAATTGATCTGAACGCTGCCACCCGGTGATTCCGGGCGGGGCAACCTGCACCCATTCGATTGACTGATGAGCGCTGGATGCATATTTATGAAGGAGCATTATATTATTGTTTACAGCTGATGGTTTTCCTGTTGCGAATTTTCAGATAAAATCTCCTGGCATTGACGCTGTCCCGTTTGAACTTGGAGGATTTCCGCTTACAGAGGAAGACTTTGATATTCTTCCGGGTGTTGATGCCTTAGCCCCAGCCTCAAACCATTTCAGGGTATTCGGCCTAAAAAAATTGCCTGCAAATGCCGAAACTTTCGTCATTGGAAAGATTGAAGTCAGTCTTAGTAATGCTTCGGTCTGGGATTATGAAAAAGACTTTGACTGTGTCGTAGCACGTCCTGCACCGCGGGAGATGATCAAAGCATTCTTACCTCCACCGTTGATAAGGGATTATATTGAGAACCTGGACTGGTTTATGAACCGGCCATTCAGAAGTTTTTTAGAAGAGGCAGATCTTGAAAAATGGTCTTCGGTCGGCATAGGAATTGATCTGGATAATCAATTCAAAACAGCACTCACGGTAATAAAGAAGTGGAAGAGCGAATTCCCGAAACGTGTTCATTTTTTTATTATTGATCCGGAAGCAAAGCAAAGGGCATCAGAAATGCTCATGCGATGCACCTGATAAAATTTCCATCTCTGTTGGGAGCAAAATAAATCCGGGCACGGATTTATTTATAAATACACGCTGGCATTTATTTGAAAAAACCTGCGTTAAATAAACAAGGAAGCTTCCGGTTGAATAGACTTATTTGTATTTGACGTATAGAGTTTGTATTTTTGTACGCAAATTAAGCAGGATGGATACTAAACTGACATTAAGGCTTGATGAAAAAGTAATTGAGAGAGCCAAGAATTATGCACATGACCATAAGATAAGTCTTTCCAGGATGATTGAGTCTTACCTTGATTCGGTTACTAAACCGAAATCGGAAGACATAGTGATTACTCCGCTGGTTGAAAGTTTAAGCGGTGTAATGGAACTCCCGGCGGATTATGATTTCAGAAAAGATCATACTGATTTTCTTTTGGAAAAGTACAAATGAAGAAGCTTTTAATCGATACCAACATAGTGATTGATTTGCTGGCAAAAAGAGAACCTCACTATGCAGGCTCAGCAGCTTTGTTTTCTCTTGCCGATAAAAAGCAAATCAGGCTTAGTGTTTCTTCATTGACATTTGCCAATACCAATTACATTTTACTGAAAGCCAGGAGCGCTAAAGAAACAAAATCCATATTGCGAAAATTCAGACTCATCGCAGATGTGCTTCCTCTGGATGATAAGATAATAGGATTAGCCCTGAATGATTCTGACTTTGAGGATTTTGAAGACGGATTGCAGTATTTCACAGCAATTGAAAACGGGCAGGATTGCATAATCACAAGAAATCTGAAAGATTATAAAAAATCCAGAATACCCGTCATGAATGCAGAACAGTTTCTGAAAACGCTTTAAGTTTCTTTTCGCCCTTCATCATAATAATCCCTTAATTTTTCTTTGAGCTTTCCGTTCATGAATCTTTCCATGTCAAAAACATGGTTTACCGAGGGATGGGAATGGCTCCGTTTGCCGGTAATCATTTTCACTGTCAATACCATATAGGAGGGGAACCGGATTTTCCCGCTGATCCAGATTATGCTGAGATGGAACATTGCATTCATGTTACCTGTAGTATTTTTATTTACCTAATTTCTTTACAAAGTCTTCAATATACGTAATCAATTCGAAGGTCTTGCGCTGAAATTCATAAACTTGTTCCTGATTCAACTGAGAAAACTTCGAAATAGAATAGGGTTGCATATTCTTTTTTAAATACTGTCCGTATTCTTTTAGTTTAAATTGTTCAAAGTCGTTGGGGAATAGGTGAAAACTCTCCTGATCAATCATTCTTGTAAGCCAAATCAAATCATTTTGCATTTTTTTATGTTGCCTAAAATCTTCAGGTTGTTCTCTTTCAAAATCAACTAAACTTCTGTTTAATGAATTAATGTTATCCGCCCAATATTTAGTGTAAAAACTATCATACACGATTCGGTTGAGTTTATCTCTTAATTCAAGAAGGGAATCAATTTGTCGATTGGTTAAGTGGTTTCTGAAAATTTCCTTTCTCTTAAAAACCAAAGCCCATAAGGCAATCAGTAATGCTCCAAACCCTGATAAGTCTGAGAGTATTGATGTTATTTCTTTTATGCATTCCATGATAGGAAATTTTATTGCAGATAAAGTTATGACAAATTAACAATCCCAGTCATGACATTTATTGAGTGCGCACTTATATAAATAAACGTATTCATGGCATATAGCGTTCTTTTGGAAAACCAGTCCACCTGGAGGTTCTTTTTGATAGATTGCACGATTTGCTTTACCAATTCCGAAATGATCTTGTTGTCAGTTATGGCGTTCTGGTGTTTGGCAATGATTTCATAGAATGCCAGTTCCTCTTCTTCCAGTCCAAGTTGTTGGGCACGCTGATCTTCCTCTGTTATCTCTTTAGCGTTTTTTATCAGTTCAACAATGGTGGTGTAGCTGTCAATGGCGTTTTCGTGATACCGCTGAATGACCCGCTCAACTTCCTCCTTCAGTGATGTGTATTTGATAATGTTCTTATACCGCCTCAAACTTATTTCATTGTTGAGAATCTGCCGAAGGATTTCGATCTTGATGTCTAATCCCGACTTCTGCGTCTTGGCTCCAAGCAAGAATTCATCATTCAGGATGGATATATCGGGTTTTTCAATGCCGGCCATGGCGTAAACATCAATAATATCCTCCGATTCAATACTCCGTTGGATAAGATCTTTGATTTGGTCTGCCTTCAATTTGGTTTCCCTTGGTGGGTTCTTAACCTTCCCGACCGTAACCCCCAAATGCTGGAAGAACAGGATATCTGTGGTTACCTCCTGGATGCGCGGATGTGATTTAATCAGGGGAACCAGTGCGCTCATCCGTTTCTCCGCCAATTGGAATTCCTGACAAAGTTTATCATCTTTTACAAGATGGTTGAGCGCCGATGAACTCGGATTTATTTTTTGTTTATCTGGGCGTATTATTGCAACAGCTTGATTTGTATTGGCAGGTAGGACATCTTCTGTTACATAACCAACTCTCCCAAGGGAACCTGCAATTGAAAATACCAAATCATCTTTTTGAACCTTTGATCGATTCAACAATTCATTCGTTTCATTATCTATGTAACTAAATTTTTCAAAATCAAAATCTCCATCTTCTTTAATTGATTCAACTTTTATAAAATTTATCCCAGCACTCACAAATTGCTTTTTTAAAGTCGTTGGTGTTGTTCCTTTCGTAATTCTTAATGTAATATTGCGCAAGGTACCAAGTTCCCAACCATTTGGTAGCTTCTCACAATCAATATCATCTACGAAATAATGCTTATAAAGTGCCTGAGCCATTAGTTCCAGTGTATGGTTCATCTGACGGTTCAGTTCGATTTTGTTATCCAGGGCAATTAGGACGTCCGCAATACGTCGCTGAAGGTAAAGAGGGGGTAAGTCAATTTCAAAGTTTTCCAACACACCTTTCGTAAGAGCTTTTCTTGTGGCGCCTGCTGATGACAAAGTCAATAACAATGATTTTACTTGAGGTTGCAATAAATAATATTTCAGAAACGAACTTGAAAGTATTAACGGATTGGAACGAAGAATGGCGACGTGCTGATTCACGCGAGCTTCATTTATATAACTTGGCACTGAGCATACACGGGCAACGCTATCTCCCGTGATATTAATCAGAACATCGTCCTTTTGAACTATTACGTTATTTAATAATCTGGCTTGCTTTTCACTTATAAATACACCCCCGTCAAGCGAAAAGAAGAAATCAAGAATGTTCTGACTTCTGATCAAAAAGATATGACCATGATTAAGATATGTTTCCTTTCCCCCTCTTGGAGTTGCGCCAGAACCTATTTTGGAGCATAAGTCAATTAATCTTTTTGATTGAAAGCCGTTCATTTATTTGTATCGTGTGGTTTTGAGTGAGCTGTTGAGATAACACTGGTGGCTTCCAATTGTTCTTCCAACTCTTGAACGGTCGGCATCTGCCGGGCAAATTTCTAAGGAAGGGTCATTCAACAATTACTTTCTCCAGGGCTATTAAAAAATCTTTTACCTGGATTATCAACGGAGAAACAGTGGCTTCATCGTAATCATACAAATCTCCGTAATCTCCTTTTTGCCTGAAATCGAAAAGTTTAGAAAACAATTGGCCATGTTTTATATCGATCTTTCCGGTCTTAATAAAATGGAGTCCAAATTGAGTTCTGGTACCATCATGTGTTTGGGTATCAATATTATTTTTAAGCAACAATGCAATTACTGCATAAAAACAAGAATAATACAATCGATTAACAACGGCATTCCACCGTTTGTTTTCCTCCAGAATCAAAGCTTCCTCATACGATTCCTTAGCCCTTTGAAACCTGTACTTAATATAATCAGTTCGATTTTCAACATTCATAACCTGACACCCTCCAAAGTAACATTTTTGTATAAAGGTGAATACAGCAAACTGGTATTCCAATAATTCTTTGGGTAGATGAAAGTTGAGATTATTTGTCCGGTCTCTAACTCGAGATTATAAAGTTCATTCCTGAACTTATCCTCTATTTCATTTGTAATCGTACTGTTATCGACCAAAATAAGGATATCCCAATCTGAATTTTTTCGATTATCTCCACGTGCACGGGAACCAAACAAAAAAGCCTCTGCAGTCGGATCATTGTCATGAATTGATTGACTGATACGATCGATGATTACCTTTTTTTTCATAAACCTTGTTTATTTGAACAAAATTAGAAAATTCCAGGAATTGGGCCTTTGATGTTTTTCAAAAGTTATCAATTGTTCAACGGGCGGTTGCACAATTTGAAATGAGGCCAATTTTGCAACAGGTTGCTGCAAAATAGCGTCAGCTAATTGTGCAAGTCTTGCTTGCACTAATGGAAAAGATGGCCAGGCTTCAGTCATAACCAAGATTTTTTAAATTTTTCCTGATCAATTGTTGAAGCTCATTGCTTTGGATGAATTGTTCGTTGAGCTTTGATGTCAGGGTTGCCATCTTCTCCTCAAACGGGATTCCGTCTTCCTCTTCTGCTTCACTGCCAACATACCGGCCCGGTGTCAGGACATACTTCTGTTCTGCAACCTGTTCCAGCGTAGCGCTTTTGCAGAATCCATCAACATCCTGATGATTTCCGCCGATGTTCCGCCACTGGTGGTAAGCGTTTGCAATTTTCTCGATATCTTCTTCACTGAAAGCACGCAGTTTCCGGCTTACCATGGTTCCCAGTTTGCGCGAATCGATGAACAGTATTTCATTATTCCGTTTCCGGTGAAGGCCATCTTTGCCATCTCGGTTTTTACTCATGATAAACAAACAGGCAGGGATTCCCGTAGTCAGGAACAATTTTTCGGGAAGTTGAACTATGCAATCAACCATTCCTTTGGAAATCATATGCTCCCTAACATTCTTTTCACCAGCGTTTCCTTTGGTCATTGCTCCATTAGCCATGACCACACCGGCGGTTCCACGCGGGCTTAGGTGATACCAGATAGTCTGGAACCACATATAATTGGCGTTTCCATCGGTACTGAACAGTTCACGCGTACCGAATAAACGGGGCTCACTATCGGCAAGCATTTCGGGATGCCATTTGCTGATATTAAAGGGCGGGTTCATCAGCAGGTAATCAGCCCCGTTTTTGCCCGTGATTTCCGGGAACTTGTCATCCAGCAGCGAATCGCCAAGCTTTACCTGAAAGTTTATATTACGGAGCAGAAGGTTCATCTTGCATAACCGAAGGGTACCCTCATACCGTTCCTGCCCATAAACCATATAATTCGGGTTGGCATTATGGGCTTTGATAAACTTGACCGATTGCACCATCATACCCCCGGAGCCTATTGCAATATCCATTATCCGGCCACTCAGCGGTTCAATCATCGCCACCAGCAACTGCTTACAACAATAGAGCTGGGTGTGAAGAATTGTCCCCCACCACTGCCTTCTGCCATTGCGAACCGGCCAAGATAATATTCATAAATCCTGCCGTAAAGGTCGGTTTCGGGATGTTTTGATTCCGAAAACTCTTCCGATGAAAACAGGTTTATAAGCCCTGCCACTTGAACAGGTGAAAGCTGACTCTTCACAAAAATAGGCGGTAGTAGCCACTTGTGGTCAGGTTCCCTTTCCGCCAAAATATCATCGATAGTAATGAAAGCATTATCCACCCTAACCTTGATATCATCCTGATTGGCATTCTCCAGTAGATACGACCATGTTGCCTATCGGGGAAGCATGTACACATTCTTCGACTGATACTCAAGCTGATCCTCCAGTACATAACTTATTTCCTTGGGATTGGTTGTATAATACTCAGATTTCGGGTCATGAAGTTGTAATTTCAACTCCGCATACCGCTTCTCAAATCTTTCCGACAGATGTTTTACAAACAGCAACGAAAGAACGTAATCCTTGTATTGATTTTCCGCCACAGCTCCCCGCAACTCATTCGCAGCGTTCCATAATTTATCTTCAAAAGGAATATCAGCTTTGGCAGTAGACTTGGATTGTTTAGCCATTTACTTTTTAGTTTTCTTAGAACTGGGTGTGTTAACGAGCAATTTTTCCGGGTTGATTTCCATATATTCCGCAATTATAAACATTTTATCAAGGATGGGTTAAACCTTTTTACTTACAAGGCAATCGTCTCATCGCTCTTCTCGATTTTTCCTTCAAACTAAACCTGTGGCTATCGTACTCCTTTAAAACTTCTATGATTTGGTTCGTAGGGTTTGAGTAGAGACAATATTAATGAATTTGCTCAAATCTTTAACGTAATTGATGTAAATCCGTCCAATTTTCCAGTAAATTGCATAATAATTGGTAATTACATAAATTTCCCCTGTTGGACAACACTTTGAAACGTGAAATGAATCTAAACCTTAATTAATGCAACTACAACAATTTGGAATATGGCAATTATAAACTTTTTAGCTGATGTCAATGAACAGAATGTTCAAGAACTTCTTCAGCAAGTAAATTTTTGTTTATCGATTGGTGAAAAACAAATTGAAATTAACATTGTTTCACGTGGCGGAAAAATCCAACAGGGTATAATTGCTTATGATACATTAGTAAAAAACAGGGATTTTATAACAGTAAACAATTTAGGGATAACGGATTCTGCTGCAGTTATGATATTTTGTTCTGGGAAAGTAAGAAAGTGTAATCCCAATGCCACATTTTTACTTCATTCAACTTTTGTTCCTGATATTATCGCAAAACAATTTGATGAAGACAAGATGAGCCGTAATCTTAAGAATGTTCAACTTATAAATTTTGCGATGAGTCGAATTTTAGCTACAACAACGAATGACAATAAAACTGTATTCCTTGATATGATTGACAAAAGCACCGAGCTTACAGCGTTTCAAGCACAGGCCCATAATCTTGTTAACTCAATAAATTCAACCTTGGAGAAGGCTGTTTTAAAGGGTAATATTAATATATTGGATAGTTCAATCAAAATTCATTGATTTAAAATTGAAATTATGCCGACTTCAGAGCAATTAAAAGAAGAATTTGCAAGATTAAAAGTTGTTTATGGTATCAATCTTATTGATAAAATTCATGACTTACGAAAATATGAGATTGACAATTTCAGAACTCCTGAC
>Ga0247842_10003426_pt1 | contig 21371 bp, 22 predicted proteins | sample LaCruzMarch2015__3_FD_192411 | JGI IMG/M metagenome (GOLD analysis project Ga0247842, IMG submission 192411) | Freshwater microbial communities from meromictic Lake La Cruz, Castile-La Mancha, Spain - LaCruzMarch2015_19m | ecosystem: Environmental > Aquatic > Freshwater > Lake | place: Spain...
CAGATGCAAATACTGCTCTTTATGCCTGCATTGATTCAGTATGGCGTGATATAGCTACTGCCAAAGATTAAGCTTAATCTAATTCGTAAATTATAATGATAAAATATTTTTTAGCATCAATAGCGATTCTGTCTTTGTTGCCTATGGCTGCTTTTGCTGCTTCCAATACAGTTAATTTTACCGAAGATACAAATCTTTATCTTTGGGGGTTAGATATTACTGTGGTTGCTAAGGCTGGCTCTGCGGTAGCAGGAATAACTGTCAATTCAAATAGTATTAGTTTAAGTATGGAATCAGGCTCGTATATTCGTTTAACTACTACGCCGGCAATATATTTGGTTAATTCTATTGCGAATACTGTTTGCGAAAGTGGCGGATCTTTTGTTGATATCACTTCTCCTAGTACTCAGACAGTTGTTGTAACAATTGGAAGTTCTTGTTTCTCTGTAGGCGGAGGAGGAGGTGGCGGCGGTGGAGGAGGAAGTTCATATATTCCTCCATCAACTACAACAGTGCCTGTTGTTATAACTACAACAACGGTACCTGTTCTTCCAACCACAACTACAATTACAATAGCTCCTGTTACTCAAATGACTGTACCTCAGCTTCAGGCAGAAGTTGCCAGAATTACAGCTTTAATTGCTCAGCTTCAACAGCAACTGCTTCAAATGTTGGGAGGAAACGTTACTTCAAATCTTTCTTTCTTAGTTGATCTTCAGCTTGGAATGAAGAATAACAGCGAAGTTAAACGTCTTCAGGAATTTTTAATCGGTAAGGGATATTTGACGGTAGGTTTGAATACGGGTAATTATTACCAGCTAACAGCAAATGCAGTAGCGGCTTATCAATTAGCTAAAGGAATTACTCCGACAAACGGCAGATGTGGTCCGAAGACCAGAGCAGCAATCAACATTGATATAGGTGTAATCTAATAATCTCTTGAACTAGACCGGCCTCCTTTTCTTTGTGGGGGTGTGAGCCGGATAAAAACTAAAAAGGGTTCCGTTTAAAACGGAGCCCTTTTTTTAAATAGTCTTAAAATTGAGCTCTATTGACACCTATTGACACTTATTCTTGAGTGCTTTATTATTGAAGTATGAGTACAATTAATCCAAAAGAAGTTTACACCACAGAAGAAGCCCAGGAATTTTTGAAAATAAGCAATAGTACTATTAAACGTCTCTTGAAAAAAGGTATTATTAAAGCTTATAAAGTTGGTCGTCAGTACAGAATTTGGGGTAGTGAAATTTTAATTTTAATTTCTCCGGAAGTAGAATCAAAGGTTTATAAAGTTTATGATAAAGCGAGAGATAAAACCAGAGAAACTATTGAAAAGTGGTAATTTTTTATGAAGAAAGATAAAAAGAAAAAAATTGTTGTGGCAGTTTCGGGGTACTTTAATCCGCTTCATATTGGTCATATAAGATTATTTGAAGAAGCAAAGAAATTAGGAACAAAATTAGTAGTTATAATCAATAACGATAAGCAAGTTAAATTAAAAGGTAGTATACCTTTTATGAAAGAAAAAGAAAGAATGGAGATAGTCTCTGCTTTATCAGCGGTTGATAATGTTGTTTTAGCAATAGATAAAGATAAAACTGTTTGTGAAACATTAAAAATTATAAGACCGGATATATTTGCTAACGGAGGAGATAGATCTAAAAATAATATTCCGGAAGTTGCTGTATGTGAAGAAATAAACTGTGAAATGGTTTTTAGCGTCGGCAGAGGCGGGAAAGTGCAATCAAGTTCTTGGTTATTAGAAAAAATTAATAAAAAATCAAAATATGCAAAAAAATAAAATAAAAACTCACGGTAAAACCATTAAATCTGTCGGTATTTTGGGTTATGGCGAAGTTGGACAGGCGATAGCCAAACTTTATAATAATCCGAGAATAAAAGACTTAAAAAGAAAAGACGATTTAACGGGAATTGAGGTTTTAAATATTTGTATTCCTTGGAGCGATAATTTCGTAAAAATCGTAAAAGAAGAAATTAAAAGAATAAAACCTAAATTAACAATTATTCATTCTACAGTACCACCAGGTGTTACAAAAAAAATAGGTGGAATGGTTGCTCATAGCCCGATTAGAGGAGTTCATCCTAATCTTTTTAAAGGGGTCAAAACATTTATAAAATATATCGGGGCTGATAATAAAAAAGTTGGGGAGATAGTTAAGAAGCATTTGGAGGGTTTAGGTATCAAAACAAAGGTGTTCTATCCTTCGGCAACAACAGAAGCGTTAAAATTGTGGGATACAACTCAATATGGCTGGATGATAGTGTTGAATAAAGAAATAAAAAAATGGTGTAATAAAAAAGGATTAGATTTTGAAGCTATCTATCATGAAGCTAATGAATCATATAATGAAGGTTATCGGAAATTAGGTAGACCAGAAGTTGTTAGGCCTTATTTGAAAAATATGCCAGGTAAAATTGGCGGGCATTGTGTAATTCCTAATTGTAAAATACTAGATAGTGAAATTTCAAAATTTATTTTAAAAGAAAATAATTTATATTAATTTAAAAATTATGAGCTAAGGAAAATATTAAAATAAATAATATTTAATAAAATAAATTTTTATTGTTAAAAATATGGAAAAAATTTTAGTTACCGGGGCCGGCGGTTTTATCGGTCATCATTTAGTAAGATTTTTAAAAGAAAAAGGATATTGGGTAAGGGGAGTGGATATTAGATATCCGGAATTTTCTTCAATAAATGAAGCTGATGAATTTTTGCTTTTAGATTTAAGGGATTTTAGAAATTGTATGGAGGCGGTACATGGTATTGATAAAGTTTATACTTTGGCTGCAAATATGGGGGGAATAGGATTTATAACTGAGGTTAAAGCTGAGATTATGAGAGATAATGTTTTAATAAATGTGAATATGGCTGAAGCCTCTAGGTTAGCTGGAGTAAAAAGATTATTTTATTCTTCATCTGCTTGCGCTTATCCGACATTTAAGCAGATAGATTCTAATGTTGTAGCTCTGAAAGAAAGTGATGCTTATCCGGCTGATCCTGATAATGAATATGGTTGGGAAAAGTTGTTTTCAGAAAGATTATATAAAAGCTATTATCAGGATTATGGTTTAAATGTAAGAATTGCTCGTTTTCACAATATTTTCGGACCAGAAGGAACCTATGAAGGAAATAAAGAAAAAGCCCCTGCAGCTCTTTCTAGAAAGATAGCTTTGTTAAAATCGGGGGAAGAAATGGAAATCTGGGGAGATGGTCAACAAACACGTTCTTTCTGTTATATTGATGATTGCTTAGAAGGTGTTTATAAGCTTATGAATTCAGACTGGAAAGAATCATTGAACATAGGTTCTGATAGATTGGTAACTATAGATGATATGGCAGACATAATTGCTAAAATTGCTGGGAAAAAAATAAAAAAGAAACACTTTCTAGATAAACCACAAGGGGTAAGAGGGAGAAACTCTGATAACACTTTATGTAAAGAAGTATTGGGTTGGGAACCTCATATTTCTTTAGAGGAGGGATTAGATAAAACTTATAAATGGATAGAAAAAATGGTTTTGAAAAATAAATAATATTTTTATAGTATGGATTTTTTGTATAAATTAGATGTGTTAAAAAATAATTTACGTGGGAGAGGATTTTTTAAAACATTGACTGAAAAAATAATCCCTTATCTTTTTAAACCGATTGATAATTTAATACAAAAAAACAGGTCTTTAATAGAGATAAAATATGGTTTTTTTTCAAAATTTAAAAAAAATATTTTTCCTCATTTGTCTAATTTTAAAATTAGGAAATTATATCAGAGCGATTTATCTAAAAAAGTACGTGAATTCTGGTATTCTAATAATTTAGGGAATTTTATTTTAGGAGAAGAAGTTGTAAGTCGGAAAGAAATATTTTTATATGGAGGTCCTAATTCTTCGTTTAATTGTCAAATTTGTCAAAAATCTGAGTGGTTATCTAGGGTTAAACAAAAAAAAATGTTTATTTCTCATCTTTGTGATTCTTCTAAGGAATGCGAAATTTTATGCAATCGACAAGGAAACGACGCCTGGACTCAATTTCATCAGAATTTTGATTTTGCACTAGATTGTCAAAATTCTTTGCCTGCTCCAAAATGTTTATATGTTACGAATGCTAATGTTGATACTGAATATTTTTTTTCACCGGGTTGCGGTCATTGGACTCTTCTTTTTCGTCGAAGATTGGCGTATGTATGTCAAATAGAAGCGGTGGCGGAGGTAAAAAACGTGGATTGGAAAAATTACGATTTTATGCTGATTGTCTTGAATACAGGTAAAAATTATAAGTTTTCTAAGCCTCCAATTCCAGTTATAGCCTATGCGCAAGATTTTTCCCTTCAAGACAAGGGTTTTCAATGGACATTGGATTGGTTGGAACCAGATGTTTTACTCACTCCTTATCCTACGCAATGGAAAGAAAATTTCAAATTTTCGTCAGAAACTAAAATTGCTTTTTATCCAATTTTTGATTCGTTGTTTTTTTCAAGACCGAATTTAGGAGAAAAAAAACTTGATTTATTGGTTGTTGGAGCTATTGCTAATCCTGTTTATGCTCCTAGAAGAGAATTAAACAAACAAATTTCTGAATTAGTCTCTCGTTATAAAATTGAATTTTCTAACAGAGTTGGGGCATTAGATTCTCTTTGGCAGGGTCCTGTATATTCGGAAGAAGATCGCAATAAAGAACCGGTAAGATATCTTAATAAATGGTCGGAATATCTGGGATCTGCTAAGTATGTGACTTTCGGGAGAATAGGAAGTCCTCATCATCAGTTTTTATTGGGTAAATATTATGAAATTTTGGGATCTGGCGCGATTCCGATATTTCCCGAAGTACCGGATTCAAAAATTTTGGGCATAAAACCGTTCGAACATTATATTCCACTTTCTGAAATAGAGGGAAATAATGAGAAATTGACTTATTTTTTTGATCATTATCAAGATTTTAAATATATCGCTCAAAATGCAGTGAATTGGTATAAAGACAATTCTGACAGAATGATTTTCAAGGATTTTGAAAAAATAATAAGGGAAACGACCGGTTATAAATATCCGGAAAGATTAATATGATTTTCAGAAAAATTAAAAGAAAAGTTTGTTCTAAAATTAGCTTATTTTTGGATATTATAAAAAAAAGAGTTTTAAAAAATTATAATGAGAATTTTAAAGTTTTGAATGTGGGGGGTGCAGACATTATAAAAGACAATTGGAGAAGTTTGGATTTTCGTTCTAAATATTACGATTACCCTTTAATATTGATAGATTACAATATTGATTTAGAAGAAAGAGAAAAATGGCCGATTGAGAATAATTCATATGATTTAATCTATTGTTCTCATCTTTTTGAACATTTATCATTAAAGACAACGCAATTTATACAGAAGGAAATGTATAGAATTTTAAAACCAGGAGGAGGATTAAGAATAGTTGTACCAAATATGGAATTAGCCTTACAGCATTATGGAGATCAAGAATGGTGGAAGATACATTTCCCCAGAATGGACTGGAGAGATGCTTTTTTGTTCTTTTTTGCTTCTTCTTTAGTTGGAAAATTGAATTATGATAAAAACCTGGAACTAGACTATTATATAAAACAGATAACAGATAAAAGTCAGGAGGATAATCCTGGCAATCATAGAAATTGGTTTACATTTAAAAAAATTGAAAAACTTTTAAAAGAAGCAGGTTTTGTACAGATAGAAAAGTCACAACATAGACAAAGTAGATTTACTGAATTTTGCAGGAAAGGAGTAGATAATTCGGCAAAAGAATTATCATTATATGTTGATGCATTAAAAGAATAGAAGTATGAAAAATAAAATATCAGCAATAAAAATTGGTAAGAGATTAATAGGGGAAAAATATCCGCCTTTTGTTATTGCTGAAATCGGTATAAATCATGAAGGAATTTTTAAAAAAGCAAAAAAGATGGTATATGATGCCTATAAAAGCGGGGCTGAATGCGTAAAATTTCAATGTCACGTAATTGAAGACGAAATGATAAAAAACGATGTTATCCCGGCTAATGCCAAAGAATCTATTTGGAATATAATGAAAAGATGTGCTTTATCGGAAAGCGAAGATGTGAAATTGAAAAATTATGTCGAAAAATTAGGGATGATTTATCTATGTACTCCTTTTTCTCGGGCGGCGGCTGATAGACTAGAAAAAATGAATGTAGTGGCTTATAAAATTGGTTCCGGAGAATGCAATAATTATCCCTTGATTGAACATATAGCCTCTTTTAAAAAACCGATTATTTTAAGTACGGGCATGAATGATTTAAAAAGTATTTCAAAAAGCGTGAATATTTTAGAAAGGGTAGGAATAGATTATGCTTTATTACATTGTACTTCAATGTATCCAACTCCCTATAATAAAGTTAGATTAGGAGCTTTGTCTGATATTAGAAAACGTTTTCCTGGAGCGGTTTTGGGATTAAGCGATCATTCTTTGGGTAATTATACTTGTTTTGCCGCCATTTCATTGGGAGCATCTATTTTAGAAAAACATTTTACTTCTAAAAAAACTTGGCCAGGTCCCGATGTGCCTATATCAGTGGATCCTATTGAATTAAAGGATTTAATAAAAGGAAGCATGGCAATACATCAAGCCTTAGGTGGAAAAAAAACAATTTTAAAAGAAGAAAAACCCACAATAGATTTTGCTTATGCTTGCGTTGTAGCTACGAAAAATATTGAAAAGGACGAATATTTTACAAAAGATAATATTTGGGTTAAGAGGCCTGGAATTGGAAATATAAAAGCTAAAGATTATTATAAAGTATTAAATAAGAGGGCTATAAAAGATATTAAAAAAGACACTCAATTAAAATGGGGAATGATTAATTATGAAAAAAGATAAGAAAAAAATTGTTTTTATCACGGGAACCAGGGCTGATTTCGGTAAAATTAAATCTTTAATTAGTATTTTAAATAGAGATCAATTTTTTGATGTGTATATTTTTACCACAGGTATGCATATGGATCCTAAATATGGATATACTATAAACGAAATAGAAAAGTGCAAATTTCCGAATATTTATAGGTTTAAAAATTATTTAGGATATGATTCTATGGATTATATTTTGGCTAAAACTGTAAGTGGTTTCGGAAATTATATTAAAAAAATAAAGCCAGACATGATCGTTATTCATGGAGATAGGGTTGAGGCTCTCGCTGGTGCTTTAGTAGGATCTCTTAATAATATTTTTGTATGTCATATTGAGGGAGGGGAAATTTCCGGAACGATTGATGAATCTATTAGGCATGCAATAAGCAAATTTGCTCATCTTCATTTTGTTGCAAATCAACGGGCGAAAAAACGGCTTTTGCAAATGGGTGAAAATCCTAAAAATATTTTTGTAATTGGGTCACCGGATTTAGATATAATGAATTCAAAAGAGTTGCCATCTTTGGAAAAAGTAAAAAATAAATATGAAATTTATTTTGATAATTTTGCTTTGGCACTTTTTCATCCAGTGACTACCGAAATTGCCAGCCTTGAAATGCAAACAAATATTTTTGTTAAAACTCTTTTAAAATCAAACGTCAATTACATTGTTGTTTATCCTAATAATGATTTAGGAAATGAAATTATTTTAAAAATTTATAATAAAAAGATTTTAAATAATAAGCAGTTTAAAGTTTTTCCATCTCTTAGATTTGAATACTTTTTAACTTTTTTAAAACATTCGTTATTTGTGATAGGAAATTCAAGCGTAGGAGTAAAAGAATCTCCTTATTATGGAGTTCCTAGTGTTGATATTGGAACTAGACAGAATAATCGTGTAGCTTGGAATAAGGAAAGCAAAGCTATTAATCATTGTGATTATAAGGAAAAAGAAATTTTGAGATTGATAAATAAATTTTCAAATAAAATTATTCGTTATAAATCAAATAAATTTTTCGGCAAAGGAAATAGTAGTATGAAATTTTATAAAATTTTAAAAAGTGAAAAAATTTGGCGAATAAATATTCAGAAAAAATTTTTAGATATAATTTTTTAAAAATATGAATAAAAGAATTATTTCAATAATACCAGCGAGGGGAGGATCAAAGGGAGTGCCTAGAAAAAATATGATTTTAATTGCTGGAAAACCTTTAATTGCTTGGACTATAATTGCTTCTTTGGGATCGAAATTTATCAATAGAACCATCGTTTCTTCGGATAATAATGAGATTTTGCAAATTTCAAAGAAATTCGGAGCAGAAACTATAAAAAGACCAAAAGTTTTAGCGAGTGATAAAGCCCTTTCTCCCCCCATAATAACTCACGTATTGTCTTATCTTAAAAAGAAAGAAAATTACATTCCAGATATAATTGTTTTCCTTCAACCGACCTCTCCCTTGCGTGATAGTGGAGACATAGATCAAGCAATAAAAATGTTGTTTAAAAATTTAAAAGATACTGCGGTAATCAGTGTTTTAGAAACTGAGCATAGTCCACTTAAAACTTTCAGTATAAATAAAAAAGGATATCTTAAGGGAATTATAAATAATAAGTATCCTTTTATGCGAAGGCAAGATTTACCGACTTATTATTTACATAATGGAGCGATTTATGTTATTTTAACAAAATCTTTTTTGAGAAAAAAGAGCTTTATAACGAAAAGAACTTTGCCTTTCATTATGGGGTTGGTAAAAAGTAAGCAGATAGATACGTTTCAAGATATAGTTGAAATTAGAAAAATTTTAAATAAAAAATAAAAATAATATGAAATATTGCAAAAAATGTGTAATGCCTGATACAAGGCCGGGAATAACTTTTAACGAGGAAGGGATATGTTCTGCTTGTATTAATTATGAAAAGAAGAAGACTATTAATTGGGATTTACGTTGGGAGAATTAAAAAAACTTTGTGATAAATATAGAAAAAGTAACGGTAATGGCTATGATTGCGCTATCGCTGTATCTGGAGGTAAAGATTCTCATGTCCAAGTCCATATAATGAAAGACCTTATGAAAATGAATCCACTTCTTCTCTCTGTGGGGAATTTTAGTTGGACAAAAGTAGGAATGAGAAATATTAATAATATTTCAGATGCTTTTGGATGTGATATTATCTCTTTAACTTCAAATCTCCGTGCTTTTAAAGTTATATCAAAGAAAGCATTAATAAAATTTGGTTCTCCTATGTGGTATGCTGATGCTGCTATTTATGCTTTTCCTTATAGAATGGCTATAAAAATGGGCTTAAAGTTATTAGTTTATGGAGAAAATGTAAGTTATGAATATGGGGGAAATCAAAAAGAAGAAACATATAGCGCCATGAATCAATTTGATAACGATGTTGTAAAATCTGTTGATTTTTCAGAATGGTTAGGGAACGGAGTTTCAATAGAAGACTTAAATTGTATTAAATTTCCGAATTATGACGAAATGAAAATAGCTGAGCTAGATCCTGTTTATATGGCTTATTTTATTCCTTGGGATAGCCATTATAATTACGAAATAGCTAAAAGATTTGGATTTCATCATTTGGGTCACGAATGGATACGTGAAGGAACGATTGAGCAATATAATCAGATTGATAGCTTAGGTTATCTTATTAATCAGTGGTTTAAATATCCTAAATTTGGTCATGCTAGTGCAACGGAAATGGCTTCTCGTTGGATTAGGTCGGGAAAAATAACTCGAAAGGAGGGCATAGATTTAGTTAAAATGTATGATCATAAACTTGATCAACGTATTCTTGATGAATTTTTAGATTTTATAGGTATGAGTTATCGTGATTTTTGGGAAATAACCGATAAATGGTATAACAGAGAATTATTTAATAAGGATAAATTTGGAGAATGGAAGTTGAAAAATCCAATTTGGAATCAATAAATAATTTATAAATAAAAAATTAATTTTAAAATTAATAAATAAATTTTCAAAAATTAATCTTTATTAGTCATGTGAGTTTTTTGCAAAAAATAGTATTATTAAATTTTATAAAATCTTAAAAGATTAAAAAATAATGACTGATATAGAAAAAATAAGAAATAAATTATGTGGGGCATGATGAGAATTTAATTTATGCAAAAAGAGATTGTAAAAAACACAAGTATTTATATTGGAATGGGATTTTTTACCCAGGGGATTATTTTTTTGTTATGGATTATTTTAGCTAGATTTATTGATCCTTCCCAGATAGGAACATATGTTTTAGCGATGTTTGTTTTTGATTTTTTAGGAGTAATATCTGTTTTAGGATTGGATTCAGCTATGACAAGATTTTACCACAGTGAACATAATATTTCTTCTGTCTTGACAAATTCTCTTTTTATTGTTTTTATTTCTAATTTTTTAACTATAGTATTTTTTCTTTTAATTTCTTTCTTGATCCCCAGATTTATTCCTGGCCTTTCAGATATTTTAAAAGAAAATTTATTTTTATTTGTGGCGGTGATTTTTTCTGTGCCAATAGGCAATTTTTTTCTTACTCATTATATCGCTCTTAAAAAAGCGTTATCTTATGTTAAACTTAATGTTTTCCAAACTGTGTTATTTGTAATTTTATCGTTTATTTTGGTAAAAATAGGGATGGGAATAGTCGGAGTTATTTATTCTTATTTCATTTCTTATTTTTTAATAGTAGTGATATTTTTATTGAAAGAAAGAAAGCTATTGTCTTTTAAATTAATTTCTTCGAAAATAATCAAAAAATTAACTTCTTACGGGATTCCCTTGATGATATATGGTGCTATAGGTATATTTATAGGATATTTTAGTCGTATTTTATTGGATAAATATACGACACTAGAAGTTGTTGGAATTTACGGATTTTTTTTAATAATTACTTCTCAAGTGAATGGATTGTGGGGTAGTTTTAATAGAGCATGGACACCGGAAATATTTTCAAAATTATTAAAAGATAAGGAAAAAACTTTGGCAGATATAGAATATGCCACATTTTTTTTAAGTTTTGCTTATTTGTTGATATTTTTTTTATTAGTCGTTGTTGGGAAAACGTTTTTATTTAGATTTATATTTAAAGAAATTTATTTATCTAATATTTATATATTATATATTCTTTTGTTAGCTCCCTTATTCACAAGTGTTTATACTGTTTGTTATCCTTTATATTATTATGAAAATAAAACGAAAAGAATTATGTTTATTTCTTTATTGATTTCCGGTATCAATCTTTTATTAACGTTATTTTTGGTAAATTATTTTGGTCAGACGGGAGCAGCTGTAATTTATCTTATGATGTCAGCATTAACGTTATTTATATATTCGTTTGTATTCAAGAAAATAGCTCGAATTCCGGCAAAAATTATTAATTGGTCATATTTGCTTGTTTTAATGTCTTCATTGAGTGTGTTGATGCTTTTAATGTATAAATCTTCTTTTTTATTTTTATTACCGATTATTTTAACTATCTTCATGGCTTATAAAATGGGGAATTTATATGATAAAAAATATTTGCTTTTAGATGTCTTTAATATAATAAAAAATAAAATAAATTAATTTATATACGAAAATTTTAAAAATAATTAATAATTTTAAAAATGCAAAACAAGATATTAAATAAATATAATTATGAATATGATAGCCTTTTTAGGTTTATTTCCTATTTTTATCAGATAGATTTAGTTAATGAATTAAAACCAAAAACAATTTTAGAAATAGGGATTGGAAATGCTACCGTTTCAAATTATCTTAAACAAAGTTTTGTAATTAAAACTTGTGATATTAATTCGTCCACGAAGCCTGATTATATAAGGGACGTAAGAAATCTTGGTTCTTTGCCCGATAATGCTTTTGATTTGGTAATGGCGTGTGAAATTTTAGAACACATTCCTTTTAATGACGTAGGGGGCGCACTAAAAGAGTTGCATAGAGTAACAAATAAAAATGTTATAATTTCAGTTCCTTATACTTCTATGTATTTTGAATTTATAATTAAGTTTACGGGATTGTCTCATTTTTTCAAAAAAGATTTTCTTCATTTAATTTTCAGAATCCCATTTTTAAAACCGAAATATTCTTCAGAGCATTGTTGGGAATTAGGAAGAATATCAATAAAAAAATTAAGAAAGATATTGTTAGAAAATTTTATGATTATTAAAGAAGTAAAACCTATATTGGTTCGTCATCATTTTTTTATTCTAGAAAAAAGATGATTATATTTTGTAAAATACTTATATGTCTGTAAATTTTAAAGAAACATTAGATAAAAAAATAAATTACCCGCGAGTATTATTATGTTCGGGTAATCCTTATCTTTTTCGTACAACTACCATAGGTTATCTTTATGAAATTTCTCAGGTTTTTCCAGTGATATTATTTGTACTTCCGGAATTGGCGTCGGAAATGAAAGAACTGCTAAAGGATAAAAAATTATTTCCAAAACTTGAAGCAGTTGTAATTGGTTTTAAGTTGACGGGAATAAATTTTTGGCAATTGCTGAAAAATAACAGAAAATATAAAAATTTGATAAAAAAGACAATTTATGATTATAGGCCTGAAATCATTATTTCTGATACGGACGCGAATATTTATGAATTGTATATGATGAGATATGGAAAAAAAATAAAAGCTACTAATATTTGTTTTCAATACAGTCTTCAGGCTAATGAAGAGAAAGAAGATGCTCTATGGTCTTATATGACCAATGCTTATCTTAAGGTTCCTGTTTTTTTGCCTTTTTGGTTGAGAATGTTTTTTGTAAAATTGAAGAAATATGCCGGACATTTTTTTTATTATTATATTTTACCGGTACTTAACGGAGAAAAGCCATTTTTTGGAAAATCAAGTTTTATATTGCGCGAAGGAGGGGTAGGATTACGGGATGCCGATTTCGTGACGGGTTTTACTAGAAGAGATAAGAAATTATTTCTAAAAAATGGAGTTTTAGAAAATAAAATATATATTTTGAAACACCCTATGGCTAGAAGAAAAACGAGAGATTTTTTCCAAAAAGCCTTATCGTTGAATTTAAAAGGTAGTCTTTCCGATAGAAAAATTTTAACTATAATGTTTCCAATGGAAAAAATTGGATTTAAGAGAGGAAATCTTTCTTTAATTGATAAAGAAAATAGTCAAAGGAATAAAATTAATATAATTTCTTTGATTTCTGAAGCGCTTCCTGATTGGAAAATATTTTTAAAACTTCATCCGGCAGCGATTAAGGAGAAAAATTTTGAAAAAATATACGATATTTATAAAATAGGAAAAAATATAGAGATTACCGACCCATTGGATCCCGCCGATAAATATATACAGATTAGTAAAGTCGTAGTGGGAATACCTCCCTCCAGTACTACTCTTTTTTCAGCCTCTATCCAGTGTCCTGGGAAAATAATCTTATCCATAGATCTTGAGAAAGAACTCTTGGGGGATTTATTTATAAATTTTGAGGGAGTGGAATATATAAATAATGAAAAAGATCTTAAAAAAATTTTAAACTTGATTGGCGAAAATAAATATCAAAAAGAAAAAAATAAAAAAAGAAATGATGATTTTTCTGATTATTTTTCAGATCCGGTAAGATTTCTGGAGTTTATAATTAAAAAATAAAACAAATTGATTTTTAAAAACAATAAGAATAAAAATGAAATTAATTAAAAGGATAATTATAGGTATAGTACATAAAATGGGATTTGACATAATCAGAAGAGATTATTCTTTAGGGCTAACTAAATACCCAGTCAGGACAGTCATAGATATAGGGGCTAATGAAGGCCTTTTTTCTCAAAAAATTGAAAAATTATTTCCCGAGGCTCACATATATTGTTTTGAACCCTTGCCAGGTCCTCTTAAAAAATTAAAAGAATGGGTTAAAGATAAAACAGATAAAGTAACTATTTTTGAATTTGCGGTCGGAGATAAAGAGGAAGAAAAGAATATGCTTTTTTGTCCAAGCAAGAATCCTTCTTCCTCTTTTTTGAAAAATACTTCTGTTAGTGAAGAACTTTATCTGGGAACTGCAAAACAGGTCCCAGTGAAAGTTAAAATAAAGACTTTAGACGAAGTTATGGAAAAAATATCTCTTTCGTCAGATATTCTTATTAAGATGGATGTGACGGGTTACGAGGATAAAGTTATTTTAGGAGGAAAAAATGTTTTTTTGCGCTCTAAGATTTGTATTTTAGCAATTTCATTTTCTTTAATGAGGGAAAATCAGCCAAATTTCAAAAATATTTATTCTATAATGGATGAATTGGGTTTTGAATATGCGGGAAATTGGGCACAACATTGTGCCAAAGATGGAAGTGTTATATTTATAAATGCCGTTTTTTTAAAAAGAGAATTGTAAAATAATTAATTATGAAAAAAGTTTTGATAATAAGTTATCATTTTCCGCCCGTGAATAATATTGCCGCAAGAAGATTTGGCGGGATGGTTGGGTATATGAAAGAATTCGGATGGGAGCCTTTTGTTTTGACCACAAATAGTAAAGGAAACTTGCCGGTTAATATTCCTGAAAAAAATATAATAAGAATAGGCGAAAACTATCAAAAAGGAGACTTGGTTTCCGACGAAGAATATAGAGGAATTCCTTTTCTTCTGAAGATTCCTTATTTTTTCTATAGAAAGTTAGGAGCAGAAATAATAAGTTTAGATAGATTTATATTTAATTGGGGTAGAGAATTAAAAAAAAACAAGGAAATCATCAGGAGAATAAATCCGGATATTATAATAGGAACTTGTTATCCGGCCGTGGATATCTGGATGGCGAAGTTTTTTTCCGAAATAATAAAAAAGCCTTGGATAGCTGATTTAGAAGATCCCCTTTCTTTATTAAATAATTCTAAAGTTCCATTTATTAGATTTTTAGATGAAAAAATAGACAGAGCTTTGATAAAAAGTGCTTCGGCTGTGATAGCCCTTGGCCCAAAAATGGTGGCAAAATTAGGTAAGTTATATGGTCGTCAGATTGAAATAGTTTATAATGGTTTTAATGGTGAGGAGTTGGAACCAGAGATTAATCTTAAAGATAAAAAAAATAAAAACATTTATTATGCTGGACGTTTTCAGTCTCAGCGTATTCCGGCGATAAAATTACTAATAGATTGGTTCGCAAAAGATAAAAAATATGATTTTTCGCTTAAAATACGGTCTTTGGGGCCAAAAGAGGCTAATGAAGAAATTTTAAGATATGCGAAAGAAAAAAATGTTTGTGATAAAATAGATTTATTGCCGGCGACTTCACCGGAAGTAATATTTCAAGAGGAGAAAGAAGCAGATATATTACTTTCTTTAAATGATTTGGAGAAAAAAATAAATAATTCTGAATGTCAGATTGCCGGTAAATTGACGGAATATCTATCTTTGAGGGTTCCTATTATATCGATTAATCGTTCGGATTCTGATGATGGTTTAGTTTTGGAAGATACTTCGAGGGGTTATCTTGTTTCTGATTTGAATGGGCTAGATAGAGCTATTAATGATATTTTACAAAAAGGGATTTTAAATTATTTTAATTGGGAAAAAGTTAAAAAATATTCAAAAAAATATCAAACTAAAAAACTTTGCAATATTTTGGATAAAATATGTGAAGTGAAAATTAATTAAAAATATGGCAAAAATATTAATTACAGGTAGTAAGGGAGTCTTGGGTTCTTATTTAGCGAAAATGCTGAAAGATAAGGGTCACGATATTTTCGGGATAGACTTATATCACAGTATGGGAGAAATTGGTTGGGAACATGAAATGTCAAAGAGTAAATTTTATTATTCTCGGTGTGACATTGCAGATTTTAGGCAATTGGAAAGGATTTTTGAAAAAATGGGCCCTTTTGAATTTGTTTATCACACGGCTGCTGAATTCGGTAGATGGAATGGAGAAGATTTTTATGAACAGCTTTGGCGGAGCAATGCCATAGGAACGAAAAATATCATAAGATTGCAGGAAAAATACAGATTTAAACTTATTCATTTTTCTTCGTCAGAAGTTTATGGGGACTTTGACGGCGTGATGAAAGAAGACATAATGGATAAGTATGAAATTAAACAGATGAACGATTATGCCATGTCAAAATGGGTTAATGAGATGCAAATTAAAAATTCTCAGATAAAACACGGTACAAAAACGGTAATCGTAAGGATATTCAATACTTACGGTCCCGGTGAATGGTACCATCCCTACAGAAGTGTCAATTGCAAGTTTTGCTATCATGCTTTAAAGGGTTGGCCAGTTACTGTTTATAAAAACTACTTCAGAACTTCCACGTACTTAGAAGATAGTTGTAGAACTTTATCTAATATCATAGATAACTTTAACCCTGGAGAAATTTATAACATCGGAGGGCTTGAATATCATAATATTGAAAAATTGGCCGATATTATTTGGGACTATACAAAAGCAGACAAATTATTGATAAATTACGAAGATTCGGAAATTCTTACCACAAAATCAAAGAAAGTCGACATAAGTAAGGCGGTCAGAGATTTGAATCATAAATTAACAATAACTCTTGAAGAAGGAGTTAAAAAAACCATAGATTGGATGAGAGAATATTATGGAATTAAATAATAATCTGAGTATGTTCAAGAATCGGAATAAAAAAATAAAAATAGCGATTATTTTAGGTACTCGGCCGAATTTCGTCAAAGTTGCACCTTTTTTAAAGGAAGCCAAAAAACATCCTGAATTTATTTTTACTTTGATTCATACGGGGCAGCATTTTGACAAAAATATGTCAGATACTTTTTTTGAGAAGCTTGGTATTCCAGATCCTGAAATAAACTTGAATATCCACGGGGGTTTTCATACTGAGAGAATTGGCAGAACATTCAACGCCCTTAAAAAAATACTGATTAAAAGAAAATTTAATGCAATCATTGTTTTTGGAGATGTTAATAGCACCTTGGCTGGAGGGATAGCGGCTACGGGTAATACTAGGATAATCCATATAGAGGCAGGCTTAAGAAGCCACGACAGAAGAATGCCCGAAGAAATAAATAGAGTAGTTGTAGATCATCTTGCAGATTTGCTTTTTACTACAGAGCCTTCAGCTAATGAAAATCTTGTAAAGGAAGGAATAGCTAAAAAAAAGATAAAATATGTTGGAAATATAATGATAGAAAGTATCGAAATTTTTTGGGAAAAAATAAAAAAATCTTATATTTTAAAAGATCTTTCTTTATTTTCAAGAAAATACGTTTTAGCGACGATACATCGTCAGGAAAATACTGATAATAAGCAAAGCTTAAAAAAAATTCTAATGATTTTAAATGAAATAAATAAAAAACTTCCAGTTGTTTTCCCATTACATCCAGGGACCAAAAATAAAATTAAAGAATATGGATTGGGCGATTTGCTGAAAAAAATAAAGATTATAAGTCCTTTAGGATATTTTGAATTTATGAATTTAATCGTTAATAGCAAGGGAGTTGTTACGGATTCAGGGGGAATACAGGAAGAAACGACTTATTTGGGTATTCCTTGTTGTACGTTGAGAGATAATACTGAGCGCCCCATTACATTGACATCGGGGTCTAACAAACTTTTTCCAATTGATTTGAAAATCTTAACTACAATAATGAAACATTTAAATCGTCATGATTTCAAACAAAAAAATATTCCTTTTTGGGACGATAAGGTATCGGAAAGAATATTTAAAGTTTTAATTAAGGAATATTTTAAAAATAATAATAAAAAAATATGAAATGGGAACGGATTGGGAATAATGCGATTATCGACGGAGATGTTCTTTTTGGCAAAGGGTTTAGAACCGAAGACAGTAAAGTAGCTAAATATGGAAACGTTTATTATATGGCAATTGCTAGCGGGAAGGATGGAAATTCTATGGATATATATTTGTTAAAATCAGATTTGCTTTCAGGGCCATGGATTAAAGTGCAAGATGAACCAATAATAAAGAGGGGAAATTTTTTAGAATTTGATTATCTATATATTAGGGTTGGTGGAATAGTCTATAGTGAAGGTTTTTGGTATTTACATTATTCTGGTCAAAACTTAATAAAAAGGGATTCTGTGGGAGTTGCTGTAACTTCGGAAAAAAATTTTCCTTTGGGTTGGAAAAAATACGAAAAAAATCCTATTTTAAAACCAAGAGGAATAAGTTGGGAATCTAGAGGAATACTTACTTTATCTATGAAAGAGATAGGTTCTAAAGATAAAAAATGGTATGGGCATTATACGGGGCAGCAAATGAACAGAAGATACAATTTGGGGGCTTGTTATAGTAAAAGTCCTTGTGGTCCATTTGTTCGATCTTCAAAGCCAATTTTAGGGCCAGATAAAGGTGAAAAATGGAATTGGGATTGGAGAGGGCCTGGAAGAGCTGATTTTATAGAGGTTGAGAAAAAGATATATGGTGTTTATGAAGGATCGAAAGATCCAGCCATTGATCCCACCTTTCAAATTGGGGGATATAAGACGAATTCTATACATGATTCTTTTGTAAAAATATTTCCAGATAAACCTTTTTTTTCCGGAGATCAAAGTGGTATTCAATTTGCAAATCCTTGCTTATGGCAGGAAGAAGGAAAAATTTATCTGCTGGTTGGTCGCAAGGTGATAACAGATCATACTCCTTATTGGCGTTATATAGATTTATTTACATTAGAATTAGAATAAAAAATTATGGATATAAAAAATAAAAAAATATTGGTTACGGGAGGGGCTGGATTTATAGGTTCTCATACTGTAGATAAATTAATTGAAGAAGGAGCAGATGTAGTTGTTGTTGATAATTTAGTTACAGGAAGAAGAGAAAATTTGAATCCGAAAGCTAAATTTTACGAAATAAATATTGCTGATCCTGGACTTGAAAAAATTTTTCAGAAAGAGAAACCAGAAATTATTTATCATTTTGCTTTTAATGTTTTAGTGCCGAAATCAGTTCAAAATCCTCTTGTAGATATAGATAGTATTGCTGGTAGTTTGAATATTTTGATAAATAGTCAAAAATACGGAGTAAAAAAAATAATTTTTGCTTCCTCTGGTTTTGTTTATGGAAATAGTCAAAATATTCCCGTGAAAGAAACAGAGCCGATAGATCCAGTTTCTCCTTATGTTGTGGCTAAATATACAGTAGAAAATTATATTAAATTTTTTAATAAAACTTACGGTTTGCCTTATGTTATTTTTCGTTATCCGGCGGTTTATGGACCCAGACAGATTACTGGAGCTATGGCGGATTATATCAGAAAATTGGCTGCTGGAAATCAAGCGGAAATATGGGGAGATGGAACCAAAACCAGAGACTATATCTATATAGAAGATATTTTGCGGGCGAATCTTTTAGCTCTTGATTTATCCGATGATTTTCTTGATCCAGTTTTTAACGTCGGAACAAGTATTGAAACAACGTTAAACGATCTTTATCAAAAAATTGCAAAATTATTAAATAAAGAGATTCGTCCGATATATTTGTCCGATCGACCAGGAGATCAAATAAGATATTCCTTAGATTATTCAAAAATTAAAAAAACATTGGGTTGGGAGCCTAAAGTTTCTTTTGAGGAAGGTCTAGGTTTAAAATTAAAAGTAGAAGGCTGGTTGAAAAAAGATGAAAAAATATCTTGATTTAGCAGATAAATATGATAACGATTTTTTCAAATCCTAGGCCATTTTTGGAGCAATTTAATATAATTCAAAGAAATGCCATAAAAAGTTGGATGAAACTTTCACCTAAATGTGAAATTATTTTATTTGAAGATGAAGAAAAAACAACTTCGAAAGTATGCGCGGAATTAGGAATTAAATGTATAACTGATGTAAATCGTGATGAATTCGGGACACCATTACTTGACGATGTTTTTAATAAAGTCAGAGAAGTGGTGAACGGAGGGATTATTGCGCAAGTGAACGCAGATATTATTTTAACGAACACTTTTGTGAGCGGAATTGAAAAAATTTCAAAAATAATGGGAGAGCATTTATTTTTTGCGTCGGGGAGAAGATGGAATCTGGAGATAAAAGAACAGATTGATTTTAAAAAAAATAATTGGGAACAAAAATTAAGAGGCTTAATAAAGAGAGAAGGAAAATTGCACGGTTTTTCTGGCATGGATTATTGGGTTTTGCCGTATAATATTCCTTTTAAGATTCCGCCGTTTATAATAGGTAGACCAGGGATGGATAGTTGGCTGGTTTTTAAGTCGCGAAGTTTAAAAATACCAGTAATAGATTCTACGGAAGTTATTGATATTATTCATCAAAACCATAATTATCCAAAAAAGAAAAATTCATATTTTGCTGTCGAAAAGAAAAGAAATCTGGAATTAGCCGGTGGTTTTTCTAATATGTGTACTTTAAGGGATGCAAATTGGATTTTGACTTCGAAAGGTCTTAAAAAGCCTTCTTTTCAAAGAAGAGTTATTTCGGGATTGACATTGTTTTATCCTTGGAGAAAATTACTCGCGATAAAAAGAAAAATGAACAATTAAATGGAAAATACATCTTTTGTTTCAATAATTATTCCTTGTAGGAATGAAGAAAAATTTATCGGGAAATGCTTGGATTCAATAATTGAGCAGGATTATCCAAAAGATAAAATAGAGGTTTTGGTTGTGGATGGGGCTTCAGAAGACAGGACAAAGAAGATTATTGAAAATTGTTCTAAAAAATATCTTTTTATTAAGCTTTTAAATAATCCTCAGAAATTTACACCTTTTGCTTTAAATATAGGAATTAAAAATTCAAAAGGGGAGATTATTATTAGAATGGATTCTCACGCTGGTTACGAAAGAGATTACGTTTCAAAGTGTGTTAAATATTTGGAAGAATATGGCGCTGATAATGTCGGTGGGATAATAAGGACGATTCCTGTAAATAATACTTTAATTGCAAAATCCATTACTTGTTGTTTGTCTTCTTTTTTTGGAGCAGGAGGGTCTTATTTCAGAATTGGATCAAAAGAGCCTCGTTGGGTGGATACGGTTTTTGGAGGGTGTTATAAAAGAGAAGTTTTTGATAGAATAGGTTTTTTTAATGAAAAATTAAAAAGAAGTCAGGATTTTGAATTTAATCTAAGATTGAAGAAATTCGGAGGAAAGATTTTATTAGTTCCCGATATAGTTGCTTATTATTATCCACAATCAAATCTTAAAGGATTTTTAAAGCATAATTTTAAAGATGGGGTTTGGGCAATACTACCTTTAAAGATTATAAAAATACCTTTTAATTTACGGCACTATATTCCGTTATTTTTTGTTTTGAGTTTTTTTCTGACTTTAATTTTTGGATTTTTTTTCTTCCCCGCTAGAATCTTATTTGATCTTATTTTCGGCAGTTATCTTATTTTAAATTTATTTTTCTCTTTTAGAATTGCTTTAAAGCAAGGATTTAAATATTTTTTTATAATGCCTATTGTTTTTATGTATCGTCATTTTGGTTATGGTTTAGGTTCAATTTACGGTTTAATTAAAAAAATATAATGGAAGAAAGAAAAC
>Ga0247842_10003428_pt1 | contig 21357 bp, 20 predicted proteins | sample LaCruzMarch2015__3_FD_192411 | JGI IMG/M metagenome (GOLD analysis project Ga0247842, IMG submission 192411) | Freshwater microbial communities from meromictic Lake La Cruz, Castile-La Mancha, Spain - LaCruzMarch2015_19m | ecosystem: Environmental > Aquatic > Freshwater > Lake | place: Spain...
ATATTCTTTCTGGAATTTATGAACTAGGTAGACCCGCTTATCTTGATGCAAGACAAAGATTAATTGAAAAACATACTAGAGAAAATCACGATGATGGTCCAAGAGTCCCTCGTTTTTAATTTTGAATAATAGATTATAATTCTATAAAACGTAATAAATAATAGATTATCTTTTCTTTAATTTGAATAAACTTCCTTCATCTGATTTTCCAGTGTAATCTGGTCCCGGAACAGAAAGAAGCGCTACACATCTCCAGATACTTTCTGAAGCATGAGGTCTCAGCTTTTTCAATTCATCAAAAGGAAGTTTTAAGTTTTCATCATATATAAATGCCGGGTGATTTAGTGGCCATCCTGGGCTTTTAATAAATCTAGAATTATAACCCGCAGGTTTATCATCCATAAAAAAATATTGAGAAAAATATTCTTCTTTAGTTGGAGTAGGAATCCAAGAACATCCTATATAACTCACAGAAATATCATTCTTTATCCCACAAGATAATTCGTTTGTAAGCCCCTGTGGATTATCAATTTTATGGATAAAGTGTTCCAATGTATAAGGTTTAATTTTTAATTCTATATCTCCTTTAAAAAGATAAAGTTTAGTCTCAGAAATAATCTGGCCCTGTTCGTAGTCTTGAGATTCTGAAAACGATTTACCCTCTTTTTTAAAATGAGTAATATCTAATAAATTTCTAATACCTTTTGATTCCCAAGTCATAGTCTTTTTGAACCTTCAATTATTATTTAAATGTTTAGATAGTCCTTTTAGGAGAAAGTTTAATTCGATAATTTTAAATAATTATCTCCCCTTTTTGTTTATGGTAAAAATTATTTCTCAATACGATGTACTTGTGCAAACAGTTCATGTATCTGAAGAGTACCAAAATGCGACAGAAAAAAGGAAACAAGAAATTGATAGATGGTTAAAACGAGGTGATGTTATTGAATATTTTAATAGCAGATTTCTTTCCCAATTCACACTTCATGAATCATTTTCTCTAGGATTTGTTAATTCTAGCGCATTAAGAAATAGAACCTCAGAGGAGCAAAATAAAGTCATGGGCTATTTGAATTCTAAAAATTTTAAGGGTTTTGCTGATAAATTAGAAAGAAGAGTGGATGAATTATTTCGAATTTAATTTAAAAAAATAATAAAAAAATAAAAAATAGGAGCCTTTCAGCCCCCATTTATAGAATTATAAACTTAATAATTTAATTGTTGTATCTGATGTTGCGAAACTCTTTGCTACAATTACTTGAACGCCTGCTTCTTCTGCGGCAGAGGTGATGGAACCTGTTACAACCCCATCCATTACAATAATTGCAGGAGCTACTGAAACTTTTTTAAGAGTTATTCCAATTCCTCTTGAGGAAGTTTGTTTTATCTCTTCTAGATTTCCATCCAAAAAGATTGCTTTTCCTGTTCCTTCAATTTCATTTGAAATTTCTCTTAATTTCTGCTTCTTTTTTTCATCAAGCTCTAATTCTTGAGTTTTCTCTTCCTTGATATACTCTCTAGAATTACTTCTTCCTGAATAATCTTCCACAGAAATTTTTTTCCTTAAATTCATAAGGATTTCCTTTCCAGCAAGCTCTTCAACTTCTTTTCCATCAGGAGCAAAAGCGATATATGCAACTTTTGCATTGTCAAGGACATTCTGAATAATGAGTTTTCCACCTCTGTCTCCATCAACAAAAAGAGTTATTTTCTTTTCCTTTCCTAACTCTTTTATTGCTTCTGGAAGCTTGGTTCCGTTCATTGCAATTACGTTGTCGACACCGTTTCTTAAAAGATTAAGAACATCGGCTCTTCCTTCAACTACAATGATTTCTTCTCCAGAGAGATCTCCACATGGAAGTTTTTCTTTTCCATATTCTTTTACACCAATCATCTTTGCAGAATCTTTTATTTGGTTAGAAATGTCTCTTGAATCCGAAACTCCTTCTATTCCTTGCATAAGCTTTTTAGCTCTATCTAAAATATACTCTCTTTTGCTGCTTCTTACATCCTCGATTCTCTCTACTTCTATTTGAGCATCACAAGGTCCTATTCTTTCAATAGTTTCTATGGCAGCGGCAATAAGAGTTGTTTCAGACTGGTCAAGTGCAGTTGGAATGTTGATTGTACCTGTTGTTCGTTTATCGTTTCTTTCTAATTCAACTTCTATTCTGCCTATTTTTCCTTCTTTTTGTAGTTCTCTCATTTCTAAGTCTGCACCAAGAAGGCCTTCTGTTTGGCCGAATAGAGCTCCGATTACGTCAGGTTTTTCCAAAGCTCCTTCTGCTGTGAAATTCGCATGTATCATATACTTAATTGATACCGGACTTACTTTAGCCATTTTATCTTATTTGTATTGATTTTTGTTATTTATTTGAAATGAAGCTATAATAGCCTCGCTTAGAAAAATATTCTATACTCTACCTCTATTCATACTAGGTTTCAAGAGCATAAGCTCAAAAATGAATGTGAAAGTGATATGATAATATCAATATTTTTCTAATATGTTTAATATTTGTTGGTTTGGGTTTATAAATGTTTATTTGATTTTATTTTCACTAAGTTTAAATATTAAGACTTTCTTTGTCTATTATGGACAGCGTTCAAAAGAGATTCGATTTGATTAAGAAGAATACAGAAGAGATTGTTTCTGAGAAAGAACTTAAAGAGGTTTTAGAAAAAAAGAAAAAACCAATGGTCTACTGTGGGTATGAACCTTCTGGCCCAATGCATTTAGGACATTTTGTTACAATCACAAAGTTGATGGATTTTGAAAAGGCTGGATTTAAGGTGAAGATTTTACTAGCAGATGTTCATGCCTTTTTGAATAGAAAAAATACTGAAGAAGAAATAAAAAAAGAAGTGGATAATTGGAGGAAAACAATAAAGGCAATTGGATTAAATGCAGAAGTTGTCTTAGGAAGCGATTTTCAGTTTGAAAAAGAGTACCAATTAGATATTATGAGATTGGCTCAAGCCTCTACTATTAATAGGGGGTTAAGAAGTATGCAAGAAATTGCGAGGGACATAGATAACGCTACAATTTCCCAGCTTTGGTATCCTTTAATGCAAGCAGCAGATATAAAGTATTTGAAAGTTGATGTTGCTCAAGGAGGATTAGAGCAGAGAAAAGTTCATATGATTGCAAAGGATATGAAAGATATTTTAAAATATAATTTTGTGGCGGTTCATACTCCTCTTATTACCTCCTTAAAAGGCCCTGGTGAAAAAATGTCAAAATCTATTCCTGGTTCTGGAATTTCTGTTACGGATAGTTATGAAGAGATAAAAAAGACAATAAAAAATGCCTATTGCCCAGAAAAAATTGAAAAAGATAATCCTATTTTACAAATAACAAAATTACTCATTTTTCCTAGGATAAAAAAATTCAATATTTCACGTCCAGAAAAGTTTGGAGGAAATATAGACTTTGATGAGTATGAACCTTTGGAAAAAGAATATGTCCAAGGAAAGATTCATCCTATGGATTTAAAGAATGCCGTTACAGAATATTTAGAACAAATAATTTCTCCCATTAGGAAAAACTGGAAATAAACAAATTATAACTAGATAAATCACTTCGAAGATAGTTCTTTAAATTTTTTATAAAATACTATTAATTCTTCGTCGGAAACGGGAAATGTTCCAATACCATTTTTGACTTCTTTTTCCATTCTACTTTTGATATGGTCTCCCATGGTTTCTTTCAATTGGAATTTTTCTAAAACTTTTCTAGCAAGCCCTGCAGGAGAATGTTCTTTAAACTCTTCAATCTCTTTTTCAGTTACAGAATCATAGGCCTTTGCAAAAAAATAATATTCAGTATTTTCAATCTTTAGATCTCTCCTTTTTCCTATTTCAGTGCCATGACTTTTTCTAATTTTTTTATTATTTAAAGGTATCTATTCCTGGGAGATTCATAATAAATAGTTTTTCCAATTAGAAAAAATAGGAAGTAAAATTCTGAATAAATAGTCAAAAATCATTTTAAGTTTTGTTTTAGAATTTTATTTTTAGTGTTTGTCAAAAAGGTTTTATTCTTTTTTCTTTACTATCTCATTGCACATTCCAGCAGCAACTGTTTGTCCTGCATCTCTTACTGCAAATCTACTCATGTATGGATTTTCTTTGCTTGTTTCTATGCAAACATTTCCTTGTGGTCTAATTCTTACTTTTGCAGAATCTCCATTCTTCAAGAAATCCGGATGTTCTTTAATAACTTCTCCACTTCTTGGATCAATTTGCGCAATTAACTCTGAAAATTGGCAAGGCACTTGTGCAGTGTGTATGTGGAATACTGGTGTGTATCCCTTTGCCAAAACTGTTGGGTGGTTAATAACTGTGATTGTGGCTATGAATTCTTCTACTACTGGTAATGGTTTAGCAGCGTCGCAAATAACATCTCCTCTTGCTATATCTTTTTTACCAACTCCTCTTACATTTATTCCTACATTATCTCCTGCCATTGCTTCCGGCATAGTTTCGTGGTGCATCTCTATTGTTTTAACTTCACCACTAATACCTTTTCCAGTTCTTCCAGGAAGAACTAATACTTTTTGCCCTATCTTCATTATTCCTGTCTCAATCTTTCCAACTGGAACAGTTCCAATACCTGTAATTTCATATACATCTTGAACAGGCATTCTTAATGGAAGATTTGTTGGTAATGCTGGTGGTGGAAGTAAATCAAATTGCTCAACTATTGTTGGTCCTTTGTACCAAGGCATATGTGCAGATTTATTCTTAATATTATCTCCTTGTAATCCTGAGCATGCAACAAAAGTTGTTTTTTCCGCATCAATTCCTACACCTTTCAATAATTTTCCAACTTCTTCTTTTACTTCATTGAATCTTTTCTCGTCATATTTTACTGCATCCATTTTATTTACAGCAATTGTAATATTCTTAACACCCATTGTTCTTAATAGCCATAGGTGCTCAGTTGTTTGTGGTTCTACTCCAGATGGTGCAGATATAACCAAGAAGGCTGCATCAGCCTGTGAAGCACCTGTGATCATGTTCTTAACAAAATCTCTGTGTCCTGGTGCATCAATGATTGTGATTTGATATTTCTGAGTCATTAATTTTTGATAAGATAAATCAATTGTAACTCCTCTTTCTCTCTCTTCTTTAACTTTATCCATAATATAAGCAAACTCGAATCCAGCTTTTCCATATTTTACAGCTTCTTCTTTTAATTTTTTCATAACCTGTTCAGTAACAAGTCCAGAATCAAACATAGTTCTTCCTACAATTGTAGATTTCCCTGCATCAACGTGTCCCACAAAGACAACATTCATATTTGGTTTTTCTTTAGCCATATCCAGTGTAGAAAAAATGGGTTTATAAATATTTCGTTTAATCCAAAAATATTTTTGATTCTTTTTATTTCCGACGATGAGAAATTAACTTTTTGAACAATTCCGTCATCGTTTTTTAACTTTGCAATAACTTGCAGAGTATAATTCTGTTAGGTTTTTTCCAAAAAATAAATTTCCTTGTCCTATTAAAAAAGCATTTGCTTCTTCTGGAATGTTATTATTTCCTACTTTTTGAAAATCTCCATAAATTTTTGTTACCAAAAAAGGAGGATATGTTAAAAGAGTTATATTCCTCGGAGATATTTTTACCTTGTTATTAAATTCAACAAAACTTTTTTTAAGAGTTTTTGAATCTATAATTTGTTCAATTGCATCTAAGTCCTCTAATTTTTTCATATTGGTAATTTGTCCTATTCCTTTTTAAGAATTATTGTGATTGCTATTATCTGTTGTACCAATTTGAAGGTACATTTAATGTCCCCCCTTTATATTTCAAACTGTCTCGTTGATTATTGTTTGAGCCAAACTCTGCAGGTTCGAATTTATCTTTGTTATATTGATATACTATTTCTTGCATTGCCGCAACATTAGTTTGCTGTTTGTATAATCTCCCCCCTATTTTTGCCGTAACTTGTTCTAATGATTTATCTTTTAAATTAGAAGGGGGGTTATAGGGCTTAATTGAGGCATAACTTTCTTTAAATGAACTATTTGGGAGTATCACCTCATTTGGATGCCATCCCTGATTAAGATTTTCTTGTATTTTTTCTATATATAGTTCTGATCCGATAATATGTGCCATCTTTCCATTTCCAAGCGAAATTCCAATTGAACTCATAATATTCTCCCCCCTAAAATAGGATAATCTTATAATTGCACCTTTTGGCAAGTTATTATGTTTTGATGGGACATACTTTTCAACTTTTGCATGAGTGTTATTTATCTTCAGATCCTGAGCATATTTTGATGAATAAAGCCCAACTTTTTTAGCTTCACCAACTCCATACATAAGATCGAAAGTTTCTTGTACTAAGGATAAACAATAGTAACTTCCAGTATTAGCATTTCTTACAAGAAGATAACTCATCGGGGTTTTTGTTTTATCAAAGGTATAAACCCCAAAATTTGCATTAAGAATTGTGTCCAAGTTTCCTACTCTGCTTATTTGAGTGCTAGATGAATCTTGTCTATTTGTATTATTTTGTCTGGGAATATTATTTGCACTTGCAAGATTTAATTTATGATAAGCCTTGTCTACTTGATTATTGATGTGTTTTCTGTTCTTCCCCATCTGGTGATCTAAAAATTTTCCTACCCTCTCTTTAAATTCTTGCTCATTTCGAAATCTTATGGTTTGATAATTTGATTTATCCGCTTTAACTTTTACTGTCCCATCAGCATTTTTTAAAATGCTAATCTTATGTGTCCTCTTGTTATCAGGTATTTTTATAGTCGCCTCAGAGTTGGTATAATTTGCAGTAATTGCTGAAGCATAGGCATCCGATGTACTCATTGGTATGGGGGAGAGGTATAAAGTAGAAACTAAGGCTGCAATTGGAAGGATCTTCTTGATTGTGTTTATAATTTTCCCTTTAGTTTTCACTAAACTTGTCTCAGAAACATCCAAGATTCTTGATTCTAGGTTAGTCTTTTTTTTCATTTTGTTTCCCCTTTTTAAGTGGATATTCTATTGAGGATATTCTTCTATTTAAATATTTCTATTTGTTATTACTAATAAGTTACAATGATTTAAAACTAATTGAAAGAATTCACAATCTTTAAATAAGAGAATTAAATCGTAGAAAAATGGAATTAAGTTTTTTTATATTGGAAGCTGAATTAGATGATTCTCTGAGAGAGAGTCTTCTTGGACATGCGGAGTTGAAAAAGATTAAAGCAAAAGTTGTTTGTTCCGGGGAGGATTTTCTTCATGTTTTGCCAGAGGGACATGATGGGTATATCCTTCACTTATCTCAAACTAACGAGAGAGCAATTCATAATTTGAGAGAAGCCCAACCCTGGGGGAAAATTTATGGGATATCTGGTGCATCACCAATGCCAGAAAAATTAGTTCAATTAGTGGATAAAACTTATTATATCATCAAGCCCGAATATTTTGATATAATTTTAGAAGAGACTAGTTTAAAATATAAAAAATCTTAAATTTTTTAAAGCTATTTATTGATTTTCCGCAAGACCCTTCCAGAGGTTTCACGAAGTAAACCTATGCAGGCTTATTGATTTTCTGCCAAACCTTTTCTACTTCTTATTCTTTTTATTACTTCAGGTTGTAAGTTGGCTGGAACTTTATCAAACTCTTGAGATAATAAAGAAGAACTTCCTCTTCCTTCAGTGGCAGATCTCAAATCATTTGACCAGCCAATCATTTCTGCAACAGGGATTCTCGCCTTTACATAAATTGTTCCACCTTCTTGTTTTACATCTAAAAGTTGTCCTCTTTTACCACCGACAAGCTTTGTGATTGTTCCTAAAAACATTTCTGGAACTTCAATAACATGAATTTGTAAGGGTTCAAATAATGCGGGTCCAGATTTTTTCATAGACTCTGTAATTCCTTCTCTTACTGCAGGATAAACTTGTGCAGGTCCTCTGTGGATTGCATCTTCATGAAGTTTGATATCTTCTAAATACATGGCCATCTTCATGCATGGTTCACGTGCAAGAGGTCCAGCATCCATAACCATTTCAAAAGCATCCATTATCATTTCAATTACTTCTCCAAGATGAACTTCACCTTTAGTTTCATCTAAAAGCATATTTCCTTTGTAAATCTCTCTTACTTGTCTTATAGATTCTCCATCCCATCCAAGCTTAGTTAATTTATTTGTAATAATTTCTGTTTTTTTCTTTAGCCTTCCTTCTGGCAATTCTCCGCTTTTTATCGCATCATAAACTTCTTGATCTAACGGTTCTAGTCTTACAAAGAAACTATTGTGTTTATTTGGGCTTCTTCCTTCAACTGCTTTTGCTTGAGAGACTACTGTTTCTCTATAGACAACTATTGGTGAAGAAGTTTTTACTTCTAATCCTTTTTCAGTCTTTATTCTATTTTCTATTATTTCCAAATGAAGCTCACCCATTCCAGAAATAAGATTTTCTCCCGTTTGTTCATTAATTGTAACTTTCAGAGAAGGATCTTCTTTTGCAACTTTTCTAAGAATTTCAATTAATTTTGGCAAATCCGCAGTTCTTACTATTTCAATAGATTTTGTGATTACAGGCTCGAACAAGTGTTTTATCTCTTCAAAAGGAGTTTGTTCTGTTAGAGTAATTGTTTCACCCACATCAATGTTTAACCCACTTATAGCAAGAACATTTCCTGCAGGAACTTCATCTAGTTGTTCTGGCTTTATTCCATTATATACCAAGACTTGTTGTATTCTTCCTTTTTTCTTTGCAAGATTACAATAAACTTCAGAGCCATTTTTTATTGTTCCAGAATATAATCTTCCAGCACAAATTTCTTTTCCAGAACGAGGGTCAATTATGATTCTTGTTACTACAAATGCAACTTCTCCGTTTTTATTACATGCTAACAAATCTTTTCCGAATTCACTATCCAGATCTCCGTGCCAAATTTTCGGAATTCTATATTTTTGGGCTTCAAGAGGATTAGGAAGATGTTTTACAGCAATATCTAAAATTACTTCATATAAAGGGGCATTTTTCCATATCCATTTCTTTTTTTCTTCTTCATCCATATCATTATATATAGAATAAATATCTTTGAAACTCACACCTTTTTTCTTCATAAACGGAACAGAAAGAGCCCAGTTTTCTGCAGCCGAACCAAAAGCAACACTTCCATCATTTACATCTACTTTCCATTTTTCCCTTAAGTCTTCTTCTGCAATTTGTTCAATCAATAAATTAAATTCTTGAATTATTTTTGCAAATCTTTTTTGCATATCTTCTGGTCCTAATTTTAATTCTTTGATTAGTCTATCAACTTTATTTATGAATAATACTGGTTTTACTCTTTCTTTTAGGGCTTGTCTCAATACGGTTTCTGTTTGAGGCATTAGTCCTTCAACAGCACAAACAAGAACAAATGTTCCGTCGATGGCTCTCATAGCTCTTGTAACATTTCCTCCAAAATCAACATGTCCCGGAGTGTCTATTAAATTAATTAAATATTCTTTCCCTTGATATTCGTGGGCCATTGAAACATTTGCAGAGTCAACAGTCATTAATCTTTCTTGTTCATCTGAGTGTTGCCATGTCGCCATTCCTGCATCCAAATCTCCAGCATTTTTTTCTGCCATTAATCCTGCAGCAGCTAAAAGATTGTCTGTAAAAGCAGTTTTTCCGTGGTGAATGTGCGCACTTGTAGCGATGTTTCTAATATTTTCCTGATTGGAAGTCATACGTTCTATTTTGTTTATACTTGATTCTTTAGCCATTTTTTGTTTCTATTAATTTCTCCGAATATATTTTATCTCAAGAATGGTTTAAAAAGTTATTGTTTATCTTTAAAAGAACACTAAGAAAATATTTAGGTTATCTACTATTATTTATTTGGTTTTTAGTTGGAAGTTTTGTTTGAGCAAGATAGGCTTCAAGACCATCGAAATCTCTTTTCGGGTCAAAATTTCCTTCTCTCAACCTTTGATGCATTCCGTTTATAGAAACTAATAAACCTACCCCCGGGTCAAATACTGAGACATTTTGAAGATTGAAAATATCTTTTTGTGATTTCATAGCAACAGCGATATTCTTCAAATATCCCCCAGCAATTTCATAATTTCCCATTTCAATTAGTGGCTTAATTTCTTCGAAATATACTTTTCCAAAACCTTTAACAAATTCCTCATAAGTTTTTATTTTTTCTTTCATTTTTTTATTTGATTTTAAGTGTTTAAAAGAATTATTGTTCTAAGAGGAGGAGTTAAGCCCACACCTTTTCTGCAATGGTTTTTAATTCACTCTGTAAAAGAGGGTCATAATTATCAAATTCTTTTTGAAAGTTTTCCCGCCCTTCTTTACTCAATCTATAATCTGGGTTATAAAAATCTCCACATGACGAAGGAGGGTAATTAAAAAAGATTTTTCCTATCTCCTCTTGGGAATTTTTTAATAAGGGATACTCCCAAGAACATTTTTTTAATCCTTCTTCAAGTTTTTCTATTTTAAAACTTCGATTCCCTTGTTTTAACAAGATTATACTAAGTAAAATTTTCTTCGTAGGAATTTTATTGAATAGATTATTCATGTAAGGGGCAAATAATTTCTTTTTATAAATATTTCTAAGAATTTTATAATTATAGAAAATAATATTTAACGTGCACTATCTGCTTGCGCTTCAGATTCTTTCTTTTTCTTTATTGCAAAACTATCTCCATTTTCTTCATAGGCAAGAATAATTTCATCCGCTAATCCTTGAGCGATTGTTTTTTTCTTACCAAATGCTTTATCGGATGCTCCCTGAGCAATATGTCTAACCGCAAGATTAACTCTTCTTAAAGGAGATACATCAATTGCTTGAGGATATCTTGCTCCACCATATTCAATTACTGTTATTTCATCTCTCGGTGCAGCTTTTTCTATTGCTTTAACAAAAACTTCAACAGGATTTTTTCCAGTTTTCTTTTCTATTAATTTAAAAGCTTCTAAAACAAGATTTGTATTTCTCGAATGTTTTCCAGTAGAAGTTCCAAAAGCTATTTTATGTTTTTTACCTCTGTGCCCTGTAACAGCAAGTCTATTAATTAATCTCTCAACAATGTTTACTTTTGCTTGACCTAATTTGGAAACCATTCTTCCCTGAGTTTTAAGAGACAATTTAGGGGACAAATTTATAACATTCTTTAATCCAGCATCTGCAATTTGTATTTCACTCAAATCATACAAATCAAAAATTTTGAATTTGTGAATACTTGCTTTTTCGTGTTCTTTTTTATCAATTTCTTGTTCCATTTTGTCTAGCATTATCTTCTACCCTTTTCTATTTGTCCTTTCCATAATCTATGAAGAGGCTGATCATTTACTTTTATAACTTGAAATCTAACTCCAGGAATATCTCCTTTCGAACGTCCCTGTTTTCCACCAATTCTTTCAATTATAACCTCATCGTGTTCATCTATGAATTTTTGTGCAAGATTTCCAGGAATAAATGCAGTTACTTGTTTTCCATTTTTAGTCAACTGAACTTTGCAACATTTTCTCATAGCTGAATTTGGCTGTTTTGCTTCTTTTTGAACTTTTTGAAGAACTATTCCTTTTGCTTGACTTGCTCCTTTAAGCGGATCGGATTTCGCATAAAGATTAAGAGTTCTAACTTTGTATTTTCTGTCTTTCCACTTAAATTGCTTCCTTTCTTTTATTTTTTTATTTGCGTTTTTTAATCCCATATGAAAATTCCTTTGAATTTTTATTTGCGTTTTTTAATCCAACTTTTACTTTTTCGGATATTTACTCTTGATAATTTTAGTTTATAAAGCTTTCTTAGTAATTATAATTTTATTGAATATAAGAAAAATCATTCTATGTTTTATGCAACTTTAAAATCTCTTCCAAAAAAGCCCCTAATTATCTTTTGCATTTCCATCAATCTCTTCTTATCTCTTCCTATCAATGCCGCTTTACTTTGCATTCCAGCAGTTACAATTATTTCTTCAGGAGTTATTTCTAATTTTTTGAATTGAACAGGATTTACAAGTAATTCAATGAATTTTTTTGCATCTTCTGTTCCGTTTGGAATTGGAAATATTTTAATTCTCCTTTTTAGAACTTCGCTAATATATTTTAAATTTCTCCCCTCTTCTCCCAGAGCTTTTCTTATTGCCATTCTTGGGACAAAAAAAATTACAGCGTTATTATAATTAAAACAATGATGAGCACTTATTCTAGTTACCTTATTAAAAAGATTAAGGTACCTTAAATCTTGCATATCGAGAACATTATCCATATTGTAACCTTTAGAATTGTCTTTTTTATAAACCTATTTATTTACTGCCTCTACTATTTTTGATTTCGCTTCTTTTTTTTCTGAATTTTTCTTAGTTAGTGGGCCAACAACTTTAACAAATAATCCAGGCAAGCCTGTTCCAATAGGCACTGGTTGATTTAATATAACATTTTCTATAACACTCACAAGCTTGTCTTCACTACCTTTTATGGTTGCGTTCACAAATTGTTTTATAGGAGTTTCAAAAGTCGCTCTTGCTAGTACAGATGCTTTTTGTGCAATTATTCCCATTCTGGTAACACCTTTTATTTCTCCAGTATTTGTCATGGCATCTGCAATTAATCTTAGATGTCTCATGTCAATATCCAATCCCTGAGTTTTCAATGTGTGGTGGATTTCATTAATGATAAGTCTTCTTCCAGCTTCTATTCCTAAAACTTCTACCACTTCATACAAATCATTGGAGATCGTTCTATCAGCATCAACTTCTTTAAGTTTGATTATTTCAGCAAGATTTGTTCCAAGAGTCATGATTACAAATTCTTTCTCTCTCTTAGAAATTATAACTTGCGACAGTCCTTTCATTCCTGAAATTGAAGTTGTCTTTAATTTCTCCTTTAGTTTATAGAGATCCTTAAATTCTGCATCAGGTGAATTAATTATAATTGATTCTTCTTTTTCTTTTGCCTTGAATCCCAAATCATTTAATTTTTCAACAATTTTCTTCAATCCGATATGAGTTTGTTTTAATCCTTTCTTATCTATTTTTATTTCAATCTTTTTATCACTGAAGTTCAAATTTATTTCAGAAGCAATTTCTTTGAGAGTTACTTCTTTTATTCTTTCTGCAAAAGATTTAGCTTGCTCTTCGTTGTTATACTCTTTCTTCAAATAAATTTCCATAAGAGGAGATGAAGGTTTTTTTCTAGCATCAAATATTTCAATTAATCTTGGAAGACCTGTAGTCATCTGCATCTCTGCAACTCCTGCCATGTGGAAAGTTCTCAAGATCATTTGTGTAGAAGATTCTCCAAAAGATTGAGCGGTTATTATTCCTATGGCTTCTCCTGGTTCTATCTTTCCGTTGAGATGTGCTTTTGAAACATCAATTCCATCTTCTCCAAATTTAAATTGTATAATCTTATTTCCACCATCTCTTACTGTCCCATCATATTCTACTCTTAAATCTTGAAGAGCATTAGCTAATCTTCTGTACAAGTATCCTGACTTTGGTGTTCTCAATGCAGTATCCATAAGTGAATCTCTTCCTGTCATTGCCCCAAAGAAAAATTCATCTGGTCTCAATCCTTTCATAAATGAACTATAAATAAATCCTTTTGCTCTAGGAGATAAATCTTTTTTCTCAAAGAAAGATAAAGTTCTTCCAGTGTATCCAAAATCAATTCTTCTACTTCCCAATGCTTGCTGTCCAACACAACTTGCTATCTGAGTAATATTAAGAATATTTCCACCACCACCAGATTGAATCATATGGTTTACAGGGCTTTCCTCAGAGAACTCTTTCTTTACTATTGTTCCTATTTTCGTTCTTATTTCGTTTAATACTTGAAGAATTTTTGTTTCCCTTGATTGTTCTCTTGTCTTTCCAGGGATTAGTTCCAAAGTTTCATCTTCATAAGATTGGATTATTTCTTTTGTTCTTTCCTCTCCCTTTTTAACAACTTCTGTTGTCTTTTCTATAACTTCTTTACTTAAATCAAGATCTTCTAAAGAAATGGTAATTCCTCTTTCTGATAAATAATTTGTTCCAATATCGAAAGCTTTTCTTATAGCTTCAAATGCTTGGCTTCTTCCAAACTTCTTATCAATTTCTTTTATTAATTCTCCACCCTCTCCTCCAAAAGTGGTCTTATCTATTTTTCCGTCTATAATCTTTCCTTTCTTTATAGTTATAGAATCATTTGAAAAGTCAATTTCTGGAAGTATTTTTGAAAAAATCTCTTTTCCAGAAATATGGTTTTTTGTAACCTCATAAGCGATATTTGATTTATACAATAATTGATTGGCTACATCTCTTGGAATCTCTTCCTCTTTTCCTAATAAATAGTTTCCAGTTATTGCATCCTTAACACAACCTATAAAATTAGTATTGTTTTTTGGAGAAATTAAATTTTCTTTTACATCCAAAAGTATTTTTGCTTCCGCTCTCGCTTCTTCTGTTTGAGGAGAGTGGATATTCATTTCATCTCCATCAAAGTCTGCATTGTATGGTGCCGCAGCGGAAGGATGTAATCTGAATGTTCTTCCAGGAAGTACTCTTACATAGTGGGCCATTAAACTTCCTTTGTGAAGGCTTGGGTGTCTGTTGAATAATACAACATCTCCATCTTGCAAATGTCTCTCTACAATATATCCTGGCTGAAGTTCATTAATAATTTCTTCTTTCAAATCTTCTGTAATTTTTTTCTTTTTTCCATCAGTTCTTATTATATAATTTGCTCCAGGATATTTTTCTCCTTGCCTAACTAAGTTTTTTGCTCTTTCAATATTCAAATCTGTCACAGATTCTGCTACAGTTACAATCTTGGCAATTTCATAAGGAATTCCAACTTCATTTATTTCTATTGAAGTATCTGGAGAAATAACTGTTCTTCCAGAATAATTTACTCTCTTACCAGCAAGATTTTTTCTTATTCTTCCTTCTTTTCCTTTTATTCTTTCTGTGATTGTCTTTAATGGTTGTCCGCTTCTATGTCTCGCAGGAGGAATTCTTGCGACAGTATTATCAAAGAAAGTTGTTACGTGGAATTGAAGTAAATCCCATAGATCTTCTATGATAACTTCTGGAGCTCCTGCATTCAAATTCTCCCATAATCTCTGATTTGCTCTTATTATATCTGAAAGTTTGTGAGTTAAATCGTCTTCACTTCTTTCTCCAGATTCTAGGATAATGCTTGGTCTAATTGTTACAGGGGGAACAAGCATAACGGTTAATATTCCCCATTCTGGCCTGCATGTTTTTGGATTGATGCTTATCTTTTTTAATTCATCATCTTTAATAGCAACTAATTTTTCTCTTACTTCTGTTGGGAAAAGTCTAGTTCTTCCAATATAAAACATTGTTGGTTTCTCTATTTTTATTTTTTCATGAATTGTTCCGCAATAAGGGCATTTTTTAACATCTCTCGCTTTTTTTACTCTTTGACTAGGACTATATTTTTCAAGATCTTTTTCTGCAAGAAGTAGTTTTCCACATTCATGACAGAAGCATCTTAATCCTATTTCTATAAGTGGAACATATTTTAAATGAACAATAGGTCTTGCAAGATCAATGCTTCCTGGATGTCCTAGGCATTCTTTTAATCTTCCTCCACAAGTTCTACATCTCACACCAGGATCAACTGCACCCAATCTTAGGTCCATTAATCCCCCATCAACTGGATAACCATCTATATTACAGAGTTCTGGTGTAACTATCTTTGCTGTTGAAATCTTTTTTATCTGTTCAGGCCCAAGCAATGAAAACTTCAGTGCATCGACTTTTTTTCTTATTGTTTTTCTCATTATGCAAAATCTCCTGATTTTGTATTGGATTTAGTTTTTATCATTTTTTGTAATTTTATTCGTATTTATTTTTTAATGAAAAACTCGTATGGATATGTAATCCTTGAAGTTCTTCTAATAATAGTTTAAATGCATAGGATACTTCAACTGGTTCTATTTCTTCGCTACCACATAATGGGCAAGAAGTTTTATTTCTGATAGTATCTTCTATTGCAATCGCTCCGCATTTTGTGCATATAGGAAGGACAACCTTATCTGAATCGTATCTTTCCTTTAACAATAAAGATGCTCCATGAGATACTAACACTTGCTGCTCCATCTCACCCAATCTCAATGCTCCTCCTCTAGATCTTCCTTCAACAGGTTGTCTTGTTAGTAGAGCGATTTTTCCTGAAGCTCTTCCATGCAATTTGTTTGCAACCATATACTTTAATTTCAAGTAATATAAATTTCCTATGAATATTTTTGATTTAATTTGTTTTCCAGTTATTCCGCTATACATAACCTCTTTTCCGTCGTACCTAAATCCAAGTTCTTTCAACTGTTCTTCTAATTCTTTTTTGCTTTCTCCAGTGAAAGAAGTTCCATTAATTACTTCACCCTTTAAGCATCCAACTTTTCCTGCAAGAATTTCCATTAAATAACCCATAGTCATACGGCTTGGAAGTCCATGAGGATTGAATATAACGTCAGGCTTGACTCCTCTTGAGGTGAATGGGATATCTTCTTCAGCAGCAATCATTCCTATTACTCCTTTCTGTCCGTGGGATGTTGCAAATTTATCTCCAAGTTCTGGAATTCTCTGATCTCTTGTTTTTACTCTAACAACTTTATTTCCCTCATCATCTTCGGTAATGAAAACAGCCTCAACAATTCCTTTCTCTTCTTGTTTCATTGTTACGCTTGCTTCTTTCTTTGTTTTTATAGAAATCTCTCTTTGTTCTGATAAGAATTTTGGAGGAGAAAGTTTTCCAATTAAAACTTCACTTTCATTTATTTCTGCTTCAGGATAAGTTATTCCATCTTCTTCCAAAGCTTTGTAACTTGACTCTAATTTATAGCCAGAAACATCTTTATCAGGAACACATATATCGTCTTTTAATCCTCCAGCATAATTTACTTCAATAGCAGAATATGGTCTGAAATAAAAGCTTCTTCCAACACCTCTATCAACACTCCCTTTATTTAAAACCAAAGAGTCTTCCATGTTGTAACCTTCATAAGTCATTATAGCTACAATAAGATTTTGTCCAGCAGGATAAGTGTTTAATGTATCATACATAAAGCTTCTTACAACTGGTTTTTGAGGATATTGTAATATACTTACATCTGTATCTAATCTACATAAATAATTTGCAGCATATATTCCAAGAGCCTGTTTTTGGGTCTTACTTCCTCTGTTTAATCTTGAACTCTGATCGTGATTTCCATAAGGTACAAGGCTCGTTACAATTCCAAAGATATCAATAGTATCTATTTCAAGATGAGTATGTTCTGGTGTGACCTCTTCTTTTATTAAGGAAACAAAAGCATTTTCTTCTTCAGCAGCATCGAGATATTCCACTATTCCTTGTTTTATTAAATCCCCCCACTTCATAATTCCTTGCTCTATTTGGACAAGATGTTCATCTTTTAATCTAGGAGATCCATTGTCTACAATAATTAAAGGTCTCAGAACTCTTCCAGGTTCGGTTGAGATTGAGATTAATTTTGCAGAATCATCATTTCTAATATTCAGTTGAACAGGAATTTCTTCTTTTCTTCTTTTCTCCTTTATTCTATTTATAAAAAGTCCTGGTTCCTTTGTGCTTCCAATAAATCTTCCATTCAAAAATATTTCCCTTCCTTCTACGCCCTCTTTATCAAATGAACCTTCTGCTTCCAAATCTTTTATGAACTTTTCTTCATCTAAATCAGTTCCTGTAGAAATTCTGCTTAATATGGCAAGGTTTTTTCTTAAACCAATTTCAGTTCCTTCTGGAGTTTCAATAGGGCAGAATCTTCCATAATGTGTTGGATGTAGCGTTCTTGCCATAAAATTTTCTTGTTCGCTTGAAAGCATACTCGCAACTCTTTGTAATTGAGAAATTGTGGCCAAATAATTTGTCTTGTCCATATTTTGGGTTACTCCGCTTCTTTCACCTGTCCAGCTTCCGGTAGCAATTGCAGATTCAATTCTATGAGAAAATAATGTAGATTTTGCTATTATTTTTATGGAAAAGAATTTTTTTCTTTTTGAAGATTTTTGTAAAGAGTATTGTATATCTCTTATTAAGATTCTTATATTAACTCTAAATAAAGAAGCTAAAAGGTCTCCAGAAAGCCTTACTCTTTTATTTGCATAGTGGTCTTTATCTGTTCTTAATTCAGGATTTTCTTTAGCAAGTAATAATTGTTTTACGAATTTGCAGAGTGTAACTGCTTTTTTTGTTCTATCTTCTTTTTTCTGGCCTATATGTGGGAAAAGATAAGAATCAATTCTTTGTTTTACTCTATCCAGCACTTCTTTTCTTGTTCCTTGGAAATTAGTTTTTTCCGCGATATAAATCATAGCATCTTCTTTTGTAGCAATATTCGCAAATTCATAGAGGTTTACGATTACACTATCTGTTTCTTTTCCAATATATTTTGCAATATCTGATTCTTTTGTCAAGCCCAATGCCTTCAAAACAATCACTAAAGGAAGATTTTTGAATCTGCTAAAAGAAAGTTCAAATATCCCTTGTTTATTCTCGGTAATTTTTGTTGGAATTCTATAAGTCCCTCTTAATGAGAATAATCTTAAAAGAAGTTCCCCCTTATTATCTGTTTCTATAAATGGCTGATTTTCTGCGAGGTCTTCTGCGAGGGTCATTACTCTTTCATTTCCTTTTATTATGAAATATCCTCCCGGGTCCAAAGGATCATGATAATTTTTTATCAAGTCTTTTTCACATAAACTATGAGTATTACATATTTCACTCTTAACCATTACTGGAATTTTTCCTATTTCAACAACTTCAGAATCAACTTGCCCATCTTTTTTTACTGTTATTTCTAAATGAATTGGTGCAGCATAGGTAAGATTTCTTAATCTTGCTTCAGCAGGCATAAGCAGAGATGAACTTCCATCTGCTTCAATAACCATCGGTCTTCCAACGTCTACTTTTCCAAGGTTAATTTCAAATTCATCATTTTCCATAGTCTTAGAAATTTCATTGGTTATTTCTTGCATTCTTTTTTCTATAAAATTATTATAAGAAATGATATTTGATTCTACAAGCGAATTTTCTTCAAGATATTTTTTTACTATTAAATGTTGGTCTTTTTTCAATTTATACTACCACCCTGTAAGAAATGAAAACTTCTTCTTCTTCTTTCCTTTGGACTTTAATTACTTCTCCCACAATACATCCTTCTGGAAGTGCGGGATCTGTTGATGAAATTTTTGGTAATTGTGCTTTAGAAATATTTAGTGTGGTTAGAAGTTCTTCCGATTCTTTTTCGGTTATTTTTGAGTGTTTTGGCTGAAGAATGTGCATCTTTTTTTATCGACGATAAATGTGTTTAGGGGTCACAGAGAATTATTTACACTTTTAGCAACTCTGTAATAATAAAAGATATTAAAACTTGGTTTAAAAACCTTTCTGTTAAAGAAAGTTTATTTGAAAAAACAACGATTTTTGATTAAAAACCTTTCTGTTAAGGAAAGGTTTATACAAAGGGCTTGGAGAGTTTACAAAAAGCAAATTATAAATTATAAACTTTTTTGTAAATTCCTTCAAAATTCTGTTCCCAATATTGTCTAAACTCTTCCGCTTCTTTCTTTATTTCTAAAGTTTTTTCATTCTCAGCAACAAACGTTAAAACGGCTAGTCCTCCTTCCAGATTCATTTTTGGTCCACGTAAAAATACTCCATCTACATGCGGTTCTTGGAGAGCCTTATGCAACTTTATTGCATCTTTAATTTGCCCATAAAATCCTTGAACTGGAAAACCTTCTTGCGTTTTTATCTGGTTGTACAATTTGTTATATTCTTCTTTATTCATTTTTTATACCTCCTTTCAAATGTTTAGTTAGAATTTCAATCAAATCTTCAAATTTATGCCCTTTGCCAGTTCCTGCATGATAGTCAATTTTAGTCCTAACCATTTTATTGATTTCTATAATGTTATCAGAGGAAGTGCACAATATCAATAAGGGTTTAGGATTCAAATTAGATACATGTTCAATAATCTCATATCCCTGTTTTCCACAGCCATCACCAGTGTAGTCTAAGTCGGTTACAACTATTTGGTATTTGTGAGCATTTTCAATAACTTTTTTTGGTTCAGTTTCAAGAGTAAAATTAATCTCATAATTAATCAAATTCTCATTTAGTTTTGAAAGATATGCTTCTTTGAATATATTCTTTGTTGAAGAATCATAAAATGCATCATCACCAAGGAGTATTTCTAGTTTTTCTTTCATTTTATCTCCCTTCTTGCCAATCTTGCTGCCCTGTAAAGCGTTTTGTATTCCTTTTGATTAATGGAGCTTGGGTTATTTCCATATTTTCTTTCAAGTGCTTTTATAGAATCAACTTTTTCTTCCCATTTTTCATCCTTTCTTTTACCATAGAGTTCTTTTATTTTTGGATCATATTTTTCTATTATCTCATTTTTAAATTTGTTTATGCTCTCTTGAGTTAAGAAGGATTTTCCCTGTCCTGATGAACTGCTTCTTATTTCTCGTTCTAATTCATAGAGTTCAGAGTTTCTCTCATTTGCCAGGTTTTCTATTTCAGAATTATATTCTTGAATATTTTTGGCTTCTTTTGAAAATATCTTTTTTTGAAAAGATTCTTTTCTGAAGTTCACAGAATCTATAATTTGAAGTGATGAAGTTTTTTCTTTGTTTAAAATTGAATTGTTATAATGCTTTTTCAATTCGTTTGCAATATTTTCTTTTCCAATTCTTGAATATAAATTGGGTAAATAGGTTGACTCTGAAATTTTTCCCTCATTTTTAAACCAATTTATTTTTTGAATTGCCTGAGGGATTAGTAGTCCTCCATCGCCTGCGGAAATCTCTGTATCTAAATCTATTCTTGTGTTTGAACAACAGGTCCTTCCGGTCTCAACTTTTTCGCCATAAGAACTTGAATCTTCTATTAGTTTTTCAAGTGAAACTGGGAGATCCGATATTTTCATAAATTTTCTTCCACGCTTATCATATGCTTCTTTCTGTCCTAAATAGAAACCTCCACTTTTTTTAAGAGTTAAGAAATATGGGCCAAATGAAGATTCTGTGGTATATCCGTGTGCCTCCCTTGGGCTATTAGGGCAATTTATTTCAAGGGCATAAGAAATTTTTACAAAATCTCTCGGATTTTCTTCTTTGGGTATTTCATTTATACTTTTTGCACAAAATATATTTCTTATTCTATTTTCTTCTTCGTACTGTTTTTTCAGTAGTATTTCTTTCTCTAATTCTCTTTGTTCTTTCTCGTATCTTTCTTTGAAGAATATTTTTTTCAAGTTCATTTTTGTGCCTCCCTCATATCTCTATTAATAGGCAAGTATTTTGTAATTGCTTCTTCAAGATTTTCAGTACCTGCTACC
>Ga0247842_10003432_pt1 | contig 21335 bp, 19 predicted proteins | sample LaCruzMarch2015__3_FD_192411 | JGI IMG/M metagenome (GOLD analysis project Ga0247842, IMG submission 192411) | Freshwater microbial communities from meromictic Lake La Cruz, Castile-La Mancha, Spain - LaCruzMarch2015_19m | ecosystem: Environmental > Aquatic > Freshwater > Lake | place: Spain...
TTCTTTGCGCGGTTAAAGGCACTCTGTGAACCATTACTTGAAGTACCGTAGATTGAACCGCCAGGAGCCAAGACGCTAGCCTCTAAATCTGCAGGGGTGCGAATCTCTAAAAGTTCAAGGCGGCTGCGAACCTGAATACCGCGGGCTTCGATGCGATCAATAATCTGTTGCGCATATTGTTCAGCAAAATTTCGGTCGCTCCAGTCAAAACTATCGGCTCCGTGACGTGGGGCGTTTACAAGTACAAACCATGCCTCATGGCCTTCTTTTTCAACCATAGTCTCATCGTGTGGAGCACAGATATAGATCGTTGGATCTTCTACCGGAACCTTTTTGCTAAATATAGTTTCAAACTCTTCATCGTAATTATCTGGAAACAAAACCGTGTGGTGTTCAAGCTTTGGTGCATCTGATGGACGAAGTCCTAGCAAAAGCGAGAAACCAGCGAGTGAGGGCTCCATCTTTGCTATTGCGCGAGAAGCCTTACGGACAGATGCTGGTGGGTTCTTGATCAGGCTTGAATAAATCATTCCCGCATCGGCATTAGCGACAACTAGTGCCGCAGGGATTGTGCGGCCATCTGTCAGTGATACTCCTGTCACGACTGCCTTATCGTGAGTGATTTCGCAAACTCGAGTATTAAACTCAAAAGTGACTCCGCGATCTAAGCAACGTTGATAGAGAGCATCCCCTAACTTTCCGATTCCACCCGTGATATGCCAGGCACCAAATGCTTCTTCAACGAAAGCGATTGACGATAAGACCGCAGGGGCAACGCGAGGATCAGATCCGCTATATGTGGCGTAGCGATCAAGAATTTTGCGAAGGTGTGGACTCTTAATTGCCAGCCCACGGATTGATTTCCAAGGTGCGATTACAAAGAGATCTCTCATCAGCGATCTACGCTTAAGGAGTGAGGCGATAGATTTCAACTCTGATTCGATAAAGGGCTCGCGCGAAACATCCCACATTGCCTCGGCTCGGCGCATGATCTGATCCCATTCAAGTGATGCAGCAGCGCCGTATGAATCTGTTATTGCTTCTAAGGGTTTTGTCCGTGAAAGGTTGGCAAACTTCACAGAAGTTCCATCGTGGAAGCGATAATCAAATGAGGGGTCGACCGGCTTGAGTTCAACAACCCTTCCCAGCACATCACCTGTACGTTGAAAGAGATCGCGATAGACGGCTGGCAGCGTGAGAAGTGATGGACCTGTATCGAAGGCATAACCATTGATCCACTCCGTTCGACATTTTCCACCGTGTCGATCGCTAGCTTCAAAAAGCTGAACGCGGTATCCCTTTTTAGCAAGACGCGCAGCCGTTGCCATCCCGCCCATACCTGCGCCAATAACAACTACATCTTTCTTGTCGTTGCTCATACTGGTCGGCCTTTCCACGTAATCCTTGAGTGGAAGAGATTTGAATAGATCAGCAAGTAGATAAAGAGAAACGCAGAGATGGGATGCAAGAGAGCATCAATAAGAAGTGATCGCGACGAGATCGCTGAGACTATTCGTGAGGCTATAACCATAAGCAGAGACGCTGCTGCAATGGGGGAGCCTGCAATCGAACCGATAAAAGGCAGAATTCCAGAAACTGCCATAACAAAAACAAGCGCGAGAGAACCAAAGATTCCACCAAATCCTATGGACATTGATTTTCCATATCCTGCGCGAATTTCTCTAAACGATGAGTACATGCGAGTTGAAGCGATTGTTGAACCATCACAGACTCCACCGCGAAACCCACCGTGGATTAACGCTCGTGCCAGATCAATATCATCTAGAACGCTCGATTTGATTGTCGCAAACCCACCACATGAGATGAGAGCGCTCTTCTTCACCAAGAGAAACTGTCCATTAGCAACAGCTAATGATGTGCGCGAACTCTGCATTGCAAGGCGAAGCGGAACCGTACTCATCCATGTCCACTGCAAGAGTGGCTGAATAAGTCTCTCGGAAAGAGTTATCGCTTCTTGGCGTGGATAGGGAGAGAGAAAATCCGAACCCGTTCTTTGCAAAACAGCATCCATGGCCGAGAGCGCATGCGGCTCCAGCCGAACATCGGCATCAATGGTGACGATGTAATCGTGAGTTGCGTGGCTAAGTCCTTGCGATAACGCCCAAGGTTTGCCCTTCCAACCATCTGGAAGTTGGGCTGCACTAATTACCTTCATAGATGGATGGCTAGCAATTGCCTGACGCAACAAATCTCCGGTGCTATCAGTTGAGTTGTCATCAATAAAGATCACTTCATAGTTGGGATGATTAAGTGCTCCCAGGGACGCGACAAGCTCTGTTGCATTATCGGCCTCGTTACGACATGGAACAAGGAGAGAGAAACCTAAATTCTGTGAACTCTGCGAGCGTGGTCGAATAATGGTGATGGCATTAAAGATTGCCATACTTAAAAGAAATGCGTTGATTACGACAGATAAACTAAGAAGAGCGGACATATCAGTTAGCTACGGTTGAGCCACTGCGTAAAGAAGTACGGAGCAAGGATTAACCCGTAAATCAAGAGCGCGACTAAAGCGAGCCCTTGTCGACCAAAGAAGAAGAATTGCGCAATAAATCCGCCAATAAGACTCCACGCTAGAAAGATGTCGGCAACCAACGTGCCCGGAGCATCCTTGCGACGCTCTATTGGAAGAATAAAGTTCAAGATTGCCATCAACGTAAGCCCAGAGAGTAACCATCCAAATGGGTTCGACAATGGAATCTCTGGTGCGTAAGGAAATGATGCGCCAGTAACTTCCCAAGTCCAACGTCCTGCAGCAACCATCTGTGGATCTAAGAAGAGATCCCAACCCATCAAGATTGCACCGCCGTAGAGAAATACCCAGCCTCGCGCAATACGTCTAGCTGCAATGAGCGCTGGGTAGGCCATCATCGTCCAAGCAAAGAGGACAACTAACGGGACATCAAAGATAAAGACGCCAAGAGTTTCACTGTACTCATAAACGCCGAAAGGCCACCCGGTGTTAACTCCGATGGTTTCAATCACCCATGCAAATAGCGCCGTTATCGCGAGATAAGTAAGAGCAAACTTATTTCCAAAACTCAGCCGGGCATGTAGCAACATTGCGGCTGCGCCGAAGTACACAGTAAGGAGTGTAAATATCTCGAGAGCTTTTCCATCCAAGAGTGGATACGGAATCTGCAGCAAGATTGCCACAGCGAGTACTACAGCAAGAAAGATTTTTGAGCGTTGAGACTGCCCACGACGACGATTTGCTCGCGGTGTGAAATCTCGAATCGACATGGGCTAAGTCTGCCTTACTAGAGTTTTCCACGCACATTACGTACTGCAAAGCGCGAGAACAACTCCTCGGCATACCAGTTGTACTGCGCTGTCGCCTCTATCGCCCTCTGATGTGCCTGACCCTTATATGCAAAATCACGTAGGACTTTTCCGTTCTCCCAGAGCGAGAGAGTTCCCTGTAGTCCAATTGGCGCTTCACCTATACCGATAGCTGCAATCAACCCAGGGGATTGGTGCAGGTCTGCTGAAACCGGAGGCACTGCTCTCCAAAACCTAAAGTTCTGATTCCACTTAATACGCGCACGCGTAATTGCAACTATTTGAGAATCTGCCCTTGGAGTAACACTCCAATCAAATGGATTTGAACCTGACCACAGACCGTGTGCCGAAATCGGATCGAGGACCAGTCGCACTTCATGAAGTGCTCGCTTATTCCAAGAACGAAACACCGCAAGAGAATCGATTGATTCCAGTGCACTTTCATCAATGACAACTAGAGCGCCCCAACGAGTCAGGTCAGCATCGCTCGGAGTGAAATTTTCACCTGTACCGGTACCCAACATCTTCGCAAAGTTCACACCTGCAGAACTACGTAAACGACCGCGATCTCGAGCCATAGAGAAAAATGCGAAGGGAAGATCTGATTTCTTAATAGTCCAGAAATATGCGACGACTACTTGAGACATAATTACTCTCCAACAACCATTGGCGTAGCGCCTGTGCAGTTGAGCAATTCATCGTAGGACGTTGGGTAGACAGCATGAGGGTGTCCGGCGGCTGCCCACACAACTTCATAATCGTTGAGCGCTTCATCAATCAGGATTACTTCTGGCTTAGAAATCCACCCCAATGGGCTCACGCCCCCTATGGCTTTTGAAACCATTTCGACTGGGGAAATGTTGTACGAGGTTCGAACTTGGTCTCTCATTAGAAATGCCTTCGCCTTTATTTCTGTTCTTTTTGCGTGGATTTCAAAATTCGATAAAAAGCAAATGTAATGATGAATGCAGGGATTACGTTCCAACGCTCATTGGCGCTTCGAGATGCTGCATTAGCAAGAATTCCCAAGGCTCCGAGAATTACAAATGCTTTAACTATCCATCTTGACTTAACTGCTATGCCATAGGAGAAGCGAGTAAAAATAACTACCTGATAGGTAATTAGGGCAAAATTTAAAATGTAAATAATTCTTAGGTAAGTGGGAAAGACCTCAAATTGGCCACCAGCTGCCCTATCAAGTGCATATGAAGCACCCAACATGACACCACCAACTAAATATAGGTTCCAAGCAAAAGAAGCAAAAACTGCGGTTACAAAAGTTTTGTTCCTCATTTAACTAGTCTCCTACAATCATTGGTTGCGCACCAGTGCATTGAATCAATTCGTCATACGTTGTCGGATAAACCGCATGGGGATGTCCAGCAGCAGCCCAAGCAACGTCGTAATCGTTTAACGCTTCATCAATAAGGATTATTTCTGGCTTTGAAATCCACCCCAATGGGCTCACTCCACCAATAGAAAATCCAGACTTTTCTTTTACGTAATCGGCATCAACGCGGCCAAGCTTTTCAATGCCTAAACTTTTGGCAACTAAATCAGTATCAACGCGATGACGTCCACTCGTAATAATCAAAAGTGGTGACTCATCTGGAAGTTTAAAGATGAGTGACGATGCGATCTGTCCGACTTCAATACCAAGTGCTGTTGCAGCTTCTTGCGCAGTTCGGGCGCTATCTGAAAGGACATGCACTTCACCTGTTATTCCATGATCTTGCAAGGCGGCAAGAACCCGCTTGACAGCTGCTTTTTCCCTTACGCCTTCCATGTGCCTAGATTATCCAATAATTGAAGTACCCTCCTCTTCATATGACAACTGATTTATATGCGCTGGGCATTAGAGCGCGAAATGCTGTGTGGGCTTGTTTTTTCTTTTTGGGGTTCTTGGGCCTTGCATGGATTCCACGAATTCCTGAGATCAAGACTGCACTTGGCTTAAGTGATGGCCAGTTCGGTCTTGTGCTCCTTGCAAGCACTGTGGGATCAATTCCTGGAGCGCAACTTTCAGGCCGCATAGTCCACATGTACTCATCAAAGTTAGTTGTTCGAATATCTGGAGTCATGCTGCCAGTAGGCGTCTTTGTGATCGGCCTTGCTGACAATGTTCAGATATTGCTTCTTGGGTTATTCATCACTGGATTTAATGTCGCATTTATGGACATTGCTATTAACGGCCAAGCTGTTGAAATTGAGAAACACACCAACGGTCGCTGGATGTCTAGTTTTCATGGTTTGTGGAGTATCGGCGCATTTGCAGCAACTTTGGTTGGTGGTTTAGTTGCAAACTTTGTTTCACCGCGCGATAACTTAATTGTCATTGCAATCTTTGGATTACTTGCTTATCAATTCATCGCCCATTACTTACTTCCAGCAGAACATGATGGTCACTTAGGAGAGCCCGGCGAAGATGATGCAGGCAAGGTGTCATTGTTTGGAAAAGAGTCTCTAATTTTGTGGGCACTTGGTATTGGATTAATGTGTTCATTGATTCCTGAGGGTGGCGCATATGAGTGGAGCGGAATCCTTTTGCAGGACCACATGGGAATCGGTAAAGGCTTAAATGCAGCAGCTGCGACAACTTTTTCTTTGGCAATGATCGCAAGTCGCCTGTTAGGTGATCGTGCCTTTGAAAAGTGGGGCCATGTGAACACCGTTAAATATGGTGGTTATTTTGGTGGTGGGTTATGGGGAATAGGATTATTTGTTGGAATGCCGATCTCTGATTCACATCCAACGGCAGGGTTAATCATTGTTTGTTTAGGTTTTGGTGCAGCCGGTTTTGGAATGGGTCCTTTTTTCCCAGCATTTAACCTGGCAGCAGCTTCTATTCCAGGGATTGCACCATCTGTTGGATTAGCTCGTGTGGGGCTCATTGCTATTGCTGCTTACTTTGGTGGACCAACACTTATTGGATTACTGGCAGAAGTTACATCCTTGCCGGTGGCATTTGCCTTCCCGGTCCTTCTCTATATGGTGGTTGGTTTGCAATCAAAATACATCAAGGTTCGAGCCCTTAAGCAATAACCCACGTTTCAATCAATGTAAAAGCCGCGATTGCATAGAGCAGGAATGCAAAGGATTTACGTAAGACTGCTGGATTCATCAGCCCACTCTTGATTGATGCAAAACGCGCAATTACTACCGCTGAGATTGCCATCGCAATTGGCACGGTCCATGTGACGTCTGGCCAACTTTGGTAGTGAGCAAAGAATGCGGTGATTGAATTGATTGCGATGATTGCAAGTGATGTGCCTGCAGCTTTTCCTTGAGGAACCTTGAAGAAGAGAACAAGAACCGGGATGGCAAGAAAGCCGCCACCGATTCCAAATAAACCGGTCATTGAACCGATCACAAGTGAGATCACTACAAGCCAGAAGAAAGGAACCTTCTTTTCTGTGCCAGCAATAGGTTTAATCAACATTGATGTTCCTGCTACCAGCAACACCATTGAAAGACCTGTCGTGATTACTGAATCACTCAGACGATGCGCCACGATTGAAAACCCGATATTGGTGACAAGACCCAAAGCCCAGATGATCGAGGCTTCTTTAAACAAAACTTCCTTGCTTTTTATTTTTGGAAGCAAGCCCGAGATGGCTGCGCTTAAGACAACGGCGATTGCCGCAGTTGTTGCAGCTTGGGGAGTGAAGTTAAAGATGTATAAAAGGATTGGGACCGAGAGCATCGCCCCGCCGGCACCGATGAATCCAAGGACCGCGCCGATAAAGGCACCAGCCAGCAAGCCACCAATGATCTCCATGGGGTAAGTGTGGGGCATCAAGGCCCCCTGGGACCCGAGGCTCAACACGCTCACGGGCTTGCTATTTGTCGGTGGCAAGGGCTATTTTTCGAACATCTGTTCGAATACCCACAGCCTTGAAAGGTAGCCTCACAAATGTCAGCCAGCCAGGTTAACTCCGCCCTTGATGTAACTATCGATGGGGCAACAACTCCTATTGAGTTCACCTATAAAGGAAAACGTTTTCGCATTCATTCGGTGTTATCTAGATGGTGCGAGGCAGGTGGCTGGTGGAATCGCATTAGCGATGGCAAGTATCGCCCTGATGATCAAGCACGTGCGTTGTGGCGGGTAGAGGCGGCCCCTATTGGCGCGCTAACAACCTTTGAACTAGAACGTGATGAAGTAACAGGTCAGTGGATTATTCGTAACGTATGAGTTTTATTCACCTCAATGTTGCCAGTGGCTATTCATTGAAATACGGAACAACACAACCTAGCGATTTAGTAGAGCGAGCGGCCCAGTTTGAGATGCCGGCGCTGGCACTAACAGATCGAGATGGGTTAGCTGGTGCTATCCGTTTTACGCAAAGCTGCGTTGATTACGGGATCGCACCAATCATCGGAGTCAACTGCGCCATTGATCTGGGAGAGACAAAGGGGCGCATCACACTATTGGCACATAGTGATGGGGGATGGCGCTCGCTATGTAGGTTGATGACATCGCTGACAATGACAAGTGATACACGTGTGCCTGTTCTAACTTTAGATTTCTTAAAACAGTTCAGTCAATACAGCACCAATGTCTATGCGATGCATGGACCTGAATCACCTATTAGCAGCGCGATACAAAACCATCGCTTTGATCAAGGGCTATCTATCTTTAATCAAACTCGTGATCTCTTTGCTGGCAATGCAATTGAATGTGTTTCACATTTAGTGGCAGGTCGTGGCCCGCGCTCTACTGAGCATGCTGCAAGGTCCTTAATCTTTGCTCGGGATAATGATTTAGAGGCTGTTATTACCAACGCTGTGCGGATGAAGGATCGCACTGATGGGCCGGTTGCTGATGTTTTGGATTGCGTGCGGCAGCTAGTTCCACTCCATGATCGCCATATTGAGCGTCGTAACGCTGAAGGCTTTTTAAAATCTAGTGATGAGATGATTTCATTGGCAGCAGAAATTGCACGAGCTGCAGGGGAGCGCACACCACGTGCATTACTAAAGACAACTCGTGAATGGGCAGAGCGCTCTTTGTTATCGCCCCAGCGAGATATTGGACTGGGAGCTGCGCACCTGCCAGAACCCCATGTTGTAGGGGTAAATACCGCCCAAGAGATGCGTACTTTGCTGCGCACTCGAAGCGAGGCTGGCATTAACTGGCGATACAACAGCAGTGATCAAATCAGTAAAGCACGTGCACGTTTAGATGATGAACTCGCAACAGTTGCAACACTTGGATACGAGTCATACTTTTTAACAGTTGCAGATATTTCTGACATGGCAAGGGATGCGGGCATTCGAGTTGCAGCACGTGGCAGTGGTGCAGGATCACTGATCTGTCACCTACTTGGTATTTCAGGTGTTGAACCCATGCAACATGGTTTGTTGATGGAGCGGTTTTGTTCACCTTTGCGTCGAGCCCTGCCAGATATTGATATCGATGTTGAATCTGCACGTAGGTTAGAAATCTATGACATGGTCTTTAAGCGCTATGGCGATAGCAATTGGGCTGGAGTTAACAATCAATCACGGTGCGCAGTTGTTTCAATGGTCGATACCTATCGGGCGCGCCATGCAATCCGTGATGCTGGGGCAGCACTTGGCTTGCCAGGTATGGAGATAGATATGTTGGCAAAATCAATGCCACATGTGCGTGCACGCAATATCGCAGCGACCCTTGAGTCACTGCCCGAGCTTCGCCGTCTTAATACTTCTGCTCCATTAATGGCAGCAACAATTGAGATGGCACAACGCCTAGATGGCTTGCCCAGACACCTTGCGATGCATCCATGTGCCATTGTTTTATCTGATGGTGGATTTCTAGATCGCGCCCCGTTAATGGCAAGTGCTGGGGGATACCCCATGGTTTCATTTGATAAGGATGATGTTGAAGCCGTTGGGTTATTAAAGCTAGATGTCTTGGGTGTTCGGATGCAATCAACGATTGCGTACTCGCTCAAAGAGATCGAGCGGGTTCATCAGGATGTTGTCGATATAGATACGGTGCCACTAGATGACACAGCAACCTATGAACTCATTCAATCAACCCGCACCCTTGGAATCTTTCAGGTGGAAAGCCCGGGACAGCGCGAACTAGTAGGAAAGCTTGCTCCTAAAAACTTCACAGATTTAATTATTGATATTTCATTGTTTAGACCAGGGCCAGTTAAAAGTGACATGATCACGCCATTTCTAAGAGCACGTCATGGGTGGAGTGCAGCACAGATAATTCACCCTGATTTATATGAGATTTTGGCCCATACCGAAGGCGTTGTTGTCTTCCACGAACAAGTTATTCAAATCATCGCAACGATGACTGGGGTTTCTTTGGCAACGGCTGATGAAAAGCGTAGATCGTTGGGGGAGCGAGTTGGTCAGCAGGAGGTATGTGATTGGTTCTTTCCGGCAGCAACTGCCAAGGGGTATGAACTGCCAATCCTCAATGAAATCTGGGATGTTCTACGCGCCTTTGCATCCTTTGGTTTTTGTAAAGCACATGCTGCAGCTTTTGCGTTGCCTACATATCAATCTGCATGGCTTAAGACCCATTACCCCGCGGCATTTCTTGCAGGGGTACTCACTCATGATCCTGGCATGTATCCCAAGCGTTTAATTGTTGATGAAGCACGGCAGATGGGAATCGCAATTGCACCCCTTGATGTCAACGCATCTGACTCTGTCTATAGAGTTGAAGATCATGGCAACGCAATTCGTATTGCGTTATCAACTGTTGCTGGAATTAGCGATGGGGAGGTGCAATCAATTATTGCTGGTCGCCCCTACATCGACTTAAATGATTTTGTGCGCAGATCAGGATCTAGCACCCCAGTTACTGAAAGCATGATCCTGACCGGAGCATTTGATGCGTTGCATGTTGATGTTAACCGCCGAGATCTATTGCTGCATTTTTCTGATCTACAAAAATCACCAAGTGCCGCCGTATCTGGCGCGCAGATGAACTTAGGCTTTGAACCACCTGCACTCATTAGTAGCGGTCTGCCTGCAATGAGCCCAGCTGAAAGCGTGAAGTATGAAGTTGATCGACTAGGTATTGATATGTCCCGTCACATGATTGAGTTCTATGGGGACTTCTTAAATGCAATTGGTGCTGTGCGATCTAGTGATTTGTTAAAGCAACGATCTCAATCATCAGTGTTAGTTGCTGGCATCAAGGTTGCGATGCAAACACCGCCAGTGCGCTCTGGTAAACGTGTCATCTTCGTAACGCTAGATGATGGATATGGACTGAGTGATTCAACATTTTTCACCAATGTTCAGGGCGAATACGCCAATGTTTTGTATTCGACATCGCTGCTGCTGGTTCGGGGCGTTACCCGTCGCACAGGTGCCAGAGGTATCTCTATCAGGGCTACTGGGGCATGGGATTTACGTGCTGCTTACGAAAGTTGGAGCACCAAACAAAGTACGCTCGCAATATGACAACAGATGAGAAGCCAACCCAGGCAACGATTCTGCATGTCGATATGGATGCATTTTTCGCATCAGTTGCCGAAAAAGATAACCCAGAGTTAAAAGGCAAGGCTGTTGTTATCGGTATGGGTACGCGCGGAGTTGTCTCTGCAGCAAACTATGAAGCACGTAAATTTGGAATTCACTCTGCAATGCCGGTGGGACAAGCACGCCGCTTAGCGCCACATGCAATCCTTTTACCTGTTGATATGGCCCGCTACCAGGAGGTCTCAGGCCACATCATGGAGATCTTTGAAAGTTTCACACCGAACGTTGAACCAGTCTCTGTTGATGAAGCCTTTCTTGATGTGACCGGTGCAAAAAAGTTGCTGGGCACGGGACGCGAGATTGCAACCGCGATACGTACCAAAGTAGAAGCTCAAGAAGGCATTACCTGTTCAGTTGGCATCGCACCTTCTAAGTTCATAGCAAAGCTAGCATCGACTCATTGCAAACCAAATGGCATGCTTGAAATTACTAGCGATCGAATTCTGGAGTTTCTGCATCCGCTACCAATTTCTGCGATGTGGGGAGTGGGTCCAAAGACGGCCGAAGTGCTTGAACGATTAGGACTTCGCACTATTGAAGATATTGCCAAATTGCCGCGCACAACTCTAATTCGAGCAGTGGGCGATGCAGCAGGTGCGAACTTGCATGAGCTTGCCTGGGGTCGTGATTACCGAGATGTTGCCCCACAAGATGCTGAAAAAAGCATTAGCGCAGCAGAGACTTTCCCAACAGATTTAGATAACCCCGAAGAGATCCTGCGCGAATACTTACGGCTGTGCGAGCGCGCCACTTCTCGATTGCGAGATAAAGGATTGTTTGCAAAGACAATTAGTATCAAGGTGAGGTTTGGAGATTTCTCAACGATCAATCGTTCAAAGACATTGCCATTGCCAATTGATAGCACTCATGATGTGTATGAAGTTGTTAAAGGTTTATATGAGGCGCTGCGCATTGATAGAGCTCGCCTGCGATTAGTCGGAGTTTCCCTTGAGAATTTAAGCGAGGGAGCACCTGTTCAAATGGTGCTGGGTGAGCGTGAAAAGGGCTGGCGCGAGGCAGAAGGGGCTATGGATAAAGCCCGCGAGCGTTTTGGAGATGGATCGGTACGCCCTGCACGGTTGATTAAACCTTCATCAGAGGATGCTGATGATTAGGAAAAGAAGTAGCGGGCAATCACAATCTGTTCTATTGTGCGCATATGGAACTTTCAGATCGCGAAAAGCGCTTACTTGATGAGATGGAGGCTGCCCTCTTAACCGAGGATCCACGCCTAGTTTCTGCGCTCTCTGCAGGTCCTGCTTCACCTTCACGAAAGCGCATCATGATCGGTGCGGGCCTAGTTCTGTTGGGTCTTGTCACCCTATTTGGCGGCCTAGTTTCAAAGGTAACCCCCATCGGAATCCTGGGATTCCTCATCGCACTCATTGGCGTCATCAGCGCGATTTCCAGCTTTACCCCTGGCATCGGCAAAAAGGCAGCCAAGAAGCCACGCTCACGCACATCATTGACCGATCGGATGGAAAAGCGCTGGGATAACAGAGGCCAAGTGGATTAATCGGTAGGTAATTCACGCTCAAGCCCCTCCATGTGAGGGGCTTTTTTCATGCTCTCAGGGTGGGGAGAGGTGGGGCGCAAATGGGTAAAAAGTGGGAAAAGGTGGTTGAAAAAGGGGAAAAGTGGAGTAAAGTGGGGAATTAAGCGGGCACGAAAGTCCGCAGCGAACCTGGGGAAGGGGGCGCTGAAAATGTTTCTAGGCACCCACGAGCCACGTCTTGATGACAAAGGTCGCTTAATACTTCCCGCAAAATTCCGCGAAGAGTTAGCTGCAGGTCTAGTTATTACTAAAGGACAAGAACGTTGTCTTTATGTTTTTCCATCACAAGAATTTTCAGTAATTACAGAGACGCTAAAACAAGCGCCAGTCACTGCAAAATCAGCACGTGATTACAGCCGTGTGATGTTTGCTGGCGCACACGATGAAATTCCTGATCGTCAAGGTCGCGTAACAATTCCACAATCACTGCGCACATATGCAGGATTAGAAAAAGAGTGCGTTGTTATTGGTGCAAATACTCGCGTTGAAATTTGGGACGCAACTTCTTGGAATGAATATTTAGCAGACCGTGAAAAGAGCTTTGCTGATGTTTCAGAGGAGGTCTTTCCAGGTTTGTTCTAACTCTCATTTGTGGCCACTGCCGACCCTTCGAACGCAGCGACACCCCTTCCCCGGTGCCGTTGCTAAACCAAGATCCGTCGGCCGGCAGTGACCAGAGGTGAGAGTTAAAAGTTAGTTCTATTAATTGATGAAAGGGGGAAGAGATGACTAGTACAACAGAGCATGTATCTGTAATGCGCGATCGTTGTGTCGATCTTTTGTCCCCTGCAATTGCTGCATCTACTAACCCTGTTGTTGTTGATGCAACCTTGGGCCTTGGTGGTCACACAGAGGCGCTACTACAAAAATTCCCTCACTTAACAGTAATTGGTATTGATCGCGATCTTGATGCAATTACAAAGGCAACCACCCGCCTAGCACCATTTGCTGACCGCTTAAAGACAGCCCATTCAACCTTTGATGGCATCGCAAATGTTGTTGCAGGGCTTGGGTACAAGCACATTGATGGCGCTTTATTTGATCTTGGTGTTTCTTCTATGCAACTTGATCAACAAGAACGAGGTTTTTCTTACTCACACGATGCACCCCTTGATATGCGGATGGATCGCACGCAATCACTAACTGCGGGGGAGATCATCAATACTTATGAGCCAGGCCAATTGGTTCGAATTCTTCGCACATATGGTGAAGAGAAGTTTGCAACGCGCATCGTTGAATCAATTGTGAAACAACGTGCAATTGCCCCAATGAATTCAACAGCCCAGCTAGCAAGCCTTGTAAAAGAGGCGATTCCTGCGGCTACTCGTCGTACTGGTGGAAATCCCGCAAAGCGCACATTCCAGGCCCTTCGCATCGAAACTAATGATGAATTAGGCACGATTACACGCGCACTGCCGGCAGCCCTTGAGCTTCTCAACGTTGGCGCTCGACTAGTTGTTATGTCATTCCAGTCTCTGGAAGACCGAATTGTGAAGCAGCTATTTGTTGCTTCAACAACCTCTGGAACTCCTCGCAATCTTCCTTTTGAACTTCCAGAGTATGCGGCCAAGTTTTCGATGATTACTCGCGGAAGTGAAACTCCAACCGATGCTGAACTAGAAGAGAACTCACGTTCTCAATCTGTTCGTCTTCGCGCGATTGAAAGGGTGGCCGCATAATGGCAATGACCGCCTTTGCTCCTGCGATTACTCGCTCAAAAGAAATTTTCGCTGAAAAGTCTTCACAAGTTGTTCTCAAACTTGTGCCAGATATATCAAGCGGAAAGCAAGCAGATCGAAAGTTCTTCGCAACATTTGTAACTGTCGTTGGCGTTATTGGTCTCATGTTCCTTCTCCTGATCAATACCTTGCTGGCACAAGATGCATTTGAACTTACTAGCTTGAAGCTTGAGGCCAAGCTAGTAAGTGATGAGCGCGAAGCAATTGCACGACAGATGGACAAGTTATCTTCCCCAGATGCACTTGCAAGAGCTGCAACCGAACTTGGCATGAAACCTTCAGAGAATCCAACCTTCTTGTCTCTCGACAAGCCTGTTATAGAGACACCGGTAAAAAATGGGTAACTTTTCCTTAACACATAACAGAATCAGAGCCCTTATTTTTATGATGGCTGTGATTATGTTTTTGTTTGGGTTACGTCTCGTGCAGGTTCAGGCGCTACAGGCAAATAACTATCGTGAGCGCGCTGTTAATGAAATGGAAAAGGTCAAGACTCTTCAAGCCCCACGCGGTGATATCACCGATATCAATGGTGTGCCCTTTGCTCGCAGCGTTGCTGCAACAAGCATCGTTGTGGATCAAACCCAGATCCTAAACCCAGCAAAAGTTGCTGCTTTTGTAGCACCAATACTTAATATGAGTGTTTCTGATGTGCAAACAGCACTGACAGGCAAGCGCAAATGGAACATGGTGGCGCAAAATGCAAAGCCTGCTACATGGTTAAAGCTGACTAGTGCCATAGATCAATACAACTCACAGTTTCCTGGGATGAGCCCAGAGCGCATCATTGGATTCTTCCCGGAGCGCAGTTATATTCGCGAGTATCCATCGGGTTCACTAATCGCATCACTTATTGGTTTCGTAAATCGTGACGGAGTCGGTGCAACCGGTCTTGAATCAAGTATGAACTCAACAATCACTGGCAAGCAAGGCAAGTACTCATTTGCCAATGGTTATAAAGCTGAAATTCCTGGTTCACAATCTGAAATTATTCCGGCACAAGCTGGAACATCAATTCGCTTAACTGTTGATCGTGACATCCAGTGGGTGGCATCTAAGGCAATCGCAGATGTAGTTAAGTCATCACGGGCACTAAGTGGCACGGTAATTGTAATGGATCCAAAGACTGGCCAGATTTTGGCTCATGCAACAGCACCAACCTTTGATCCAAATAACACATCAAAAGTTGCATTGGTAGCAATGCGCAATCCATCTGTTCAAGATGTATATGAGCCAGGTTCAACTGGCAAGGTCATGACACTTGCTGCAGCGCTAGAAGAAAAGAAAATTACTCCAGAGACTGTTTTAACAATCCCTTACGCGCTCAAGCGATCAGTAAAAGTCTTCCACGATCACGAGCCACATCCAACGCAGCGTTTAACTACAGCTGGAGTGTTGGCGGTATCAAGTAACACTGGCTCGATCAAAATCGGTGAAATGCTGTCAAATGTCAAGCTCTATGATTATTTAACAAAGTTTGGAATTGGCACAAAGACTGGTTCAGGCTTGCCAGGAGAATCACGAGGGATTCTTCCTAAGGTCGCCGATTGGTCTGGAACAACAGCGCCAACAGTGGCTTTTGGACAGGCTTATTCACTCACTGCAATGCAGGCAACAAGTGTTTTTGCAACCATCGCCAATGATGGCGTTCGCGTATCACCAACGGTTATTGCCGGTAGTAGTGATGCCAGTGGTAACTACACTCCATCTGCAACACGTGAGAGTGTTCGCGTAATAAGCAGTGACACTGCGGCAAAAATGCGTTTGATGATGGAGAGCGTGGTTTCTTCAAATGGAACAGCACCTTCTGCAGCTATTCCTGGTTACCGAGTAGCTGGAAAAACAGGAACTGCCCAACGAATTGATGACACTTGCGGTTGCTACCGCGGATACACCGCATCTTTCATCGGTTTCGCACCGGCAGATAATCCAGCCTACGTTATTTCAGTGACGATCCAAGATCCAAAGGGATTGCACTGGGGCGGCTACCTAGGCGGACCAGTATTTAAAAAGGTTATGTCTTTTGTATTGCAATCAAAGGGGATCGCGCCAACAGGAACCGCCGTTGTTCCATACCCATTAACTGAAAAGCAATTAATTACCGCAAAGAAGGCCGCAAGTGTCAAGACCAATTGAAGAGTTCAAGCGAACCGTTGAGTCAGTAGCTGCCATAGCTAATGCGACTCTCACAGGTGATGCCACAACTGTAATTTCAGGCTTGACGCTATCTAGCAATGATGTCCAAGAAGGTGATTTGTTTATCGCACTTCCTGGCGAAAAGGCCCATGGTGCTGATTTTGCACAAGATGCGATAGCACGCGGTGCTGTGGCGGTGCTGACAGATGCAGAAGGCGCGTCGAAGGTTAAAGGTGTTCCTGTAATTGTTAGCGCTCATCCACGGCGTGCGGCAGGTGTTATCAGTGCCTGGTTCTATAGCGAGCCAATGCGGGATTTATATAGTGTTGGCGTAACTGGAACAAACGGCAAAACAACCGTTACTACCTTGTTGCATCAGATTATGTCTGCAGCAGGACGCGAAAGTGGATTGATCGGCACTGTTGAAACACGAATTGGCAGTGAAACCCTTACAAGCAAACGCACAACCCCTGAGAGCAACGATTTACAGGCTCTTTCTGCTGTAATGCGTGAGCGCCATATGCGCAATCTCGTGATGGAAGTTTCAAGCCATGCAATCGCACTTGAACGTATTCGAGGAAGTCACTTTGCAGTCGTTGCATTTACTAACCTTTCTCAGGACCACTTGGATTTTCATAAAACTATGGATAATTACTTTGCAGCAAAAGCAAAGTTGTTTACCTTTGAGTTTGCAGACTTAGCCGTGATCAATATCGATGATTTGTACGGTGTGCGCCTAGCTGCAGAAACAGAACTTCCGGTGATGAGCGTTTCTCGCCTCAACCAGAGTGCTACTTGGCATTACGTTTCAATAACACCTGACTATTCCGGTGCTCACGTTGCAATTCGTGGCAGCGGCGGAATCTTGATTGAAGGAAAAGTCCAGCTACATGGTGGCTATAACTATGACAACCTTTTGATGGCAGTTGCAATTGCCAATGAGAGTGGAATTGATCCAATTGATATCGCAGCTATATTGCCTCACCTAACAGGGGCTGCCGGTCGCCTTGAATCCGTTCGACTTGGTCAGAACTTCACGGCACTTGTTGATTACGCACACTCACCAGATGCTGTTTCTCGAGTACTAGAGACGGCCCATGAGATTACAGATAGAAGAGTTATTGCCGTCCTTGGCTGCGGAGGCGATCGAGATACATCAAAGCGAGCGTTAATGGGTAAGGCGTTACAGGATGGGGCAGATGTTGCAATCTTTACCAGCGATAATCCTCGTTCAGAAAAGCCGGAAGAGATTTTAGTTCAAATGACATTGGGTTTAGATATTCAAGTGCCAAGTGCGGTAATTGTCGATCGATCTACTGCGATTAAAACAGCGGTAGATGAAGCTCAAGAAGGCGATCTTGTTCTCATCCTCGGCAAAGGCCATGAAAAGGGACAGGAAATCGCAGGAGTAAATCACCCTTTTGATGATCGCGTAGAGCTTGCTCGAGCAATCGAGGATAAGAAGTGATCACTTTAACCGCAGGAGAAATCGCTTTATTGGTAGGCGGGGAAATCCATTGCGATAAAGATTTATTGGTTTCAAAAGCACCTGTATTTGATTCACGTTTGGCAACCCCTGGTTGCATCTTCTTAGCGCTCAAGGGCGAAAAAGTCGATGGACATGATTTTGCAATAGATGCATATCGTGCAGGTGCAATGTTTTCTCTAACAACCCATCGCATCGATGGTCCATGCATTGTTGTCGAAGATGTACTAGAGGCACTCTCAGCATTAGCCGCGTTCGTTCGCAGGCGTTTAACAGGCTTAACTGTTGTGGGTATTACTGGATCACAAGGCAAGACCAGTACAAAAGATTTGCTAGCACATATGCTCAGCGTTGCTGGCCCCACTGTGGCACCGGCTGGCTCATTTAATAATGATTTAGGGTTACCAATTACTTTGCTCCAATGTGATGAGCGCACAAAGTTTTGCATTCTTGAAATGGGAGCGCGCCATAAGGGAGATATAGCTCGGCTCGCTGAAATCGCACAGCCAAATATTGGAGTTGTGCTTGTTGTTGGCACAGCACACCTCGGTGAGTTTGGTTCTGTTCAAGCTATCGCAGAAACTAAATCAGAATTAATCCAGTCTTTAGGTCCAGATGGAATTGCAGTCTTAGGCAGTTATGACCAATACACACCTGCCATGGCATCACTCCATACTGGCCGCACAATTCTTTTTGGTAATGGCCAAGAAGTACGCGCGGCAGATGTTGAAATACGTGAAGGTTGTCCTCATTTTGATCTAGTTACCCCTGCAGGACGAGATGCAGTTGGCATGCGGTTAGTGGGGGAGCACCAGATCTCAAATGCTCTTGCCGTAGCAGCCGTTGGACTTGCGTTACAACTTCCTATTGAATTAATCGCAAGCTCATTATCGACAGCAGAAAATGCCAGCAAGTGGCGCATGGAGCTCCATGAAGTTTTCGGCTTGTTGATCATTAATGATTCGTATAACGCCAACCCTGATTCAATGGCAGCTGCAATGCGATCTTTGGTGCTCTTTGCCCAAGAACGTGGGGGAGAATCGTGGGCATTTGTGGGAAAAATGCATGAACTCGGCGAGTCAAGTGCTGCCCAGCATGAGGCAATTGGCACGCTAGCCCAGGAGATAGGTATCGATCATTTGGTTGCTATTGGGGCACCTGAATATGGCAACCACAAGGGTCAGATGCTTATCCATCACTACGCAAGTATTGATGAGTGCATTTCTTTGACAGATTATTTCTCTGCAGGTGATGTGGTTCTTGTTAAAGCATCACGATCTGAAGGATTTGAAGTACTTGCACAAAAGTTAGAAAGTCTGTGGCTAAACAAGAGCGGAGTTGAAAGTTGAGACAGATCCTGATTGCTGGTGCCTTCGCACTTGTATTTGCACTCTTTGGAACCCGCGTCTTAATTCGTATTCTTGCACGCAAAGGATATGGACAAATTATTCGTGATGACGGTCCAAGTAGTCACCACATAAAGCACGGCACCCCAACTATGGGCGGAATTATCTTCATTCTTGCCGCAATCCTTGGATATCTAGCCGCTCACTTAGTGACAGGTAATGCAGTCACAGTATCTGCCCTACTCGTTATCGGATTGGTTGTCTCTCTAGGATTTATCGGTTTCTTAGATGATTGGCTTAAAGTCTCTCGTCAAAATTCACGGGGGTTGCCGGGTCGATTTAAGTTATTAGGGCAAGCAATCTTTGCAGCAATCTTTGGTTACTTGGGATTACGGTTTGTAGATTCTGATTCGCTGACACCAATTTCCCAATATCTATCTGGTGTTCGTGAGACATCAATTTACTTGGGATCAGGATTAGCTATTATCTGGATCATCATCATGGTGATGTCTGCAAGCAATGGCGTTAACTTGACCGATGGCTTGGATGGCTTGGCAACAGGTGCATCCATTATGACTTTCTTAGCATTTGTGTTAATTGGTGTGTGGGAGTTTGGACAAAGCTGTGCGCTAAACGCTGCGGCCGGGTGTTATGCAGTGCGAGATCCATTGGACTTAGCTGTATTGGCTGCCGCATTTGCTGGCGGTTGCACAGGATTTCTTTGGTGGAATACACCACCTGCCAAGATCTTTATGGGCGATACAGGTTCATTGGCATTAGGTGGGGCAATTGCAGGATTAGCAGCAACTTTGCGCGTAGAACTACTGCTAATTCCTCTTGGTGGTCTCTTTGTAATTATCACCATGTCTGTGGTTATACAGACCCTTTATTTCAAAATGAGTGGCGGAAAGCGTGTGTTCAAGATGGCTCCGCTGCATCATCACTTTGAATTAGTGGGCTGGGAACAAATAACCATTGTTATTCGTTTCTGGATTATTGCTGGCTTATCAGTAGCCGCCGGACTCGGCCTGTTTTATGCGCAGTGGGTAGCTAAGTAATAAATGTCTATTCACTTTGCCGACCAACGATTCCTTATCTTAGGAGCCGGCGTCACCGGGTCGTCAGTTGCAAAGGCATTGAAAAACCGTGGCGGTTTAGTAACAATTACAGATGACAACTCACATGATGCGGTAAAGCCAGAAGATGTTGATCTAGCTAATTTTGATGCCGTTGTGATCTCGCCAGGTTGGCGTCAAGATCATGCGCTGGTCGTAAAAGTGCTAGCAAGTAGTCTTTTGATTCTCAATGAAATAGATCTTGCCTGGCAGATTCGCACAGAAGTCTCACCAGGGCAAAAATGGCTTGCACTCACCGGCACAAATGGAAAGACAACTACAGTTGAGATGGCAGCAAAGATTTTACAAACTGCGGGTTTGAAAGCTGTTGCTTGTGGCAATGTGGGGGACACCGTCATTGAGGCGGTTGATCGCAAACAACATTTTGACTATCTAGTTCTAGAGCTTTCCAGTTTCCAACTACATTGGGCTAAGCAAGCACAATTTGTTTCAGCGGCCATTCTCAATATTGCAGATGATCACCTTGATTGGCATGGCACATTTGACGCCTATGCCGATGCCAAGTTTTCAATTCTAGATCGAGCAGATGTGGCCGTTCTAAATGCTGATGATCAAGAAGTAGTAACCAGAGCCAATCGATTTAAGGGCCGTAAGGTCTTTTTCTCACTGGATACCCCAGCACCGGGTGAAATAGGCGTTGTCGAAGAGTTATTAGTCGATAGAGCATTTGTCGCAGATCCAATGGAAGCGGCGATGGTGTGCGAATTAAAAGACATCACGCCAACGGTGCCCCACAACGTTTCTAACGCTTTGGCCGCAGCAGCACTTGCTCGGACTGTCGGGGTTTCATACGAGCACATCCAAAAGGCCTTGCAAGAGTTCACACCAGGACGACACCGCATAGAGACAGTATTTGAGGGTGATTCTGTTGCTTGGGTAGATGATTCCAAGGCGACTAATCCGCATGCTGCGTCAGCATCGTTAATGTCTCACTTATCTGTTGTGTGGATTGCTGGAGGATTAGCAAAAGGTGCGGACATGAGTTCACTTGTTGAGCGTTGTAAGGGACGGATTAAGGCGGCAATACTTATTGGCGCAGATCGTCAATTGATTGCAGATGCTCTACAAGAACACGCACCTGAGATTCCACGAATTCTTGTTGATGCTCCTGCCGACTACACACGTGGTGGGGATTCA
>Ga0247842_10003435_pt1 | contig 21324 bp, 18 predicted proteins | sample LaCruzMarch2015__3_FD_192411 | JGI IMG/M metagenome (GOLD analysis project Ga0247842, IMG submission 192411) | Freshwater microbial communities from meromictic Lake La Cruz, Castile-La Mancha, Spain - LaCruzMarch2015_19m | ecosystem: Environmental > Aquatic > Freshwater > Lake | place: Spain...
TCTCATGCACTTTTTATACGAATCACTCAACCGAAAAACTCGGGGCGGTCTCCTCGTCGGAAACTCCCGCAAAGGGGTCTTCGATAAAATGGCCTGGAGGGGGAAATCGGAGTTCTGCAAAGCTCTCAGTCTTTTCAAGACCTTCTGGACCCCGGCTTTCGCCGGAGTGACAACAATAGGCAGATTTTCAAAGGTCTCAATCTGTGGCGATTGTGTAATGCATTACACAGTAAACAGCGCTTCAGAGACTAAATGGATACTCATCAATCATGCTTCCTCATGCTTTTGGGATTCACCAGAAAAACCACAGTTATCCTAGGAGCTCTTTGATTGTTTTCACTACATACTGAACGTCATCTTCAGATATAGCCGGTGAAATCGGTATATTAACCAAACGGTTAAAGACGCCCTCGCAGGCAGGGAAATCCCCCTCCTTTGTGCCAAGCAGTTTTTGATATGCACTATGCAAATGTAAAGGCCGAAACAAAACACTGGCGCCAATGCTGCGTTCACGCAACCGAACAATAAAATTATCACGATCTATATGGGTTGGTAGCAACAATGGAAAAGCCTGCCATGAACAAGAATTGCCCGGCATAACACGCATAAAATCACATCCTAAATTCTGTAATTCTCGAAGGTAGATGTCGGCATACTTTTTTCGTATTGCAATGAATTTATTTAGTTTCCTCAATTGGTGAAGACCCAGTGCCGCACATAAATCAGTCATGTTGGCTTTATAGCCGATCATCTCTATATCATAAAACCAGTTGCCTTTTTGCGTATAGCGATCCGCCCAAATTTCACGCGCATCTGAAATACCATACATGGTCAATTTCTTGACCATCCGAACCAGTTCTTCATTCCATGAAAGAACCATTCCCCCCTCAGCCGTTGTAATGTTTTTTGTTGCATAGAAACTCAAGCAGGTAGCCATGCTATCTAGAGACCCAATATGTTGCCCTTGATAGGAAGAACCTATGGCGTGGGCGGCATCTTCAACTACTTTGATATTATGACGTTTTGCCAGTTTAAATATATCGTTCATTTCAACTGTGTTGCCGCCGTAATGTACCGGCATAATGACTTTTGTAGACTCATTAATCAGGGATGATATTTGCGATGTATCCATCTGCATTGTTGTTGAATTAATATCAACAAATACCGGCCTTGCTCCGCAATGAACAACTACATGGGCTGTTGATGCGAACGTAAAACTTGGCAAAATAACTTCATCACCAGGCCCGATACCGAGCGCCTTCAATACGAGAAAAAGAGCTGACGTACATGAGAAAGTAGCTGCGGCATATTTTCCTCCAGTATAGGAACACACCGCTTTTTCAAACTGAATGACTTTCGGGCCAGTTGTAATCCAACCGGATTTGAGACTATCCACAACCTCACTAATTTCGTCCTCTTCAATAACAGGTGCAGAGAAATTAATAAATTTTCGTGTCATGTTTAATCCTTCCTGTCAAGTTCATCCAGTCGTATTCGAGTATGTGTATCTATTTGCCAATGCTTGTCAATATATTGGAAGTTGTTGGGTAGCAAAGACCATGCTGTACATTTTTCACACTCTTCAAATGGGACTTTTCCCAACTCAGCAGCAGCTCTCGCTGACTGGATATGCGCCCCATTAAACAAATCAATCACCGTATGATTATGAACATTTCCCAAGCATAATGAGGAACTGCTTCGGTAGCAGTCATTTCCCATTGTACATGGATATAAATATCCCTCAATGTCAATATAGACACGACTATACATTGACCAACAAGGATAACGCTCTTTAATAGCCGTCGATTTAATTGATAATATTGAAGGTTTATCTATATCCATAACAGGCTTATTATATACATGCCTACTATATAACTTTACTCTCTCATCTATGAATCCATCCAACAATTTGTAGAGAACTTGTTCATCATTCATATCGCAAAGCATTGATTGAATGCTTACATTGCATTGTTCTTTACCCATTGCGCGGCGAAGGAGAAGAAAATTTTTAATATTATCTACAATTTTATTAAAATAATCTCTCTTCATGAGATTAAGATACCCTTGTCGATTAGTAGCATTCAATGAGATAGTAACAAGGTTTACTGCAGATTCAAGAATTCTTCTGGCATGATTGGTAGCTAGTGCTACGCCATTGGTATTTAATGAAATACGCATGAATTCGTTGGCATATCGTGAGACAGTATTGAGATGACTGCCAAAATGTTTATCCAGTAGCGGTTCGCCAAGTCCGACAAGACCTAGTTCAAAAACTCCTTTACCACAAATTGATCTAAGAACCTTTTCAAGAAGCGCATCATCAAAATCTCCAAGCACCATGGTTTCTTTAAGTACTTTATGATCACAAAAAATGCACTCAAGATTACATCTGTTCGTAAGTTCAACATTAACAATTTGTGGAATTATTGTTGTCATTATTTACGCCGCACTCTGTACTATTATTATTGAAGAAAATTATACTAAAATAATACATTCTTTAATTCATCAACCTTCAAATCTGCAAATTTCCACCCGTAGTATATAGGCGGGCATTGATGGTTGACTGCTATCCATTCCGCATTTTCCAGGTTCAGATCCATGCCTTCGATCCTGTAGCCCAAATCGTTTGGACCGAAGACCTGCCCGGTGATCTCTTTGAGATACGGGTAGCCGAATACGATATACTTGTAGTAACCGGAAATCATTCCTTCGGGCAAATTGACTTTTCTGTCAAATATTGCATCATATTTGGCCGCTAGATTTCTTTTCCATTCGAGTATGTCAGGAAGACCCTCAAGCTGAACAATGCCAAGAGCTGCAGAAAATTCGTTCATACGGTAGTTAAACCCGCTCGTCAAGGGATATTGGACCTTTCCATCAATAACCTCCTTACCGTAGTTCCGATACTTTTCAAACCAGGCGAGAAAGTCGCGGTCCATCGAGACAACCATTCCACCCTCTCCAATGGGCATGGTTTTCGTTGCATAAAAACTGTAAGATCCTGCAAATCCGAAATGTCCGCCGTGCTTGCCATTCCATGATGCACCATGGGCATGGGCGCAATCTTCAATGAGGTAAATATTATTCTGTTTGCAATAGTTGGAAATTTTATCAATTTCAAACGCGATGTGTCCACCGATATGGACGACAATGATCGCACGCGTGTTTTTTGTCACTCGGCTCTTCATGTCTTCAAAACTCAAGCACAGATCGGACCGGTTACTATCCGCATATATAACGCGCGCGCCCGCTTTTTTCACAGCTTGGGCCGTTGCCCAGAACGTGTTGGCCGGTACGATGACCTCTTTGTCCTTGACGTCGATATAATCCAGAATAGCCAGCAAACCGGCCCCACCATTCACTACAGTCCGTGCTTCAATGCCGATGTATGCACCGAATTTTTCTTCGAATGTCCTTGTCATTTCTCCTTCAGACCAGAAACTGGAATCGAATACGCGATCAAGGAGTCGGTAGAATTTTTTTCGCTGTTCCTCTGCAAATGGAATGATCATATCTTCTTCCTATATAAAATTGGTCGTTCTGATTTTCTTGAGGCGTTCGAATTCAATATTAAATTTCGTTATTCGACATTCAGGACAGTTTTCCAGACAGAATGCCTTGTCGAAGACCTGGGCATGTTGTCCGTTTCTTTCTTCGCCATGCCAGATATCATAGAATTTATCCCGATTAATGTTGCCGATGGGTTTCAACCACCGGTGGATATTCAATCTGCCGCAAAGATACACGGAGCCGTTTGCCGTAATGACCGTTGAGAGAGAATGGCAAATACAACTCAAATGACCATTCCCTTTGATTGTGTTTTCCGTCATCCCATCAGCAATAATAGAAAAATCATCTGTCTGATACTTAATCAGATATGTGAAATCATAATCCGGTTTCATCTCCGGATGGTCGATGACCGGCCTGAACTGAATGTAATTTACGCCTGTTTCACGAATGCGAATAATCAGGGATTCAATCTGGGACAAATTGTCTTTTGTGGCAACATAACCAATTCCGACAACAGGCTTGCCTTTCGTGTAATAGAAGATATTGCTCATAACATCTTCGAAATTACGGTATTTTTTTAACAATTCCATTTCTTCCTGGCATGAAGCATCAAGACTGACACGGATCCAGTCAAATTGATCAACAAGTTCCTGTTCGAGACGGATTGATCCATTAGTAATGAGCCCGAGAGACAGCCCTTTTCCCTTGAAAATATGGATCGCCTCTTCGAAATGCTCGGCAATGGTTGGTTCTCCCCCACCTTCGATCGTTACGCCTTTCGTTCCATGGGCAGCCAGATCACAGGCCAGCTTTTCGATTGTGGAAAGAGGCATGTCATCGGCCTGACGGATACGCAAATGCTTATCCGAACACCAAACACAGTTGAAGTTGCAGCGATTCGTCAATGATAGCTCAACACTGATGGGATATGTCGGATCCGGCCGGAAAGCATCGACTCCATACAGGGCTTCAATCTTACGGGGAAAGAGCATGATCTTGCTTAAGCCAACTTCGTTGAGACTTTCTTTCCTGTTATGGCTTGCAATGATGGGGTTGTCATCAAAAAAAGAAATGATTTTCTCATTGGAAATCGCAGATACATGCTTCAGTACATTGTTAATAACCTCCAGGTCTCTGCTGTTTTCCAAGAGCAGCCTATAAAGGGGACGGGGATTATCGTAGGGCTTCGCATTAATTTGAAAATCACGAGGATTGGCTCTGATATGGATCGTTCCCGACTCCTGCAGATCTTCGGGAAGATCTTCTATTTGTAATTTGTCAAATATGTCTGAATGAAAGGATTCGCAGTCCGTACCATAAATCACGCCGTTATAATGACCGTTATAACTGTATTCACTACCCTTAAGGGTATGATCATGGATAAGAGTTTCCGCTTCAATAGGATCGAATAGGGGCTTGTTGCCATCCACCTTGAGGATAAGACCCCGATAAGGATGGCAGGCATTTCTGAGTCGTCCCAGGACATTGACACCTTCGCCTGCATAGACGCCGATATGGAGCCTTTCTGCTTCTGCGATAATGCGCCTATCATCCAAACTGTCTGAAGTTGCCAGAATAATACGGTCAATGATGGAGATACGGTTCAGAGAGTCAACGATCGTTTCCAAGACAGTCTTGTTGTTTGCCAGCCGGATCAGAGACTTGTACTCAAGAATGGCGGATTTCCAAGAACTCTGAATAATGGCGATTACTTTTTCCATTATTATGATTTGTTTGCCTTATGAATGAAGGGTTTCCATGATGTTGTTCTGAATAGTCACGTAGTCAGGTCTGCCCGGTTTCTGATTCATCAGATACAGGGCATGAATTGGGTTTTTCATTCAAGATATTCTGACTCATTCATGTTTATCAGTCATGACATGGCCTGCATTTGAAAGATCTTTAAAGTACTGTGATTTTTCGCGTAACTCTGAGTATGTCCCTTGATCGCGTATCGAACCTTCCTCCAACATATAGATCATATCGGCGAAGGCGATCGTAGTCGGCCGATGGGTTACCATGATAATTGATTTTCTCAATCCTTTTATCGCCTGATATACCTTTTCTTCCGTGTGAATATCGAGAGCGGATGTCGCTTCGTCAAATACCAGTATTTCCGGATCACGGTAAAGCGCACGGGCAATGCCTATACGCTGCCTTTGTCCACCTGAAAGGCGCACTCCGCGTTCGCCAACAACTGTCTGCAAACCGTCCGGCAATTCCTCAACGAACGCAGACAATTGTGACAGCTCAACCGCATGTCGAAGTTTCTCATCTTCCAGGCTGGCCAGGGGAACGCCAAAGGCAATATTTGCGGCGATAGTTTCGTCGATGAGGGTGATTGTCTGAGGCACATAACCGATCTTGATACGATAGATGTCAACATTCTCCGCATCGATTTTTACATTACCATAATACATATTCCCCTTTTGGGGTAAAAGAAGCCCCATGATAATGTCTATCAATGTGCTTTTACCGGTACCCGTTTCCCCCACAAATGCGGTAATTGCATGAGGGGCAATCGTCAAGCTGAAATTCTTCAGAATATCTTTCCCCCCCGATTCGTACCTAAAAAAGACTTTATCAATTCGTATCGGAGAGGCATCATGACAAGGTGCGATAACCGATATCGCTGCACCCCTATAGGTATTTCCCGCCACTTCACCTATAATTGCAAATACCATATCCAGAGAGTTAAATGCATAATGCATTGAATTGAAGCTTGATACAATCTTACTGATGGACGGCATCAATCGTATTGCCACTACTCCCAAAATCGCAATCATGGGAATGATATCCTTGTAGTTCATTTCAGTGTGTACACTGATCAGGAGCATACCCAAAATAGCCGAGAACAATAGCGCTTCCAGGTAGTACCGCGGCAAGCTACTGACAACATTTGATTTTACAACGCTATTAAGATATTGACCAAATGAATGTAAAAACTTACTCGCGAAATAGTCCTGCACATTAAATATCTTTATCTCTTTGACTGACTGGAGTGATTCCATGACCGTCTTATAATATTGTTCCGAATAAATGCTCCGTTCATCGGCATAACGCGCCATTCGGCTTTTAAAAAGTAGATTCAATCCGATCGCGACAGCACCAATCCCCGTCGCCGCTATAACCGTTGCCCACGGATACAAATAAACGGCCACAAACAGTATGCCGCACAGAATAATACCTTCCGATAGAATTGCAATGACAGGATTTAAAAAGTAAGAAACGAATTGTCCAACTTCTGCGTTGACATTTTTAAAAAGAGTCGCCGAATTATTGAGGAGATGGAATTCATATGGGCGGTGCAGGTACTCCTGCAGAATATCGCTTGATAATCGGCGATTGACCGCTGCCACATACTTTTGCTGCCGGTAGAGCACTACCACTCCCAAAATTGATTTCCCTATAAATAGAAAGATAGCCGCCATCACGAGCAGCGTCAAAAAGTTTAGCGGGTTTGCAGAACCGCTCCATATATACAAGGTCCGCAGTTTCGTAGAAGCCATAATCGCCGCTGGATTAAGAAACAAATTGATAATGGGAACTATGATGCTGATACTGAATATTTCCGATACCGAGAGAAGAACAGATAAACCGATAATACTGAAAAATACCCGTTTTTCCTTCCTGGTTAAGATACGTCGTATCTTTTGTATAGTAGTCACAGTTAATTCCATTTTTTCTTTTCTGTTTTTTATAGGGAGGGGGGGCATTGGGAGCTTAATGCATGGCTTTCATCTTACATGAATCGATCTTGTAGAAACAATCGCTGACTTGATTTTCTTTCAGGTATTTATCAACAGCCGCCTGTAACGCAACATCAACATTATGATGTGAATTTATTTCATCAATAATATCTTGGATAAAAGACCCAACCCGTCGTGATGCATTGAAATCATCGAAATAATTGTACAACTTTCTCCATCGGGAAAAATCTCCTATAGCGGCGTCTCCTTCACTGGCCCTTATAATCGCGGCCTCAACTTCATCAAGGTTCCGGAAGATAAATTTTTGTTCCCTGTCTTTATAAAAAGGATGTTTATGCCACCCTGAACAATCCCAGTGGATAGCTCTGTGGCCATGAACAGCAGTGACAATGCCTGCAGAATTCAAACCATAACAGATCGACAGATTGGCCTGAGATGCGGCCGCAATGGGAGAAGATGAGGGTGGCAGTACTCGCGCCCTGCCAGACGCCATTAGATGTTTAATTTTTTGAACAATCAGATCGCCAGCAGGAATATTTTCTAAACCATCTATGTCCCAGGCCTTACTTTTTACAATGAGTCCCCAGGATGGTCGTCTTTCCAACAACTCAAGGATGCGCCTATAAAAAAACGATAATGTCTCCTCTGTCTGATAGATATTATAGGCCACCGATGAGTCAAACAGGGCAATAACGAAATCAACCTCTCTGGGAAAAGGTTCAATGCCTGGGTCATTGCCATCGGCAACAATCCACAGCCCGGAGGGCAGGATGTATTTACAAGTATGCCCCCCTTCTTGGACAACGGAATAAAGGGATTCGCCCCACAAGAAGAAGACATGATACGAGAAAAGATGACTCGGAGTCATAGTTACCGGATAATTAGACCAATGGAAATTTAGCAAAATCCCCCCGGCATCTTCCACTGCCCTTGCCCACATATCCTGCAACCATTCTGTATCGTGATGCTGGATCAGGACTCGTACCTGAAAGTTCTTAAAAACAGCCCTGTATATTAAATAATAAAAATGATTTAAAAAAAACAGGTAGGCAAGAATCAAGGGGTAATCACTAATGTCTCTAAAAAGACGCTTCATGGTACCCGCCATTTGATTGAGACTGATCCCGCTCATTCGCAAGACAGGGAGAAAATGGCCGTCAACCCATTTGTTTCCTCGTTCTTCCATCGTCTGGATTATATTTTTTGGGGAATCGCTTCTGAAGAGGAAATTAACGATTTCGGTTTTATCTCGGTCCGCACCATCCTGCCAGAAGCAGAAATCTATAGGACCATCATTACCATATTCAACCCAAACAGCCGGCTTTAATTCCTTGATGTTCGTAAAAATACCCCTATAAAAAAATTTTCCATATATAATCATCATGAAATATGCAAATAACTTCAAGATGATACAAATATTATCACCAACTATCCCCGACTCTTTGATGACCAGCCCCTGCAGTTTATAGAACTTTCTTATAAAGACATTTAAAGCATGTCTACAAATATAGATTTCATGATCTGCTTCATTCGATATCCACTTCGCATCTATTTTTTCTCTGACCATGTTGATGAAGGTAATCTGCAAACCAACACTATTACACAGGTAACACTTCACCATGTTCTTTAATCGAATATCTCCCGTCAATCTGTATTGATTGCATATATCATCAAGGCATTGATCGAGTTCATCCCTTATACTATAGAAAAGACTTGCTTTCCTAATATCACTTCTATCGAAACTTAAAAAGGCCTTTTGAAATATGCCTCTAAATCCAAACTGATCGAAAATTCCCAAGAAGCTTTCCAAGAAAGGCGAGACTGCTTTCTCGTCATAATAGACAATAACTTTGTTGAAAAGGGATCTGAGAATAAAGGAAAAAATAACAGAAATCCTGAGTTTCTGAACCCAGATAATGGAAGATTTTTTACTGGCTGGATTAACCATCAAGTATGCTGAATTTTCTTTGCGAGGATAATTAATCTGTCTGCTCTTTGAATACCCAGCAAGGTCCAATTCAGCATGAATAACTGATAGAGTTTCGTAACAACTCTCTGCAGCAATGGAACAGGGGGCAATCTCAAAAGAGGGGGCAACAAATCCGGTGAACAATCTCCCATGATTTTCACGATTTCAAATCCTGTTTTTTTTAGACAGTACCCAAGTGAAGAAAGGGATGGAATCCCCTGAACGGAATCCCCATATCTTGAAAAATAAGAATTATCATCATAATATCTTGAATACCCCTGATGACATTTGATCAGGACACAACCATCATCAGAGAGCATATGGTTGATTCTTTGTAAACTATACTTCAGGTCTCTAAGATAACAGATAGATTCCATCAGTGATATCAAAACAAATCGCTTTTGATTCAATTCCACAGGTATATCATCGGGAAACGACCCCTGATAAACGTTGATCCCATGCTTCCGGGCATATTTTACCGCCTCTATCTGCGGTTCCAGTCCATAAGCACGAAAACCCAGCAACTCCAGTGTATGGCAGAAACTTCCATAAAAAGTCCCAATATCAAGGGCATCCCCCGCCCCTGAACTGACCCACTGCATAACAAATTTCCAATATTTAATTACACCTTTGGAAACACAAATCGGATCACCAAAAGAGAATCCGGCTTGATTTGTATGCAGGTTGTGCATGTATTCCTGAATTTCGTTTAAGTCCATTCTATGGTTGGAATAGAGCAGTCCACATTCATTGCAAAGGTAAATATCTCTATAGTTACCGCATATTGTAAGCTGACTTTTCCGATAAATCTTATTTATTTTGTGCTGGCAAAAAGGACAACCGTTGATCATTTGTCGCTCCTTATTGACGAAGGGACAGTGGAGAAATCATAATACATCCCCTCAACAATCGTACAAGTTATATGCACTCCCTAAGATTCGCTTACCACGCTGAAAGTTCCCTGTGTTGGTTCATGATCATTTATCTTTTCAATTAGCTCATAAAATGAGCTGACAGCTTTCGCACTTGGTCCTTGAATTCTATCCCCGTTTGGATAACAAAGAAACTGCGGATCAAATGGAGACCAACGGCAAAATGGCCATACCGATGCTTCCTGTACAAAACCCGGAAAATTAAAATGTAGCTCTGTCTTTGGATACGGAACGACAGAATATCCTGCTATCCGAGTAGGTTTCATTTTTTCTATTAGCGACATGCTTTCATAAACATCATCATCGGTTTCTCCTGGAAACCCAATCATAAAATTTCCACTCCACGCAAGGTCATAAGTATTCAATAGTTCAACCACTCGCAAGACGTCGTTTGGCACAATCCTTTTCTTGATAAACTCTAAAACCCGCGGAGAACCGCTCTCCACTCCAAAACTTACTTGAGTGCACCCGTGTTCTTTAAAATATTTAACTAAATCAGGATGTTTCAGTAACGCATCTATCCGTGTATTGCATTTCCAGGGAATTCCTATCATATCCATAAACATTGCTATTTTTTGGGCTCTTCCTTTGTTTATTGTGAATGTATCATCCATAAATTCGATCCTATTCGCCCCCATAGCAATCGAGTCCCGCACCCGCTTTTCTGCCGTTTCAATAGGCAACTCAACTAATTTTCTGCTATAGGCATGCGGGCTTCCACAAAAAATACAATCATAAGGACAACCTATACTGGTCATTACAGCCCCAAAGCTGCCCGATGGATTCTGGCCATGTAGTAAATCAAGTGCAGGATCAAAAAAAAGTGATTCTTTGGTAACGGCTAAAGACCATTCACTTTTATTGCAATCAATTCCTCCATGCTCGGTACGTATGCCGGGAGCAATATCTTCTATATCATTTTCGAGGAAAGATATTGCATCTACTGCCTCGGTATTTGAGCTGAAACCGACAATATCTGGTTTAAATTTCCTTAACTCCTCCCTGAACTGAACCCGATATGGACTATCGTTCCAGGAAACATATTCAAAAGGATTATTAATGGCATAAGCATTCCGGATAGCGTTAATTGATGTGGTTTGTATATTTCCCCCCAAATCAAGATTTAGCACCTGTACATGGTTACCTATGCTCCTCAAATAACCTGCGACTTGCAGCAATCCTAACGGCAATGTAGCTGAATAAACATTAGCTGAACGATAAATTGGTGGATACACAAGAAGTATTCTCATTTCTCCCAAACCTTTTCTGATGAAATTTGCATCGTTTTTGCGCTATATAGCACTCTACCGACTCTTGAGATTCTCATACTTGTCAATCCGTCTGATATCCTTGTTCACCATCAACTCCCTTAATCCGAGCAATTCAACCGCGTTAAAGTTCTTTGATATCACGGCGGTAATTTTAGTTGCATCTCCAAGGTCCAACAGAAATTCCTCCAGGTTCCCGCAGTATTGATCAAGGATCTTATCCTTAAATGTATAATACCATTCAGAACCGGGATAGGGTGTAGCAAGAAACGGATAAGCACGAATTCCTAATTTTTCCCAAGCAACGATATTGCTTTTAATGCTGGCAAATGATTCCTCCGGGAAACCGACAATCTGGTTGGGGATGGGCCTGATCCCCGCTTTCATGGTCTCTATTACCGCCTTTTCATTCATCGCTACGGTAGCTCCCTTGTCTATGGATTTCAGAATCTCGTCAGAGAAGGACTCAAGACCATAATCAAGATGGGCGCATCCAAGCTCTTTGAAACGTCTTAACATCTTTTCATTGACGACCGCCGGATGGGCCGTTGTTCCCCAGTGAACTCCCTGACATATGGCCGGGTCGTGTTCCGTCTTATCCTTTATGCATTGTGGTTGAAGGCCCTCCCGAATCCACCTGTCGCTAAACTCATCAAACCATTTCTTCCTCTTTCCCAGCACAGCAAAGTTCTCGTCGAGGAAGGAAACAAAATCTATCCCGAATCTTCTTCTCGCATCAGCAACCATGCTCACCACATATTCGGGAGAATGAAAACGGACGCGCCTTTTGGATGTAATGTTAAGTTGTCGACCACCGGGACCGTCTTTTATATCGATTTCCCCGCTCAAACCCAGATGAAAGCAATATTTACATTTGTAAGGACAACCGTAGCTGGCAATCACACCCAGGTGGCGCTTGGCCAACATGGCTTCCTCACTCAGCAACAAGCTGCTGTGTCGGAAGTATATATCGAGAGGGAAGAGATCCCAGGCCGGAAAAGGGAGCGAGTCCACATCGGTCAAAAGGGGCCTTGCTGCCGTCAAAGCCAGACTACCATCCCTGTTTCTATAAATAATACCCTTTACCTCATACCAGTCAGCAGCGATGGCATCCGTTTTTGCCAGGATCTCTGGCAAGGTGACATACCCCTCACCAATCACACCAACATCTATTTCCGGAAGAAATTTCATGACATCGAATGGGACAGGGGTGATAAAACCGCCTCCCGCCACGATCAAGGCATTGGGGCAGACGTTCTTTATATATTTCAATGTTTTCTTTATAAATCCATAGGCTGTAACGAGACCGCCGATCGCGACAACGTCCCACGCATCCAATCCCAAAACCTCACGGATCTCAGCATCCGTCGGGCGCCACGCGTTGGCATCAAAAACCTGAACCTGATGACCATTCCGAATGCAAATAGCGGCTAATTGAGCCAATCCAAAAGGCACATGGGATGGTTTTTCATTCTGACGAATAACAGGATTAATGAAAAGTATCTTAGCCAAATTCATCCTTCGGATTTAAAACGTGAAGCGCCAAGGCTAACTGAAAGAAACCAGGATGTCAGACAATCTTCTGAAATCAATGCCCTCGCCAAAGAGAATCCCTCCTTCAGTACAATTATGGGTTCTGCCAGGGGCCATTTTAACCAGTTGAAGAAATATTTGTGCATACCAGTAGTAACCGGGATCAGTAATCCATGTTTCCTTAAGATGAGGATTATAGATTTTAACGAGACCCTTGGTGGGATCTTCGGGAAATATATCTTTCAGGTGTTCATAATACTGGGTGTTTTCTACCTTTGTGCCCGGGGGGTATGAACAGTCCATGCCGACGAGAATCACGTCTGGACTCTGCAAGATGGATTGGGCAAACACCCAGGCCGACGTCCCGACATTACCGCCGGTCACCATACAGGGAACTTTGTTGAGCTTGAAAACCTCCCGGGACACGCTATCCGGTTTGTCATAGTCGTCATAAAGAGGATTCCACCAGTAGAGCTGCATCCCGGCATCCCGGCATCTCACGGTGATTTCAGGTGACACGCTGGTTGATATGATCAGTTTCACCTGCGGCCCAAAACGGTTTACCAGTTTCAGCAGTTCTTCATTTCTGTCAAATTCATCTTTATTCAGGGCGGGATCGAGATCCTGACGACGGAAATAGTCGTCTTCCGGACGCTCCGCCAAACGGGGATCACCAAACCAGCGAATGATCCGGTACGGGTCGGGATCGACGGTGAGTACAAAATCCGGGATCAGACCGCTCCGCAGGCAATGCCCGAAGGCTCCATCGGCACAGATGATATGGCCTTTAAAGCCGCTATTCTTAATGGTGTCTATAGACTTTCTTTTATGCAGGCTCGGACCGGCGGAAACGACCAAGGCCGGACTTTTTGACTCAGTTTGCAACTCCCGCTGCAGATCCTTGATAGTTTTTCCGAGATATGGAAGGTTTTCTTGCGCATGTTTGAGACCAAGGGCTGCTGTTTTTTTCAGTGTAGCTTCGGACAACAACCTGAATTGCTCTTCACTGAACATCGTCTTCACCTTCCCAAACAAATTGATCTTTTCTCACGACAAAGGCAATGCTCCCTCCCAGCTTTTCCAGGGCCTTGCTTTCAAAGACCTTCGTAAAATCATTATCCTGTATCGCCTGCTCTCCGCTTCCGGCTTCCGCGACATCATAATTGCCTTTCAGAAATTTACTCATTCAACACCCCTTTCATCAGTAAAAATTCCGCAAATAAAAAATCTATTGGTTCGTCGATATCTACGGACCTCTCCGGCGGCATGATGCTCACCCCGGTTTTTTTTGAAATCAAGACCCCTTCCCGAAACAGGGTATCCCTCCGCGTCACATAAACAGCGCCATTTGGAATAACGAGCCCCGCCAATGATTGAAAGATTCCCCTCTCTCCCTTCATCTCTCCCTCAAGTAGCAATTCCGCCCTGTGGTTCTCCTGCAATCTAAACATCCATTCAGGTCTCTCTGCGACCTGTTTCACGGAAAAGACGGATTTCATGTTTTCGTCTGTTATCAGGATATCGATACAGGCATCGATATCGGTGCCGGAGCAGAAAGGAGTGGTCGGTTGCATCGTGACCACGATGTCTATCTTTTTTGCTTCCTGCTCTTCCACAAACTCCACAGCGTGTTGGGTGACCCATTCAGAGGGACAATCTTCCGCCAGATGGACAGGTCTTACAAAAGGGACTTCCGCACCATAACGCAGGGCGATATTGCTGATTTCATCATGATCCGTGGATACGATTACCCTTCTCAAATACTTGCTGTTCAGGGCCGACTTGATCATGTAAGAAACAAGGGGATGCCCTCCCAATAGTTTTATATTTTTCAGGGGGATCCTCTTCGAGCCCCCCCGCGCATGAATCACACCGATAATATTCAAGTCATCTTTCATTCTTCACCATTTGTAGGGGATTGAGAAATTTACTTCCGCCTTCCGAAGAGATTCAATATTATTTAAGACCTTCCTGAAAGCCTTGCTCACATCCTGCATGTCTTCCGGCGTATTTGGGCGATTGATATTGTAAAACCAGATGAAACGTCTCCGCAACAACTCTTCACCGACCGGACAGTCGCCTTTTTTGTATGTACGTTCTTTGCCATAAAGATGGCAAGACCAGGGGCAATGTTTTTTCCCATAAGCAATCTTTTTTAAGAACAACGGGTTTTCATACATTAATCGCAGATAGCCCGAGCCAACCGGTATGCCCTCCGCCCTTACAGCAGCTAACAATTTCTGCCTATCGACGCATGTTACCGATTCATCATAAAGCATACTAAAAATATGTGGAACCGTGCCATCTTTAAAAACAGGGAGGACAATGCCTGGAAGGCTCTGCATTTCCTCTCTTAAAAACAGAGCGTTATTCGTTCTTGCGCGGTTGTTTTCATCGAGTTTTTCTAATTGTGAGCTTCCCATGGCCGCTGTAAGTTCAGTCATCCGAAAGTTAAGCCCCACCAGATTGACCAGCGCAGCGTCATCCCAGGAGTCATCCGGTATGGATTCCCCATGATTCCGTATCAGGCGCGCCTTGCGTGCCAGAGAGGGATCGTTGGTAACGATCATTCCCCCCTCACCGGTCATGATATTTTTCGTCTCCTGGAAACTGTAGACGCCTATGTCACCAATCGTACCCACATAGCGGTCCCGGAAGATCGTGCCCGGCGCTTGTGCGGCATCTTCGATAACTCTTAGATTATACTTCCTGGCAATTGCCATTATGGCATCCATATCCGCAGGATTCCCCAGAAGGTGAACGACTAGAATAGCCTTCGTTTGCGGGGTAATCGCCCTTTCAATGGCCTCCGGATCCATACAGAAGGTTTCATCTTCCACATCCACGAATACCGGAATGGCATTAAAAACAAGGATACTCATTGCCGTGGCATTGAAGGACATGCAGGTGGTTATGACTTCGTCACCCGGTCCGACATCCACTGCTCCCAAAGCCGCCGCAAGCCCTGATGTAGCCGCGTTGACGGAAATCGCATATGTTACGCCAAATTTTCCGGCAAATTCAGCTTCAAATTGACGAATCATACGACCGCCAAGGAAACTGAAATATTGTCCGCCAAGATCGACCGCCTCTTCGGACGTCATAGTAAGCAGTTTATTGATATCCGGCGTTGGGCTGCCCATGAAACGGGAAAATTCCTCTCTTTTTAACACTTCCTGAATACGACTCCATTCACCACCGTTGATCACAGCAGAGCTACGAAAGGGTGCACTGCGAACCGGCGTCCCGCCCAATAAAGCCAATTCACTCATGGTTATCCCCGTCCTTTCTTTTCCAATCAAAGCGTTGCCGGCAATCCTTTTCTTCTTGCTGATTCAATCATTGCCCGGACAAGCTTTAGAGATGCCAGACCATCATGTCCAGTACAGTTCACATGATCTTTTTCACCCCTGATAACTGATACCATATCAACCACGGCCTCAACCAATCGATCTTTCCTGTCGATAGATTCCATGGGTACCCGTTTTAGCTCGCTATAGCCTGAATAGCGGGTGCTCTCTTGAAAATTATACTTTTCAATAGTTTCGCCATTCTCCAAAATTCTTACTCTGCCCTTGTCCCCAATAAAATCCAGTTCCAAAACGAGATCTTCGCGTTTACCTACACTATTTAATGTACAAACCAAATGATCATCAAATTGAAGCCAACCGCTGATATCCGGATCATCTTTATCCGGATCGGCGGCCACACCGCTTACCCTCAATGGTTCATCGCCGGCCAGCATTCTCATAGCATCCAACAGGTGGGTCCCGATATTGAATATCTGCCCCGGATAGGTCATGGTGATTGTTCTTATATTTCCTATCTCTCCGCTTTGTATAACTGTTTTCACATATAGGAAATGATCATCCCATCGGCGTGTATGATTGACGGCAAGGACTATCCCTCTCTCATCACATATCCGGACCATCTCCGATGCTTCTTCGATGTCGAAAGACAGAGGTTTCTCACAGAATATCCCCTTCACCGGATATTGAGTCAATTCCCGCAGGATAGGATAGTGGCTTGTCGTCGGCGTGCAAATGGAAACAATATCGGGGCAGCAATGGCGCATCAAATCAGAAATTTCTCGATAGACGGGTATGGCATCATGATGTTTATGAAAGAGTGAAACCCTTTTCTCATCAACCTCCACCGCGCCTATCAGTAGCGCGCGATGGCTTTTTTCATAGGCGCTAACATGGCTCCATGTACCTTTCCGAAGCGGGTCGAGATCGAACAGGAATCCGATATTCCCCAAGCCAATAACAGCCGCTCGCAACATTTTTTCAGAATTCATAATCTCTCAAAGCCTGCTTATATTGATCCCATCTGCCAATATCCAACCAACCGGAGTGAATAGGATAAACGGTTACATTTTCATCTGCATCTATGAGTTTCCCGATCAGTTTATCCATGTTTTCTTGTTTCCCGTCGTCGATGTAGCTGATAACGTGGGGCTCCATAACATATATGCCAGTATTGATGATGACATCATGAGTCGGTTTCTCCAAGATCCGCTGCAATTTTCCATTTCCCAGTTCAAGGACACCGAAATGGATTTTCACTTCGTTGTAGCAGCCGATAACGGTCATCGCGGCGCCCCGTTCCTTATGCCAGGCAAGAACCTCGCTCACATCAATATCCAGTAAGGAATCACAGTTTGCAACAATAAAGGTCTCCTGAAGTTTGTCTTTGAGCAGCGAAAGACTGCCTGCCGTGCCCATGAAGTCTGGCTCTTCCACCCATTCCACAGAATAGGGCATGTCACTTTCATGTAAAAATATTTTTATATATTCTTTCTTGTAGTTAAGCGTTAATACAAACTTCTGGAATCCACTTTTATGAAACCGATCCATGATCACTTCGATAATAGTTTTTTCCCCTATTGGTATCAGTGGCTTCGGAAAGATTCGGGTAAAAGGATCCATTCTGGTACCCTTCCCGCCCGCCATAATGACGACATAGTTCGTATGTGATTGCATTGGCGACGGATGAGGTTTTCTATCCAATATATCCGTCCATAAAATCACATCCACAACCACGCCTTCTTCATCAAGAATGGGCAATTGCTCTATTTCCTTGCCAACCATCAACTCTTTTGCTTCTTCTACCAAAGAAGCTGGGTTCCATCTCAGAAAGGTATATTTTCGATTCATGATGGCGGCCATCCCATCCGTAAATCCGGAACCGCGTATTATCGCCCTGCGAATGTCTCCATCCGTGACTGTTCCCAAAAGCCGCATGCGCTCATCCGTAACAAACAGGATTTGTTGTGCAGACTCATTCAGATTTTGCATTGCTTGCTTGATAGTTGTATCGAGGGGAATAAGCAGAGACTTTAATTTATTTTTTTGCATATTCTACCAGATTTCCTTTAATAATACGAAAGCCTCCGCATATTGTACACCTGCCGTTGCGCCCCGTAAAATTGCTAATGCCTTTAGGTTATCAGCATTTCTTGGGAAAGGGGGTTCTAACATTTCTCCGCGATATATTTTCATGATGGAAATTTTTTGTTCAAGGAATGATGATATATCTGAAAAGCTGTTAGGTACGAAAAAATTACCTGCTAGGGCTGGTGAAAATTCGGTCTCCGAAATTACCTCATACATTAGGACCCTTTTTACAAAGGGACAACGGAAGCTTTTAAGGGCACTGATCATTACATCAAAAGTAATTTTGTGATCCGTATGAACATCGCTACTGTTTGGGACATAGACAATCTCTGGTTTCAATTGATCAATGATAGCACTGACTTTTCTTATCATTTCACTTCTAGGGAGCATATCCAACTTAGTCGTCGGCAAATCCAGCTTGAATGATTCATTAAATTCATATTGTTCCCCTACATGCTGAATTTCTTTCTGCCTCATTTCAACTGTTTTACTGTCATACCCATCTTTTGTGGATATGTTGGTTATAATGAGCCAGCAAACATAATCACCATCCATCTTATGCTTCAAAATGGTCCCGCCGCAGCCCAGAGTCTCATCATCAGGATGTGGGGCAACTATCAAAATTCTTTTCATCATATTCCTTATCAGAAAGTCATTTTTTTCTTCAGCAAGATGCTATTGATATTCGTTGATTTAATTACATCCACTATTTTCTCTGATGCGCCGCCTTCACCATAGGGATTGGAACAATTTTTCACCTTCGCGATGAAATGATAATCCTCAATCGTCTGTCTGATAGCCTTTGTTATAGCTTCCCTTTTACAAGGCACATCAATAACATTTTCGGCCCTCAGTCGACCTGCCTGCCGATCTCCAATATTTACCGCAGGCACTTTGAATAAAGGCGTCTCCATCAAACCACTACTCGAATTCCCGGCAACACAAGAAGCGATTTTCAAACAACCCAAGTATAATCTTCTGCCAAGACTTTTTCTGACCCGAAAAAAGGGAATTGCTTTATATTCATTGATAGCGCTTATTATACATTTGCTACCTGCATCATTGCAGGGATATGTTATGATTGTCTGGTAACCAAGTTCTTTCATGGCTTCAAGACTTTCCTTCACCTGATCGTAGGCTAACTCACTTTCCGTGGTTATGGGATGCTGTGTGAACAGTATGATTGGTTTATCTATTTCCAGTTCTAACTCCCGCGTAATCTCATCAGGCGATGCATAATCTCCCTTTACGATATTGTCCATAACCGGTGAACCTACGTTGAAAACGCGCCATCTTTCCTCACCTAAAGCGATTACCCTTTTGTAGGAATCTTCATTAGTCGTAAAATGTAAATGGGCAAGTTTAGTTATGCTGTGCCGCGCAGAGTCATCAAGGTGCCCCCCCATCGATAGGTCTCCTCCAAACAGGTGAGCAATGGGAATGTTCATATAAAAAGCGGTTACTGCCATAGCAAATGTTTCGAAACGGTCACCCGCAAGAACGAGCATATCGGGAACAAATTTCTTAAATATTTCTAAACAGTTATTAATAATTGCCGAGAAGGATAGAAGCATCCCCTCATTTTCATTGCCTTCTACTATAGGAAGCGGAATTTCTTTAACTTCTTTGATGCTCGAAGCATCAATTTCAGACACAGTCATACCAAATTCGTCAGACAAGTGGCTACCTGAAATGATGAGATAGGTTTCCATAGATAAATCAGATGCAAGGCCTCTTATAACAGGATGCAGAAGTCCGTATTCTGCCCTGTTACCTGTAAAAACAGTAATTTTCTTAGACAATCTTTTGTCCTCTCAGCACAACCATCTCTTTGGAAATTTCTGTGCTGACAAGCTCTTGAGAAAGCAATTCCGTCATTGTCGGTTTCACACCCGTTTTTGTTGCAGACTCCTCAAAAAGCAAAGTGGACATGTAATACTCCATAAACTCCTGTTTGTTAGGAAATATTAGTTTGCTGGGAATCTTTTCAAAACGAACGTTCTTAAACAACGAGGTAGCAGAAGGATAGAATTCTTTTTCAATGCGATTTGACCTGATGACCACTTTTTCATCTCTACCAAAACCGAATACGGTCTTATTAAATTCATAAAGCTCGGAGGCATTCTTATCGGTTGGGCCGATCAAGACAATCTCTCCTGTATTCTTCAAAACTCTTTTGATTTCTTCCAAAACAAGAATGGGGTCTTCTACATAGTAGATAGCAAAAGTGGAAATAACATGATCGAAACTTTCCTTTATTAGCGGAAAAGGTTGATTAATGTCCAATTTTAGAAGGACAATAGAGGAAATTGACTTGAGGACTCCGGCCTTTTCCAGTAGCTCGGCACTCTGATCTATGCCTACTATCGTGCCCTTCTCACCGATTTTGTCTAAATATGCCGGGAACAGATTTCCACTACCACAGCCAAGATCAAGAATAGTATCCCCCTCGCGAAGGGAAATATTCTTACCAAACCAATCCTCCAGACTGAAATTGGAATATTCCTTATGTGCCCGTATTCTTATAGACAAAGCATCGGGCGTTTCCGCATAAGAAAGAGATTCTACTTTCGTTGAATTATCTGTCATTTTCATCTGAAAACTCCAACTCTTACTATGTGATAACGGCATCAGCGTTAATATGTCTTTTCACTCTCATGCCGACAATCATTTCGCGAAATTCTGGTTGAATTCCAATACCACACCTTTTTCGGGGAAGGCCTTCGGATTAACCGTGGAATGCTTCAGCCTATTGAACTGGTGGAAACTTTCCACCAGTTCACTTTTTTCCGGTTTTGAGAGCTCAACAACATACCCCGCGGGGAATTTTTCTGGATTATTGGTCACGGCTTTATTGATATCCCTCGTCTCAACAACGAGACCTTTGATTTTTTCAAAATTGTGTTTTGGCCCTTTTTTCTACCCGACTTTTCAAAAAATCGGTGCTGGGTAGAGAAGATTACCGACGCACGCTGATCAACTTTTCCGTTATGGCGACACCGT
>Ga0247842_10003437_pt1 | contig 21310 bp, 20 predicted proteins | sample LaCruzMarch2015__3_FD_192411 | JGI IMG/M metagenome (GOLD analysis project Ga0247842, IMG submission 192411) | Freshwater microbial communities from meromictic Lake La Cruz, Castile-La Mancha, Spain - LaCruzMarch2015_19m | ecosystem: Environmental > Aquatic > Freshwater > Lake | place: Spain...
ATAAAACGGGCATCAAGATCGCTCCGAAGAATAAAAGCCCTGATTTTCAGCTCTGTTTTAGCTTCTGCGATGAAGAGGGCTAAAACAAAACTCAGGAAACTCCAGGATGAGCTGACCCCCCGGACGATGTTCTTGACAACGGAGCCCTGACGTTTTATGGTCAGGCGCGACTGAATAATCTAAACAATCAAAATCCCGCGAGTTTTCCGGAAATGAGCAAAGCGCTGGAGACGAAAAGGAGAGAGGCGGATAGGGACATGAAGCTCTTCACCATCAGCGACATCCACGGCGCGACAAAGCCCATCGGCGAGGCCGCACCGCTCATCCGCAAGGCCGATTGGGTCGTCATCTCCGGAGACCTCACCCGCAGCAGGACGCGGGCCGAGGCCGCCGAGATCATTTCCTGCATCGAACAATATTCGACCCGCATCCTCGCTGTCCACGGCAACTGGGACAGGTTGGAGGTAATGAACTTCCTTGAGGAAAAAGGGTACAGTTTGCATCAAAAAGGCCGGATTCTGGAGGGAATCGGCTTTTTCGGTCTGGGCGGGTCTTCACCGACGCCGCTGAAAACGGCAACGGAGTACACGGAGGAAGAGATCGGCCTCTCCCTCCGGACGGGATACGAAAAGGTCCGTGAGGCGTGTCAAGTTGTTCTGATCTCACATGTCCCGCCCCGGGGGGTCCGGGACAAGTCCTTCCTCGGCCTCAGGGGAGGCAGTCACAGTCTGAAGGCGTTTCTTACGGTGAATCCGGTCGCACTCTGCCTGTGCGGTCACATTCATGAGGCGGCAGGGATTGAGCGCTTCCAGACCACGCTCGTGGCCAATGCGGGAAGCTTCAAGAAGGGGCATTATCTGTCCGTCGAAATCGGCCCGGGCATCGTGGTCACACCCGGCAGAGTTGACCATTGATCATGTAACGATATGCCGGACCGCTTTACAAATGTGCCGACTGTTGGTACAGTCCTATGCTGGTTCCCGGTTTCGGCGGACGGGAAGCCTGGCATGGAATGGATTCCCCCCGCAGCGAACTGCGGGCGACCTCTGTGCCGGGGAACATGCCGCAGGGAATTTCCCCTGAGGAATATGAGGAGGAAACCATGCCTTTCGTGAACATCAAGATTCTTCGGAGCGGTGTGACCCGGGAGCAGAAGGAGAAACTCATCCAGGGGACGACACAGCTCCTCGTGGACGTCCTCGGGAAGAATCCGGCCAACACCGTCATCGTCATCGACGAGGTCGATTCGGACAACTGGGGAATGGGGGGAGAATCGGTCACGACCCGGCGGCAGCGAGGCTGAAGGAGCCCCGGATCCGGCACAACGCCGTAGACGCCAATCAGGATATCCCGGCCCTCTCACGGGATCTCTGTTTTCACGAACAACGCATAGAAAAATCGGGAGAAGGAGCGAGATGCCGTCCTGCGCGCCGGAAGGCGGTCCGGATTTTCCGACCAAGTCAAGATCGATGAACCGATACGAACGATTCGGCATGGCCGACAGGGTGATCGCGATCGGCTTCTGGATCAATGCGGTCCTGATGGTCATGAAGCTGTCGGCCGGCCATTTCGGCCATTCCGAGGCCGTCTTTGCCGACGGGATGGAAAGCGCCGCCGACTTTGTGGCGATCCTCGCCAGCATGGTCGCCCTGAAGATCGGGCGCAAACCCCTGGACGACGATCATCCCTATGGGCACGGCAAGGCGGAGAGCATCGCCGCCATCCTGGTCTCGCTGATCATCTTCGCCACCGGCGGCGTCATTCTCTACAAGGCAATCGCGACCATCCTGGACAAGGACTACGGTGAGCCGCAACTGATCGCCGTTCTTGCGGCCCTGGCCACCATCGTCATCAAGGAGACGCTCTTCCGCTACACCCGACGCGTCTCAAAAAAGTTAGAGAGCCCGGCGGTGGAAGCGATCGCCAAGGATCACCGCAAGGATGCCCTCACCTCGGTTGTAACCCTGATCGGCGTCGTTGGCGCATACTTCGGTGCGGGGCTGATGGACCACCTGGCGGCGGGTCTTACCGCCCTCTTCATCTTCCACATCGGCTGGGAGACCTTCCACAACGCGGCCAACGACCTGATGGACGGTCAACCCCCGAAAGAGCTGATCACAGCCGTCACCGCGATCGCGGCGGGAGTACCGGGCGTCGAGCATGTCCACGAGATCCGCAGCCGGCGATCCGGGCAGTACCTGATCGTGGACCTGAAGCTGGATATGGATCCCGAGATGACGGTCAAGGAGTCCCACGGCATTACCTCCAACGTCAAGCGGCTCATCTTTGAGCGGTTTCCCAATGTGGGGGATGTCATGATCCACATCAATCCGCATGACGAGGAGCATGAAGACCTCATCCGGCTGTAAGTATCGCCCAAGAGGCTCGCCCGCGTGCAGGCGCCGCGCCTGATCCGTTGCGGCAGATTCTCTGCGGAGAACGGTGAAGTCAGAAATGATTGCATTTTCCCATCCATTCACAATGGCCCGGCGGGCAGCCCTGATCGATTACGGAAAGTTCTTTCTGCTGGCCGGTCTTACCGTCTGGCTCCTTACCTTGGGAACCCATGGACTCGGCTATCACTGGCAGTGGTACCGCATCCCCCGCTTCCTCTTCACGACGGAGAGCGGCGTCTGGACGGCCGGACCGCTCCTCCTGGGCCTGCTGGTGACACTGGAGATCTCCGCCCTGGCGCTCGTCTGCACATTGATCCTCGGCCTGACGGCCGCCCTCTTCCGGCTCTCCGCCTCTTTCACCGCCCGGACTCTGGCACGGGGCTACCTGGAGCTCATCCGGAACACGCCTCTTTTGATCCAGATCTTCTTGATCTACTTTGTCATCGCACCGATTCTCGAGATCGGCGCCTTTGCCTCGGCGGTATTGGCGCTCAGCCTCTTCGAGGGGGCCTACGCCGCAGAGATCCTCCGGGCGGGGATCATCTCTCTCCACCGGGGGCAGTGGGAGGCCGCCCACAGCCTGGGACTCGGTCTCTTCGACACCTACCGCGACGTGATCCTCCCCCAGGCTGTCCGCCGCGTACTGCCGCCGCTTGCAGGACAGGGGATATCGCTGATCAAGGACTCCTCTCTGGTGAGCACGATCGCCATCTACGACCTCACCATGCAGGGACAGAAGATCGTCGCGGAAACCTTTCTCGCCTTCGAGGTCTGGTTCACCGTGGCGGCAATTTACCTCGTGCTGACCTTCGGACTGTCGTTCGCCGTCCGGGTGCTGGAACGGCGGATGAATGGCATCCCCCTGCGCGGGGCGGGAGGAATCGCATGAGCGCGGACGAACGGATCATCGAGACGAAGGAGATCACCAAGATCTTCCCCGGCGGGGTTGTCGCGCTGGACCGCTTTTCGCTTGCGGTCCGGCGGGGCGAGGTGGTCGTCGTGATCGGCCCGTCGGGCTCGGGGAAGTCGACTTTTCTTCGATGCCTCAACGGCCTGGAGGAGATCGATGGCGGCTCTGTCGTGATCGACGGCATCCCCCTGGACCACCGCCGGAAGAATCGCCTCCTCATTCGCGAAGAGGTGGGGATGGTCTTCCAGTCCTTCAACCTCTTCCCCCACATGACGGTCCGGGAGAACATCGATCTCGCCCAGATCCGCGTCCGGAAGAAAACACGGGCCGACGCGGAAGAGACGACCATGGCCCTCCTGAAGAAGGTGGGGATCACGGAGAAGGCGGACCGCCACCCACACGAACTCTCCGGAGGCCAGCAGCAACGGGTGGCCATCGCCCGGGCGCTCGCGATGAACCCGAAGGTGATGCTCTTCGACGAGGCGACGAGCGCGCTCGACCCCGAGATGATCGGGGAGGTCCTCGATGTGATGCGGACCCTCGCCGCGGAGGGGATGACGATGGTCGTCGTGACCCACGAAATGGGCTTCGCCCGGGAGGCGGGGGACCGGATCGTTTTCATGGAAAACGGACGGATCGTCGAGGAGGGGGAGACGGAGCGCTTTTTCGCCGCACCGCGCGAAGAGCGGACCCGCGCCTTCCTCGGCCAGATTTTATGAAAGGAGGCAAGGCATGAAAAGAAAAAATGTTTGGATCGGGATCATGCTGATCGCAGGTCTCGCCGTGTTCGCGGAGCGGGAAACAATCGCCCAGACGGCCCCGGCGGCCGGGGAGGGCATGCTGGAGCAGGTTATGAAGCGGGGAATGCTCCGGGTGGGGATGTCCACCTTCGTCCCCTGGGCGATGCAGGACAAGGCGGGAAACTTCGTCGGCTTCGAGATCGATGTCGCCAACCGCCTCGCCCAGGAGATGGGGGTCAAGGCGGAGTTCATCCCCACGAAGTGGTCGGGGATCATCCCCGCGCTCCTGACCGGTAAGTTCGACATCATCATCGGCGGAATGGGGATCCGGCCGGAACGGAACCTGAAGGTCAACTTCTCGATCCCCTACGACCATACGGGAATGTCGATCGTCGCCCACAGGAAGCTGGCCGCCGGCTTCCGAAAACTCGGCGACTTCAACAACGCAAACGTCTCCATCGCTGTCCGGACGGGGACGACCGCCGCCGCCGCCGCCAAGCAGTGGATGCCGAAGGCGAAACTGCGACTGTTCGACGACGAATCCCAGGCAGTCCAGGAGCTCCTGCTGGGCAGGGTCCACGCTGTCGTCGCTTCGGCGCCGCTCCCCGCCTTCCAGGCCATCGCCAACCCGGACAAGCTCTTCCTCCCCCTCAAGGAGGACTTCACCCGGGAGCCGATCGGCTTCGCCCTCCGGAAGGGGGATCCCGACAGCCTGAACTTCCTCGATAACTGGATCCGCGTCGCGGAGGCCGAGGGATGGCTCAGGGAGCGCAAACATTACTGGTTTGAAACGAAGGAGTGGGAGCGCCTGTTGAAGTAGGCCCTCCCCGTACGCCCCTGTAAACACAGACCGCATCCCGGCACGCCCGCCCGGGGCGTCTGCCGTCCACGGGGTCGCTGAATAACAGCCGGGAGTGATCCCTTGACGAAAATAAAGATCCGCTTCACGCCGCTCGACGCCGTGCTCATCGTGTTGATCCTGGCCGCAACGGTCTACCTGGTCCGCCGGATCGGCGTGGAGATGAACTACCGCTGGCAGTGGCCCGTGATTCTCCAGTACCTCGTCCGGACGGAGGGCGGATCGTGGACCGCGGGTTCTCTGGCGCAGGGGTTCCTGACGACGGTCAAGCTGAGCCTCTGGGCAACAGCACTCGCGACCATTCTGGGGACGATCACGGGGCTCATGCGGGTAAGCCACAGCCTCTTCTACCGCCTGATCGCCCAAGGCTACGTCGAGCTGGTCCGGAACCTCCCGCCGCTCGTCCTCGTCTTCATCGTATATTTCTTCATCGGCGACAGGATCATGACCGTCCTCGGGGTGGAGGAGCTGATCCGCTCGGCGTCGCCGGCAACGCAGGCGGTCCTGACCTTTCTCTTCGCGCCTCCGGCGCGTCTCTCCGGCTTTTTCGCGGGGCTGGCAACGCTTGTGCTGTACGAGGCCGCCTACATCACCGAGATCGTCCGCGCAGGCATCCAGTCGATCGAGCAGGGCCAATGGGAGGCCGCCCACGCCCTCGGGCTTTCCCGCCCGCAGCAATTGCGTTTCGTGATCCTGCCGCAGGCCCTCCAGCGGATACTGCCGGCCCTGGCGGGGCAGCTCATCTCGACGATCAAGGACTCCGCCCTCGTTTCAGTGATCTCCATCCCGGAGCTCACCTTCCAGGGGCTGGAACTTATGAGCGCCACCTACCTCACCTTTGAGGTCTGGATCACCATTACGGCTCTCTACTTCATTCTGACCTTCACCTTCTCGCTGGGGGTCCGGAGGCTCGAACTTCGGATGCAGAAATGACCTTACCCCGAAACGGACATTCCCGACCAGCCATCTCGGGATGGACCGGGGTTCCTTTTCAGGTTCATCCGGTTGATGCGTACCTCCTCCTGCCACAACCGGTCAACATAGACAAAGTTGGTAGACTTCTGATATGAGGTTCATGGGTGATGGGTAATGTGATATGAAAAAGAAAGTCTGTTGGGGTTTGGTTCGGCGCCGGGATTGCCTGGTGCTGACCCGGCGCGGTTGGCTGCTGCTGGTTTTGAGCCTGGCGGCGTTCACGATGGTCACGGTTCGTGAACTTCACCCGTTCCTGGCGGTGACTGAGCCGGTTGCGGGCGGATTGCTGGTGGTCGAGGGTTGGATTCCGGACGTTGCGATGAAAGCAGCCATCGCCGAGTTCAGACAGCATCATTATGCGAAAGTGTGCGTGACAGGGGGTCCAATCTCCCGCGGCGCCCAGTTGTCGGGTTACAAAACTTTTGCTGAGATGGGTACCGCCACCCTGCTCAAACTTGGGCTCAGCACGAATGAAGTTCAAGCCATACCTTCGGCATGGATCCGCCGGGATCGGACGTCTGCCGAGGCCGTGGCGTTGAAAAAATGGATGCGAGACCATGGTGTTGCGTCCACAACCGTTCACCTGATTACCGAAGGTCCTCACGCGCGGCGGTCGCGGCTGCTGTTCCAGCGGGTATTTGGCAGCGGTGTGGCGGTGGGGGTGACGTCGATCCCGAGCGGAGAATACGACCCGGAGTACTGGTGGCAGTCCAGTGAGGGTGTGAGGACAGTGGTTGGAGAAACGCTTGCGTATGGGTATGCGCGTTTGTTGTTCCGGTCGGCAGCGGAATAGGGGCGGAAGCCCGCCTATGTTTTATACGGAGAAGGTCATTTACCGGTACCTCGATTCTGTAGATTTAAGGAGAATGACAAAAAATGACGGAAATCGGACATGCCCTCCAAGAACGCGCTAAGATGCTGGAAACGACTCAATGGGCTAATGAATTTAGTTGGAATGAGATCGAAAACATTGCAAAATATTTGTACATTTCAAGGACGGTAAAGGGATTAGCCATTTTCAATGAAGGGTCCCGGAATGCTGACATGTATCTTATTGTGGAAGGCAGTGTTGCGGTGGTCAAAGAAGACGTATCAAACCGGGAAAAAGTGTTGTCCATTATCACAAAGGGTAAAGTCATCGGCGAGATGGCCCTTTTTGACGGTCAACCCCGTTCGGCAAAGGTCATTGCAACGGATGATGCGACCATGCTGGTCCTGTCGCGTGATAATTTGAACAGGCTCATCGATGACATTCCAAAACTCGCTGCGAAGCTACTGCTCAAATTGGGTGCATTGATCAGTTACAAGTTACGCATGACGAGCGGCATACTGGTAGACTACATCTGACGTAAATCTCGATCTGTCGGCAAGGGTTCCTGAAAGAGGTCAAGGCCGGCGAGTCAGCTTTCCGTTCAAACAGGACATTGACAAACAGGGCGCTGGGCGATAGATCTCCGTTAAAGTAAATGGAGAAAAACGACTGTCCGACCTTAAAGAAAAGGGTGGCGAGAGGACCGCGACACCGGGTCGGGAGGCGATATTTTACCGGAGAGGCCGTCTCTCGGGCGGGATCCGGGCGAAAGGGGTATCATGAATGGTTAGGGTTGCCGTGGCCACCCTCGGCTGCAAGGTCAACCAGTGCGAATCGGCGGGAATCGCGGAAGCGCTCACCGCCCGCGGGATGACCCTCGTCCCGTTCGAGGAGGAGGCGGACGCCTACATCATCAATACCTGTACGGTCACCGGCCGAACGGATTACCAGTCCCGCCAGCTCATCCGTCGGGCGATCCGGAAAAACCCGGCTGCGGCCGTCCTCGTCACCGGCTGCTACGCGCAGAGGGCTCCGGAGGAGATCGCCCGGATCCCCGGCGTCCGGTTCATCACCGGAAATGCCGAAAAGGAAAGGATTCCCGATATCCTCTGGGAAATGGCGGCAGGCGTTCCGCGGATTCTGGTCGGCGACATCCGGAAGGAAAAGGGGATCTCCCGTCTGGGGGCAACCGTCTTTCCGGAACACACCCGGGCCTTCCTGAAGATCCAGGACGGCTGCGACGCCTTTTGCAGCTACTGCATTGTTCCCCACACGCGGGGCGCAAGCCGGAGCCTCCCCCCGGAGGAGCTCCTGGAGAGGATCGCTTCGCTCTCCCGGACCGGTTACCGCGAGGTTGTCCTCACGGGGATCCACCTCGGCACCTGGGGCCGCGATCTTAAGCCGCAGGAGGATCTCGCGACCCTCGTCCGGCGGATCGTGGAGGGGTGCGCCGTGGAGCGCCTCCGGCTGAGTTCGATTGAACCGCGGGAGCTGAGCGAAGAACTCATCGCCCTCATCGGGGCTGCCGGAACGACGGTCTGCCGCCACCTCCACATCCCGCTCCAGAGCGGTGACGACGGGATTCTCGCCGCAATGCGCCGGGATTACGATGCGGCCTTCTTCCGGAACCTCGTCCGGAAGCTCCACACGACTCTCCCCGGTATCGCCGTCGGGATCGACGTGATGGCGGGCTTCCCCGGCGAGACGGAAGAGGCGTATTTGAATACGCTGCATATGGTGGAAGAGATGCCCATTGCCTACCTCCACGTCTTCCCCTACTCCCAACGGCCGGGCACGCACGCCGCGACGATGGCCGGGCAGGTCCCCGAGGAGGAAAAAAAGAGACGGGCGGAACGTCTGCGGGCGGTCGGGACGGCGAAGCGGCAGGCATTCGCCGAGAGTTTCATCGGTACGCCGCTTCAGGTCCTCGTCGAGGGGAGAACCGACAAAAACACGGGATTCCCCATCGGATTCTCCGACAACTACATCCCGGTCGCCGTTCGGGGCGGCGTGACCGCCAACCGGATCGTCCGGGTCATGCCCGAAGCCTTCCGGGGAGGCTGTTTGATCGCGGAGATCATCCATGAATGACGGCTTCGTAAAAGGGCCGAATGCTGCGTTGCGCTTCATCCTTCGTCATTGCGGCGTACACAACAGTACGCCTCATTCTTCAGGACTCGCGCGCCTTGCCTGCGGTCTTTTTACGAAGCCGTCCCATTTTCAAGACTTATTACGAGGTCGTCATGAATGAGGAACGGGTTCGAACCCTGACGGGGTTGCAGGAGAGGCTCGGCTGGCATTTCACGGATATCGCCCTTTTGGACAACGCACTGACCCACCGGTCGTTCGTCAACGAGAATGTCACCCCCGCCTGTCGGGACAACGAACGGCTGGAGTTTCTGGGCGACGCCGTCCTGGAACTGACCGTCAGCGACATGCTGATGCGAAAATTCCCCGACCATGCCGAGGGAGAACTCTCGAAACTGAGGGCCTCCGTCGTCAACGAGCAGCCCCTGGCGGAATTGGCCCGGAGATTCAGAATCGGCGAACACCTCCTGCTCGGCAAGGGGGAGGAGGGTTCCGGCGGCCGGATGAAAGCCTCGCTGCTGGCAAACGCCTTCGAATCCATCATCGCCGCGATGTACCTCGACGGCGGCTTCGACCGGACCGCCGCCTTTATCGGTCGGCTTTTCGAACCGCTCATCGAGGAGGGGGATATCTCCGCCGTCTATCGGGATTACAAGACCGCCGTCCAGGAGATCACTCAGCTCCTCTTCCGGGAGATGCCGCGCTATACGGTAATCTCCGCAACCGGACCGGACCACGACAAACGCTTTGAGACGAGCCTCATGATCGGCGAGCGGGTGATTGCAACGGGAATGGGGAGGAGCAAAAAGGAGGCGGAGCAGCAGGCAGCCAGGACGGCCCTGGAAGAGCTCCGGAAGATCGAACCCGTTTTGGGTTCATAAACCATGCCGCTGATCATCCCCTTTTTTCTGATGAACCGGGGCTGCCCCCACCGCTGCCTCTTCTGCAACGAGAGGCTGACGGCGGGGGATCGCCCGGAGAGGATCACCGAAGCGGCGTTCGCCGAAACCGTCCGCGCCCACCTCGCCGGCGCGGGACGGAGGAGCGGCCCGACAGAGATCGCCTTTTACGGCGGGACCTTCACCGGGATGGAGCGGGAGGAACAGCGCCGCCTGCTCGAACTGGCCGCGCCTTTCCTCCGGAAGAGAACGGTCGACGGCATCCGGATCTCGACGCGGCCCGACGGGATCGACGTGGAGTGCCTCGATCTTCTTCGGAGCTCCGGCGTCACAACGGTGGAGGTAGGGGCACAATCGCTCGACGATGAGGTTCTCTCCCGTTCGCGGCGGGGGCACACGACGGCCGACACCGTCCGGGCATTACATCTGCTGAAGGACCGGGGCTTCAAAACGGGCCTTCACCTGATGGCCGGCCTGCCCGGCGACAGCCCCGACCGTTTCGCCGAAACGATCGTCCGGGTGATCGCCCTTCGCCCCGACATGGTCCGGATCCACCCGACGCTGGTCCTGCGGGACACCCCCCTCGCCGAGGCCTTTCGGGAAGGAAATTACCTCCCGCTTGGCCTGGACGAAGCGGTCGATCTCGGAAAGCATGCCCTCAAGGCGCTGACCGCGGCGGGGATCCCCGTTATCCGTCTCGGCCTGCAGACCACCCGGGAGCTGGAAGAGCCGGGGGCTGTCGTCGCGGGGCCTTTTCACCCGGCCTTCCGGTCGCTCGTGGAAACAGCCCTCTTCCTGGAGATGGCAGCCGCCCTTCTTGAATCCACCAGACGGGAAAACGGCTTACCTGCTATTTCCCCCGCTGAAACCGGCGCCGGAGAACCGAGCGTCCAATTCACCCTTGCCCCGGCCGACATTTCAAATTTCTGCGGCCGTCGACGGGAGAGCATCGCTATCCTGAAGAGACGTTTTCATATCAGGGATATCCGTATCACATCCGATCCCGCCCTCCCTCGGCACACCCTCGTCCTTACAACCGGGAAGAGACGACTGCAAACAGACCTCTCCGGACAGATCAGCGCCGCCCCGGCAGATCCGTTTGCAGGATAACACCCAACATGCTATGGTTTACCTTGCGAGTTGATATGAAGGAGACACACATGTTCAAATCCGGTTTCATCGGCATCATCGGCAGGCCCAATGTGGGAAAATCGACGCTCTTAAACGCGATCGTCGGCGAGCGGATCGCCATCACGACCCACAAACCCCAGACCACACGCAACAAGATCATGGGAATCCGGAACCTCGCGGAGCCGCAGCCTGGGCAATTGATCTTCCTCGACACACCGGGCATTCACCGGGCGACGACGCCCCTGAACCGGGCGATGGTGGAGGTCGCAACCGGCACGTTCGGAAGCGTCGATCTCCTGCTCCTTCTGGCCGAGGCGGGTTCCGCACCCCATCCGGACGATCGCTATATCGTCGAATCCATCGGAGAGACTCCCCTGCCGGTCATTCTGGTCATCAACAAGATCGACCTGGTGGAAAAAAGTCTCCTGCTCCCCCTCATCGACGTATTCCGGAACCTTCATCCCTTTCGGGAGATCATCCCGCTCTCCGCCTTGAAAAACGACGGCGTGACCCACCTGATCGAAGAGATCCGGAAACTGCTCCCCGAAGGGCCGCAGTATTTCCCCGAGGAGATGATGACGGACCGCTCCGAAAGGTTCATTGCGGCCGAGATCATCCGGGAGAAGATCACCCTCCTCACCCACAAGGAGATCCCCTATGCAACCGCCGTTGTCGTCGACGCCTTCAAGGAGGACGAGGCGAAAAACATGATCCGGATCGCGGCAACGATCCATGTGGCCAAGGATTCGCAGAAAGGAATCATTATTGGGAAGAAAGGGGCGATGCTCAAGGAGATCGGAACCAGGGCGCGCCTGGAGCTGGAAAAATTCTTCGCCGCGAAGGTCTTTCTGGAGCTCTTCGTCCGCGTTGCGAAGGACTGGATCAACGATCCGCGGATGCTCCAGGAGTTCGGCTACAAGGACAGGGCCTGAACCGGTCCGGGCTCTGGTCCCTGCAGAGCCGGAGTCGAAATGACCGGGAGCTTTAAACCGCAAGCCCCGCCCTGTGGGCGGGCAGCTTCACTTGGGTTTGTACCACGGTTGCGGCTTTGACCCGAACCAAGTCGAATGGGTCGCCGGCCGGGCATCAGGCGCCGTTTTACATGCACCGGTTGTCCAGCGCCTCCCGGATTTTCCGGGAAAGTTCCTGCAGATGGAACGGCTTCTGGATGAATCCCCGGCAACCGCGGTTGATGATCATTCTCGCCTCACCCTCCGCACTGTAGCCGCTGGCCAGGATCACGGCAACATCCGGATTGATCTCCCGCAGGATGTCGAAAGCCCGCCCGCCGCTGATCCCGGGCATGATCATGTCCATGATGACCAGGTCGATCTCCGCTTTCTTTTCCATGTAGATCGCAATGGCTTCCTGACCGCTTCCCGCCGGCAGGACGCGATAGTGGAGCATCTCCAGCATCTCCATCATGACGGAGATATTGATCTGTTCGTCATCCACGACCAGGATGGTTTCCCGGCCGGTGAAGATTTCCTCTTTCTTCTGCTCGCCGGTGACCGGTGATTTTTCCGTTGCAGGAAGATAGATCTTGATCGTCGTCCCTTTTTCCGGTTCGCTGTAGACGTGGATCCCGCCGCCATGGTTTTTAACGATTCCATAAGCCGAGGCCAAACCCAGGCCGCTCCCCATTCCTTTCGGTTTTGTCGTGAAGAAGGGCTCGAAAATCCTCTCCAGGGTCTTCTTGTCCATCCCCACGCCGTCATCCGTCACGGTGATTCGGATGTATCGCCCCTTTTTCACCCCGACCAGCTTTACATCCGTCTCGCAGAAGACGATATTGTCCGTTCGAAGATCCAGATTCCCCCCTCCGGGCATCGCCTGGGAGGAGTTGACGAAGAGATTCAGAAAGACCTGATCCATCTGTCCCTGATCGACATCCACGGTCCAGAGGTCTTCGGAAAAGCTTCTGTAAATAGAGATCTCCTTCCGGGTCCGGCCGAACAGGTCCGCACTTTTCCCGAACAGTTCGTTCATGTCGGTCGGCTTCACATCGTATTTCCCCCCCCGGGCAAACCCCAGAAGCTGCTTGGTCAGGTCGGCGCCTCGCCTGATATAGCTTTCCATGTTTTCCAGTTTGAACCGGTGGGGATGATCGGGGTTTATGTCATGGAGAAACATGGAGATGTGTCCCTGCAGGCCCATGAGGATATTGTTGAAGTCATGGGCGATCCCACCGGCCAGCGTGCCGATGGCCTCCATTTTCTGGATCTGGATGAGTTGACTCTGGAGTGTTTTCTTCTCTTCTTCCGACTCCTTCAGGTAGGTGATGTCCGTCGCGATATGGATGATCTTCTGCAACCGCCCCTCGTCATCGAGGACCGGCGTACAGGAGACGATGAAATGTCCGCCGAGTACATCCATTTGCATCTCGACAGTCTCGATCTTTCCGGAGATGAGCATCTGCCGCATAGGACATCCTTCCGGCGAATGTCCTATGCCGGGGTCATGGAAAAGTTCATAGCAATGTTTCCCGAAGAGCTCAGGCTCCGATTTGCCGAGAATCCGGCAAACCGCCTGATTGGCCTGGATAATCCGGTATTCCGGATCCATAATCACCGTGGGATGGCCGATCGCCTGAAAGATGGTCATCCACTCCCGGCGGGATCTCTCTTCCGACCTCCGGAGCGCCTGCTCCGCCCCCTTACAGTCGGTCATGTCGAGGTCGAATGAAAGCGGCCCGGGCCGTTTCATCGTTTCCACGATTCCCGGTTCCGGAAGCCCAATCGGTCGGTACAGGCCTTCAATCTCTTTCATCGATACGCCCTCATGTCCCTTCCTCAAGTCACGCTTTTTAAAAATACTTCGCGTTTACAAGCAGGAGCCGGTGTGATCTCCCGTTTCAGAAGTCCTTGAAATCGCCCTTTTCATCCTCGTCGAAGGGGATAAGCGACTTCGACGGGCCGCTTCCCGTTTTCCGCGTTGTTTTTCGGGCGGAACGATCCCCCCTCAACACCGCAGGCCCGGGAAGGGCCGGCTTGCGTTCCGGAACGGCCGCGGAACTCCCCGCCAACCCATCTACAACCCCCGTCGACCCGCCGACAACCACTGCCAGTTCCTCCACGTAGCCCCTCATCTGCTGCGCCTGGGCGTTGAGCTCCTCCGCCGCACTCGCCGACTCCTCCGCGGTAGCCGCCGTCTGCTGCGTCACACGGTCCATCTCCGACACCGCCGTGCTCACCTGGCTGATCCCGTGTGCCTGCTCCTCGGACGCCGTCGCAATCTCATCCACCAACTGCCCGATCTTCCCGGAAATCTCCGCGTTCGCACGAAACGCCGACTGCGTGGCGATCGTAATCTCGTTGCCGTTCTTCACCGCCTTGATCGTCTTCTCGATCAGGCTGCTGGTATTCTTGGCCGCCTCCGCCGCCCGCAACGCCAAATTCCGGACCTCGTCCGCCACCACCGCAAACCCGGCCCCGGCCTCTCCCGCACGCGCCGCCTCAACCGCCGCATTGAGCGCCAGCAGGTTCGTCTGAAATGAGATCTCATCGATCGTCTTGATGATCTTCGCCGTCTCCTCGCTCGAACGCGTGATCTGGCCGATCGCCTCCGTCAACTGAACCATCTGGCTGTTCGCCTTCTCCACCACACCCTTCGCCTCGGTCATCATCGCCCTGGCCTGGTTCGCATTGTCCGCATTCTGCTTGGTCATCGACGACATCTCCTCCAGGGATGCAGAGGTCTCCTCCAGAGACGATGCCTGCTCCGAGGCACCCTCCGCCAGATGCTGACTCGATGACGATACCTGCGAAGACGCCGATGCCACCTGATCCGAACCTTCCCTCAATCCCGTCACGATTCGGTTGATGGGACGGGTAATGGCAATGCTCAGGAAAATTCCCAGCAACGCCGCAGCAATGACGTTGATGAGCGTCAAGGTGACGGATACGGAGCCGGAGATTGTCGCCAGAGTGGCGTTGCCCTCCGCCGTTTTCTTGGCCTCCGCCACACCTGTATCGAAGAGTTTGGCGATTGCATCGTTGAGCTGCTTTGCCGCAACCAGGCCGTCTGTCTGCAGGACCCCCGCGGCGGCCTCCGCCATGCCCGAGTTGATTTGTCCGGTCATTTTGTCCATCGCCTTGCCGTAGGCCTCCAGGCCGATTTTCAAATCCTCAACGAGTTTCTTCTTGCCCTGGGTATTGGCCGTTTCTCCGATCTTTTTCATGCTCTCGTTGTTTTCCTGCCGGAGCTTCTGGATCTGGGCCATCTTCTCTTTTCGCCTGTTGTCATCCGTTTCCGCAATGACATCGCGAAAAAGAACCCGGATTTCCTGGAAATTGATTCCAAGCGACCCGATATGGGTCAAAGGAACGGTATTGAAGGTGTACAGCTCCCGATCGGCCGCCGTGATCTTCTTGGTGTAAAAAATCGACACAGCGCCGACGATTCCCGAAATGACGGCAACCAACATAAAACCGGCAATGATCTTCACGCTGATCCTGAATTTTTTCATCACTATCCCCTCTCTTCACTCACCGTTTTATTTTGATGAATCGTAGCAAACCTGCTGCCAACCGACCCTTCAATGCTACAAGCCGATCTGATTGATCGCTTCAATCGAACCGAGAACCTTATCGATATCGAGAAGGATCTTGATGCCGGAGCCGACCTTGGCCATGCCGAGGATGAAGCGGGTATCCAGACTGGTCCCGAAATCCGGCGTCTCTTCGATCTCAGTCTCCCGGATGTTGAGCACCTCGGAAACGGAATCCACGATGCTCCCGATGAGAACATGTCCTTCATCCCGCGAAACCTCGACCACAACGACACAGGTCCGCTCCGTGTATTCCCCGGCATCCAAGCCGAACTTCGACCGGAGATCGATCACCGGGATCACCTTCCCCCGCAGATTGATCACCCCTTTGACATATGCCGGCGTCTGGGGAATCCGCGTGATCGACATCATCCCGATGATCTCCTTCACCTTCAAAATCCCGATCCCGTACTCCTCCCCTGCGAGAGAGAAGGTCAAATACTTGCCTTCACGACCTTTCACCGATCGACCCTCATCCGCTGCAACCATCTCATTCGCCATCGTTCAATCCTCCTTCCCGAAACCCTCAGAACCGCTTTCCAGCCGCACCTTTCCGCTTCGCGGCATTCCGGCAATCCACCGTTCCACCTCTTCCATGTCGAACCGCCATGATTTACCCAACTTGAACCCCGGCAACGTACCGTTCGACGCCAAACTGCACACCGTGGACTCTTTCAACTGTAAAAGCGTCGCTACCTCCCGAACCGTCACGATTCGCACCATCTTTGCCCCCTCACCCATCTCTTCTCCCGCACCCAAACAGGGCCATGCAAACGGCCGCCGAATGGGAAAAGAGATCATTGAAACAGTACCCATTGGTTATCAAAAATCCTTAAAATCTCCCTTTCCATCCTCGTCGAAGGGGATAAGCGACTTCGACGGGGCCTCTCCTCCCGCTTTATGCGCTGCTTTCCGGGAGGAATGATCCCCCCTCAACACTGCAGGCCCGGGAAGGGCCGGCTTGTGCTCCGGCGCGGCAGGAGTTGACGCCGACGAACGACCGACAACCGCCGCCAGTTCCTCCACGTAGCCCTTCATCTGCTGCGCCTGGGCGTTGAGCTCCTCCGCCGCACTCGCCGACTCCTCCGCGGTAGCCGCCGTCTGCTGCGTCACACGGTCCATCTCCGACACCGCCGTGCTCACCTGGCTGATCCCGTGTGCCTGCTCCTCGGACGCCGTCGCAATCTCATCCACCAACTGCCCGATCTTCCCGGAAATCTCCGCGTTCGCACGAAACGCCGACTGCGTGGCGATCGTAATCTCGTTGCCGTTCTTCACCGCCTTGATCGTCTTCTCGATCAGGCTGCTGGTATTCTTGGCCGCCTCCGCCGCCCGCAACGCCAAATTCCGGACCTCGTCCGCCACCACCGCAAACCCGGCCCCGGCCTCTCCCGCACGCGCCGCCTCAACCGCCGCATTGAGCGCCAGCAGGTTCGTCTGAAATGAGATCTCATCGATCGTCTTGATGATCTTCGCCGTCTCCTCGCTCGAACGCGTGATCTGGCCGATCGCCTCCGTCAACTGAACCATCTGGCTGTTCGCCTTCTCCACCACACCCTTCGCCTCGGTCATCATCGCCCTGGCCTGGTTCGCATTGTCCGCGTTCTGCTTGGTCATCGACGACATCTCCTCCAGGGATGCAGAGGTCTCCTCCAAAGACGATGCCTGCTCCGAGGCACCCTCCGCAAGATGCTGGCTCGATGACGATACCTGCGAAGACGCCGACAAAACCTGATCGGCAGCCTCTGTAATGCCCGTGACCACCCGATTGATGGGCTTGACCAGGCGGAGCGTGAATATGACTCCTGTGATCAATGAAAACAGCGCCATCACGATCACCAGGATGATGAAGAGAAACCGCATGGTGTTCGCCGCTTCCATGACCTCCCCTTTTGGACTCACCGAAACGATAATCCATCCCATCGCAGGATATTCCCGAAAAGAGACGTAGCGCTCATTTCCCTCCCAGGAATATTCCATGATCCCGGTTTTCTTCTGGAGAATCTCCTTTCCGAAATCGAATGTGCCGAGATTCAACTGGAGAATCTTCGTTTTGTCGGGGTATGAAACGACCAACCCGTCTTTGTTCATGATATAGGCGAACCCTTCCTTTCCGATCTTGATATTGCTGATCGGCCTGGCCGCCGCGTCCGCCGAAATATCCACGGCCATCACCGCAACGAGCTTACCGTCCGGACCCGAGAAGCCCTTGGCCATGGTGATCACAGGTTCACCGATCTCTTTGGCAAGATAGGGGTCGCTGAAAACGATATCCTTCGCGCTGGCAATCCGCTGAAACCACGGGAGGGAAGAAACATTCCGGACGGCATCCTGTTTTCGGCTCGAAATTTTCTCATCCCCCTTGCCATCGATGAGGCGGATCCCCCGGAACGCGGGATATGTTTTGATGATCTCCCCAAAGATCCTTTCCGAATTCTCCTTGGTTCCCACGTCGAGATCGATTCCCACCTGCATCATATCGATCGCCTGCTTGCACGGGGAAACGATGCCATCCATCTGCATCTTGTAGATCGTGAATTGGGAATCCAGGAGTTCGATCGCCTTGGCCGTCACATTGATCATTTCCGAATTTGCGTTCTTCAACAACGCCCGGGAAGAGTTGTAATAGAATATGGACCCCACCGTGATCATCGGGATCAATCCCATCAGCAGAAACGAGATGATCAGTTTCCGCTGGATGCCCTTCTGTCGTAAATACCCGGTCATGTTCATTTCCGCCTCCCCCATTTTCATGGATCTGCCGGGGATGATCCCCGTTTCACGCATGTTCAATCTTTTTCTTCTCTCCAATAGATCGCCCCGTGGAGCAGCGGTTGCCTCCGGCCATACAAACAGGCGAAAACGATACTATTGAATCAAGTTATCCTGTATATCGGCAGGAATAGATAATAACTTTAATTTCCGCGGATAAATAAGCAATCTCCGCCCCTTCCCCGCTTGACCGACGCATCGCTATGGTTTAAAATATCGCATTGAAAGGATTTTCCCTACGGGATCATAGGAGAGGTTGCGGCATATGACCTGGCGCGAGAGGGTCGCCGATTTCTTCGGCCTGAAAAAAAGTGTTGTGGCGCTCCTGTTCATGGCGATCCTCGTCGGTCTCGGGGAAAAGATGGCCGAACGGTTCCTCCCGATCTACCTCCTCGCCCTCGGGGGCGGCATCCTGTCGGTCGGTTTCCTCAACGGGATGGACAATCTCCTGTCCGCCCTCTACTCTTTTCCCGGCGGCTACCTGAGCGACCGCTTCGGCTACAAGCGGGCTCTGGTCGTTTTCAACCTGATCGCCATGTTCGGCTATCTCATCGTCATCGCCTTCCCCCACTGGCTCGCGGTGATCGTCGGCGCGGCTTTTTTCCTCTCCTGGAGTTCCCTCTCTCTCCCAGCAACGATGAGCCTCGTCTCCCGGGTGCTCCCCCGGGAGAAAAGGACCATGGGGGTGTCGGTCCATTCGCTGGTCCGGCGGATCCCGATGGCCCTGGGACCGGTCATCGGCGGCGTTCTGATCGGGATCTACGGCGAGAAGACCGGCATCCGCCTCGCCTTCGGCGCGGCCCTCCTTCTGGGAATCGTCTCGCTCGTCTTTCAGCAGATGATGATCGCGGACGACGGGAAAAGGGACAAAGGGGAAAAACAACCCTCATATCTTTGGCGGTTCATGAGTCCGGATCTCCGGAATCTCCTCGTATCCGACATCCTGATCCGCTTCGCCGAGCAGATCCCCTACGCCTTCGTCGTCATCTGGTGCATCAAGATGAACGGACTGAGCGCGGTGCAGTTCGGCCTCCTCACGACGATCGAAATGGTCACGGCAATGCTCGTCTACATCCCGGTCGCCTGGCTCGCCGACCGGACAGGAAAGAAGCCCTTCGTGCTGATCACCTTCTTCAATTTCACCCTCTTCCCTCTCTTTCTCCTCTTTTCCCACACCTTCTGGATGATGGCAGCCGCCTTCGTCATCCGGGGACTCAAGGAGTTCGGCGAACCGACGCGCAAGGCGCTGATCATGGACCTGGCGCCGGAGGAGCAGAAGGCGGGAATGTTCGGCCTCTATTACCTGATCCGGGATATCATCGTCTCCGGAGCGGCCTTCGCCGGCGGTTTTCTCTGGCAATTCTCCCCGACCGTCAATCTGCTTGCGGCAACCGCCTGCGGCCTTTTGGGCACGATCTACTTCGCCATTCGTGGACGGGATCTGAAGGGATAGAAGACGGTGTGGACTTTCCGTAGCCAATAGGATAAGGTTATTTCATGAAACCTGTCATTGCCATCATCGGCCGGCCCAACGTCGGAAAATCGACCCTTTTCAACCGCTTGGCCGGCCGGAGCAAGGCCATCGTCATCGACGAACCGGGCGCCACGCGGGACCGCAACTACGCGGAGAGCGACTGGAACGATCGCCCGTTCACGCTGATCGATACCGGCGGCTTCGAACCGGCCTCCGCGGTGGAGATCCTCGTCCAGATGCGGGAACAGACAAAGCTCGCCATCGAGGAGGCGGATATCATCCTCTTTTTGATGGACGGACGGGACGGGCTTACCCCCTCGGATCAGGAGATCGCCCGACTGCTCCGGATGACGGAAAAGAAGGTCTTTTTTGTGGTGAACAAGATTGACGGCCCCCGCCACGAAGCACTGGTCTCCGAATTCTACCGTCTGGGGATCGATACGTTTTACGCCATTTCCGCGCAGCACGGGCAAGGTCTCGACGAGCTGATGGACGCCGTGTCGGAGAACCTTCCGGCCGGCGGGCCGGTGAGGGAGGTGGAGGAAGACCGGATCCGGATCGCCGTAATCGGGAGACCCAATGTCGGCAAGTCTTCCCTGGTCAACCGGATCCTCGGCTATGAACGGACGATCGCGAACCCCTTGCCGGGGACGACACGGGATGCCATCGACACCCCCTTCACCCGCGACGGGAAGAAATTTCTTCTCATCGATACCGCCGGCATCCGCCGGAAGAGCAGGATCAGCCTCACTCTGGAGAAATACACCATCGTCCAGGCCATCAAGGCGATCGACCGGGCCGACATTGCTCTGATCCTTCTCGACGCCAAGGAGGGGATCAGCGAGCAGGACGTCAAGATCGCCGGTCTCGCCATGGAAAGGGGAACCGCCTGCATCCTTGTCGTGAACAAGTGGGACCTGGTCGAAAAGGACAACAGCACCGTGGGAACCTACGTCGAAAATATCCGCTACAACTCGAAGTTCCTCGAGTTTGCCCCCATCATTTTCGTCTCCGCCCTCTCCGGGCAGCGGGTCACCAATATCTTCGCTCTTGTCGAACGGGTCTACACCCAGTACACGAGGCGCGTGGAGACGGGCGAGCTTAACCGGAAGATCCGTGAAATCATTGAGATGAATCCACCGCCCGGCCGGCAGAGCCGGCCGCATGTCTTTAACTACATCACCCAGGTCGCGATCAAGCCCCCCACCTTCGTGCTGTTCGTCCGGAACCCGGACGGCATCCACTTCTCCTACGAGCGCTATCTGGTCAACCGGATCCGGGAGACCTTCGGGTTCGAAGAGGTTCCGATTCGTCTCTTCTTCCGGAACAAGGGGGACTGACAGGCTTTTTCAGGCCAGCATCTCCCTGACCTTCCCGGAGAGCTTTTCGAGATGAAAGGGTTTCTGGAGGAATCCGTTGCAACCGCGGTTCAGAATCTCCTGAGCCTGACCGTTGATGCTGTAACCACTGGACAAAAGAACCCGGAGCGCGGAATTGATCTCCCGGAGACGATCGAAGGTCTCCCCTCCCGATATCCCCGGCATGATCATGTCCAGAATCACCAGGTCAATCTCCCGCTGCTTCTCCATGTAAACGGCGAGCGCCTCCTGACCGCTCCCGACCGCATAGACCCGGTACCCCAGGGACTCCAGCATTTCCCGGCTCACCTCCAGAACCATCTTTTCATCATCCACCAGCAGGAGCGT
>Ga0247842_10003442_pt1 | contig 21299 bp, 19 predicted proteins | sample LaCruzMarch2015__3_FD_192411 | JGI IMG/M metagenome (GOLD analysis project Ga0247842, IMG submission 192411) | Freshwater microbial communities from meromictic Lake La Cruz, Castile-La Mancha, Spain - LaCruzMarch2015_19m | ecosystem: Environmental > Aquatic > Freshwater > Lake | place: Spain...
CAGCTGGAGAGAACGGCTGGGTGCGAGGTTGCCGTTCTCTGGGACTGAGCTCCGCTCAGCTGGAGAGAACGGCTGGGTGCGAGGTTGCCGTTCTCTGGGACTGAACTCCGCTCAGCTGGAGAGAACGGCTGGGTGCAAGGTTGCCGTTCTCTGGGGCTGAGCTCCGCTCAGCTGGAGAGAACGGCTGGGTGCGAGGTTGCCGTTCTCTGGGGCTGAGCTCCGCTCAGCTGGAGAGAACGGCTGGGTGCGAGGTTGCCGTTCTCTGGGACTGACCTCCGCTCAGCTGGAGAGAACTCTCTGCACCCCGGCAGGCACAAGCTGCCGGGGCGCTTCTCTCTCCCCGCATCAGCCGCCGGGCCACTTCCTGATCCCTTCCTAGCGCCGCTTACACCCTTGGTCTAGCTCTCCTCTCTCATCTTCCGCGCTCCTTATTTGTATCTATCAGCATCTTGCCGATCCCGTCGACCTCCCATACACTTCGGTGGAGGTGGGAAAATGTCGCGGCGGGGGTTGTCGGTCCTCCTTCTCTTCGTTGTCTCGCTCGCGGGTTGCACGCGGGTATCGAGCCCCATCCCGGATCCGACCCCGTCGGCTTTCCGCATCGTGTCGTACAACGCCGAGTGGCTGTTCGACGGCGTTGCGGACCCCGCTGAGTCCCCGTGGGCGTCTCCCACCGCCGCGCAAGAGCACCTCGAGGACGTCGCCGAAGCCCTGCGCCAGCTGAGCGCGAACTACATCAGCCTCGCCGAGGTCGAGAATGTCGAGATGCTGTCCAAGTTGAACGCGCTGCTCGGCGACGCGTACACGCCGATCTTCGTTCAGGGAACCGATACCTCGACCGGGCAAGACGTCGCCGCGCTCTCCGCGCTCGCCCCACTGCAGGCGCCGAGCCGCACCGAAAATCGCGTGCCATACCCCGTCCCCGGATCATCGCTTGCCTGCGGCACTGGCACCAAAGGCGTATCGAAGCACTACGTCGCCGAACTCGATCTGTACGGAACACCCACCACGATCCTCGGCGCCCACTTCCTCGCCTATCCCGACCGCTGCAGCCGCTCGATCGAACGCGAAGCGCAGGCAACCGTCATCGCCAACCTCGCTCGCGAAGCGATCTCGCATGGACGCGAGGTCATCGTGCTCGGCGATCTCAACGACTTCGATGCGGCCACGCCGGACGTTGCCGGCAACAAGCCGATCTCGCAGGTCCTTGCGCTCCTCAAGGACCTTGATCCAGCAACCGCGGGCGATGAGCTCGTCAACGTCTGCGCCACGCTGACGCAGGAGGATCGCTACACCGACTGGTACGACCGTGACAAAGACGGAGTCGACGACGGAAAGTCCGAACGCTCCCAGATCGACTTCATCCTCGTCTCCCGCGGACTCGCAGAGCACACTGCCTACGTCACCATCGCCCACACCACACCCGCCGGCGCCGTCTCCGACCACTGGCCCATCGTCCTCGATCTTTCGATCCCGTCTGAGATCGCAAGCGCCACGCCGTAGATGCATCAGACTGCTTGATGCTCCACAGAATCGGGGGACACATACCTCCATTCCGCGGCCCGCTTGGAGCAGCAACACATGCCGCGGGCAGCAACAGGGAACGAGATGTGTCCGCCGTTTGTCCGATCTCTCGATCCCCACCAACGTCGCAACCGCCACGCCGCAACCGCGCGAACCTGAATGCCGTGAGGCTACTGGATACAGCACCTGACCCTGCGGCCCCACGTCGACCCACGTGCCTGCTCTGGTTCGTGGTCCGCCGGTCGCTGGTCGCCTCCTGCCGTACGAGCGGGGATGAGCGTGACAGATGTCCGGAAGCCCACCGCGTCGAGTGGGGCATTGTCGGAGCGCGTCGGACATGCTATCCTGCAGATAGGATCAAGGAGGTGGCTGATGTTCACGTTCACGGTCACGATCACCGCGGGAATGCTCCTCGCCTTTTTCTGGGCGTTCTGGGTCTTCGCGTTCGGCGGCTGGTGGTGTGGCGGCGGCTGCTAGCCCTCAGAAGACGAGAGACCGAACATCATGAGGTGGAGTGACGTGGGAAGAGCGCTTCTCGCCTCTTCTCTTTTCCTTTTGTGTGCGGCGTTCGCCGCGCTCGGCGATCCCCGAGATGAGTTCGCCCGCGAGACGGGCCTCGACGGCGATTTGATCGGCGTCATCCAGGTCGATGTCGGCGGAACCGAGATGACGGTTGCGTTCGTGTTTATCGACGTGCGCGCACTCGAAAGCCACGTTTCGCCAAGCCTGCGACAGGCTCTCCAGCCCTACGTTGGACGCAACGCCCTCTACGTGAACCCGAGCGTGCGGAACGTCGTCTCGCACTTCGACTTCACCCCGCAAGCCATCGCCGTCCAAGGTGAGGGGCGCGAGCGAACGATGGCCCCCGCCTCGGCGTGGGTCGAGCTCACTCCGGGGTTCCTCGGCGGCGCATTCCTGGTCAATCCGGCCGGCACCGAGCAGGGTTCTGGGAGCGAGGGCGTGCTCGTCCTCGGCGACCTCATCGACCCTACGCGGCCGTTCGACATCTTCTACGGGAACGAGCGCACGACCTTTCGCATCTTGCCCGCCGCACCCGGCAGCAGCTCAACCCCCGTCGGCTCAACGTCCGCCGCGTCCCACGACCCGATTTCCGTTCCCGCGCTCGGCGACGTGTCGAGCCTCGAGAGCGTGTTGGCGCGGTCGGATCTCACGGAGGTTTCGCTCGCCGCGCTCTTCGCGCTCGACCGGTCACTCGTGCGCATCCTCGATGCGACCGTAACGTCGGCCGCGGTGCGATTCGTCTTCATTCGGCTCGACGAGTCCGTCCGCGCGAGCGCCCTCGGGGTCGATCTCCTCAGCCGACTGGGTCCGGTCATCGGGACGGGGGCCGTGATGCTGTGGGCCATCTCGACGACCGGTGCCCCGTTCTCGCCATGGTACTTCTATGTCCAGCAGTCCGGAACGAACTTCGTGTTCTTCAGCTCGGCGTCGTTCGTCGAGCTCACGTCCGGTTTCCTGGGCCTTGACCGACTGGGGCCGGCGACTCTGGCCGCGGCCGTCATCCGCCTGCCGAAGGGCGTCAACGCGCAGGCCCCTTTCGCCGTGCGGTACAGCACCTTCGGGGTGACGTACCCGTAGGCACCTCCAACAGCCCTACGAACGGAGGACGATTGAATATCGTGCTGGCGTCGGCGTCGCCGCGCCGAGAGGAACTTCTGCGGCGGATTGTCGACAGCTTCGACGTCGTTCCGAGCGGGGTTGAGGAGACAACGCTCGGCCGGCCGGCAAGGCGCGTCCTCGAGTCTGCAAGGTCAAAGGCCCGCGATGTTGCGTCGCGCACCGAAGGCATCGTGATCGGCGCCGATACGGTCGTGGTCGTTCGCCGCTCCATCCTGGGGAAACCCTCGTCTCGCGACGAGGCGGGTCGGATGCTGTCTCGCCTGAGCGGTCGCAAACACGAAGTACTGACGGGGTTGTGTATCATCGCGACGCAACGCGGAGACGAGCGTTCGGCGGTCGAACGGACGAGCGTGCGCTTCCGCTCCCTATCGGAGCGGGAAATCGCCTCGTATCTCGACTGTGGGGAGTACGCCGACAAGGCGGGAGCCTACGCGATCCAGGGACGCGCGTCCGCGTTCGTCGAGCGGATCTGCGGCGACTACACGAACGTGATGGGGCTCCCGGTCTGCCGCCTGACTCTCCTCTTGCGGGAGCTGGGCGTCGACGTGTAGCGTTTACGGCAGCCGCCGAGGGAGGAAAAGAGATGACGATGGAGAAGAAGAAGCACAGCATCCACACCCTGCAGGAAATGAAGCGCAGCGGCGAGAAGATCGCCTGGCTGACCGCCTACGATTTCCCGACCGCCCAGTTCGCCGAGGCCGCGGGCCTCGACATGCTCTTGGTGGGCGACTCCCTGGGCATGTGCGTCTACGGCTACGAAGGCACCGTCCCCGTGACGATGGACCAATGCATCGTTCACTCGGAAGCCGTTCGACGCGCGGCGCCGAACACCTTCGTAATGGGCGACATGCCGTTCCTCAGCTACCAGATCAGCGACGAAGAGGCGGTTCGCAACGCCGGTCGATTCCTCAAGGAGGCCGGCGTGGATGCGGTGAAACTCGAGGGCGGCAAGCGCATCGTTCCCCGCATTCGCGCCCTCCTCGATGCCGGGATTGTCGTCTGCGGCCACATCGGGCTGACTCCGCAGAGCTCCGGCCAACTCGGGGGACACAAGGCGCAGGGCCGCACGATCGAATCGGCCCGCCTGCTCATTGAGGACGCGCTGGCCATCGAGGAGACGGGCGCGCAGCTCCTCCTCCTCGAGGCCGTCCCGCCGGAGGTCGCGGGGTTCATCGCGAAGAAGCTCCACATTCCGGTCTTGAGCATCGGCGCCGGCCCCCTGTGCGACGGGCAGCTGCTGATCGTGTCGGACCTCATCGGCCAGTTCCAGGCGTTCACGCCGAAGTTCGTCAAGAAGTACTGCGACGTTGCCACAACCATCACGGAAGCGATGAAGGCCTACGTCGCCGACGTTCGCACCGGCCGATTCCCGGCTGACGAGCACTGCTACCACATGCTGAAGGACGAAGCCGGACGGTTCCCCGAGCTCGAGAAAGAGTTTGAGTAGGCTCTCCGACGAGGAGGACACAATGGACGATCTCAGGCAGCGGCTCTTGATCTCCCCCGAGCACGTAGGGGAAGTCAACGCCATGATTCTCGACCCGAAGAGCGAAGTCGTGAACGCGTTTCTCGACGTCGTGCGCAAGCACGGCGGCCCCGAGGCGATCAACCGCAAGGCCAACGAGGCGCGTCAGCTTCCGCGGCTCCTCGAGCGACTGCGGTCCTCGGGCTCACCCTACCTCGCCGACGTGGAGTGGCTGACCCGCGAACGGGATCGCGGCGCGTTCGTGACGATGGCTGAGTTTCGCCAGCGCGTCCTCGGGGACCGGCTGAAGGCGACGCGGTTCGACGAGCGTCACCCCGTGACCCTCGAGGTGAGCGCCCTGCAGTACTTCCCGTGGCTCATCGCCGAGGCGCGCCAGGCGATCGCCAAGCGGGAGGTCATGCCGGGACGCTACATCCGCGTGCGGAACATGGCGGAGCAAGTCAAGGATCAGGGGGACACGTTGGCCGTCGCCGCGGCGATGCAGATCGTCGGCGCGAGCTACGTCGAAACGCTTGACACGAAGGGCACGGACGGCTCGAACATCCATCTCGGCGGCCCGGCAACGATCACCGGCTACTTCGGCGGCGTCGGGCAGCCGAACGAGCACGCTCTGGCCTGGGTAGACGAATTCCTCTCCTACTACGCCGAGTACGGGATCCGCCAAGTCTTGAACATCAACCCGGGCACCGTGCTATTGGGCTACTTCCTCCACAAGCTGGGGATCGACATCGAGTTCAAGATCTCGGTGTTCATGGGGAACGACAACCCGTACGCCGCGCTGTGGACGCTCGTCGGCGCGAAGCTCTTCTCGCGCGAGGACGGGACGACGTCGCTCATCGGCTTCAATTGGGCGAACTCGGTATCAAACGCGACGATCGAGAAGGGCGCAGCGATCCGCAAGTCCCTCGGCCTCGAGGACGTCGTGCGGTTCGAGCACCACATCACCGAGACGTGGAAGTCGATCGTCATTCAACCGTACGATCGCACGGACGAACTGGTCGAGCTGGCCGGACGCGTGGCGAACATCTCCGCAAAGCACGAGGGGGGAAGCCCCTCCGTCGAGGCGAAGCGCGATCACCCGTCGGACATCCTTGAGTACTTCATGCCGAAGGCCGATGTCGTCGCGCAGGGCCTCATGCCGGCGATGGAGCGGAACTACCTCGACAAACACGACGCCGTGAACGCAACGGCGGTAGCGCTCACGAAGCGCGGCCTGTCGTTCATCGCCGCGCGTAGCCTGCATCGATAGGAGAGGCCTCGGGAGCTTGTGGGGGCGGGAGGCACGCGATACCCTCTCGCCCCTTCCAGATCGGGAACAGAGAGGTGCTGATGGCTGACTTCGCTTCGCTCAAACGACGCATCGAGGAAGAAGAGATCGAGTTCGTCGACTTCCGGGTCGTCGATCTCGTGGGGCGGTGGCGGCACATCTCGATTCCAGCCGCTCGTTTCACGGAGGCCATGCTGCGAGATGGCATCGGCTTCGATGCCTCGAATTACGGTTATCGGCGAGTGGCCGGCAGCGACATGGTCCTCATCCCGGACCTCGAGACCGCCTACACGGAAGAGCGCGGCGGAGAGCTCCTCCTGACGCTCATTGCCGACATCTACGATGCCGTTACGCGCAAGAGGGCTGCCGCCGATCCTCGTGGAGTCGCCCAAGCCGCGGTGTCGACGATGCGCGAGCGCGGAGTGGCCGATGAGATCCTCGTCAGTCCCGAGTTCGAGTTCTACGTCTTCGACGCCGTCCGCTTCGAGAGCGAGGTCGGCCGATCGTACATTGAGATCGAGACTGTGGAGGGGTGTGAGTACCGCGATTCTGCCGTCCCGTCAGCAGGCGCGCCATCCGCCTACCACGCTCCATTTCCCGAAGATCGACTGTTCGGGTTGCGATGCGAGATCGCACGCCAGGCCGCAGCGGCTGGAGTGGACGTCAAGTACCACCATCACGAAGTGGGGCCGTTTGGGCAGCACGAGATCGAGCTCGGCTTCGCTCCGTTGGTGAAGATGGCCGACACGGCTCTCCTCATGAAGTCGCTCGTGCGAAGCATCGCCAACGAGTCGGGGCTGACGGCAACTTTCCTCCCCAAGCCCATGGCCGGGCAGGCCGGCAACGGGATGCACCTTCACCAGTACCTTGTCAAGGCGGGAGCCAATCGCTTCCAGGGCACGGAAGGGCTCTCGGACCTCGCGCTGTGCTACATCGGCGGCCTGCTCGTGCACGGGCGGAGCCTGATGGGCCTCACGAATCCGTCGACCAACTCGTACCGCCGCCTGGTCCCGGGATACGAGGCGCCGGTCAACTTCGTGTTTGGGTCGGGGAACCGCAGCGCTGCAGTCCGTATTCCCACGTACGCTCGCGGGGAGGAGACGCGCATGGAGCTGCGGACGATGGATGCGACGTGCAATCCGTACCTCGCGTTCGCGGCGATCCTCCTGGCAGGATTGGATGGCATCGCGCGCAAACTGAACGCGAAGGACCTTGGCTTCGCGCTGGAGGCCGAGGCGTACAACCACGCCACCGGGGAGACGACTCCGCGGAGCCTCGAGGAGGCGCTCGCCGCCTTAGAGAGCGACCACGACTACCTCACGGCGCCCGGCGCGTTCACGGAAGCCGGAATCGAAGACTGGATCCGCGCCAAGCAACAAGAGGCGGCCGCCGTTGCGCTGCATCCCCATCCTCACGAGTACTCGCTGTACTACGATCTGTAGCCAGCGCCACAGACCCAGCGAGAGGGAGTAAGCACCGGTCGCCCGTCGGTCTCCAGTTGCAACTCGCCTTCAAGAAGAAGGGCCTACTGCTTCTTCTTCTCCTCCTTGTCGAGGTACTGGACGATGGCCTCGACGACAAGGTAGTTGATCGATCGATCCAGCTTCTTCGCCAGACGGTCGAGTCGCTCGATCGGCTTGCGGTCGAGCTTGCTCTTCGGAATGTAGATCGAAAGCGTCGTCACTTCGCTCTTGCGCACCATTCGTGCCACCTCCTTGTCACCTTGAGGTCTTTGTGACAACGTGTAGCCTACAGCAAGTCAAGCGCAATCGGCAAATCGCGCAAGCTTCTGGCTCTGGCCCCGCACAGCAAAGAAAGGGGGCTCCTCAAGGAGCCCCGCTCATCTGCAATGCCGCGCAACTATCGAATGACGAAACGGAACGTGTAGTACACGACCTCACGCCCGTCCGCACAGCCCATGGGGCACACTGGCATTGGCATTGGCTGCGCCGCCATCGCGGCCGGCTGTCCGCAGGCGTCCACGACGGCCGCTTGATGGATACACCCAGCCGGTGGCATCACCTTGCCGCGTTCGATGGCCAAGACGACGGTGAAGATGCCCTGGTCGAGGACGTTACTTGAAACGTCAGGCCCGATCTCCGTCCAGGTCAGTTCCGACATCGGGATCATCGCATCGAAGAGGTCTCCGGCCGGAGCGATCGAAAGCGCCGTGCCCGTGCCATACTGCAGCCCCTCTTCGCTCAGGACGCTGACCGTGTTCCCCTCGGGGAGCTGGATCGAGCAGCGGTCCCACAGAACGTTGATGACGCTGCCCGACGTGTTGTGGAGCCAGAACGACAATCGGCTCTCGACGCCCGTTGCATTCTGCGAGACATCAAACGAGGCGCGGATGGTCCCATCCTGGAACACCGCTTTCTCCGAATATACTGGATCGAGCAGCTCGAGCGACTTCGTCTCTAGGACCGTCACTTCCGTGGTGGCGGTCGTTGCCGTAGGAAATGCCACTTCCTCGATCTTCGCCGGCTGCAGCAGAAGACCGACGAGGAGGAGCGCTCCCATGATGGCGCCGATCACCGCGAACTTGCCAAAATCAGTCACTGCCTCTCACCCCTTTCTGGCCGCCGTGGATCGGCGGAATCAGCGACTCATCGTAGCGTTCCCGGAAAGAGCGCGGCGGGCCTGTGCCCCGTCGGAAAGAGACCCCTGTCCTACGGGATGGGCGAGGATGAGGATCCGATGCACATGATCTGGCAAGAGGACTCGAACCTCTGACCCGCGGTTCACAAAGACGTGGCTCTACCGGCTCAGCTGCGCCGGTCGTGTCCTTGACTTCCGGCCGATCCACAGATGGTCGGAGCCCAAGGGAGAAGGGCCATCGAGGCCGCCAGAAGATCGATTGCATGTGAGTTCCCGCGCCGGGAAGGTCAGGCACTCATTGCCGGATCTACGGAGCTGGCTCTTCTTGGCCGTTGCAGAGGCAGCCAGGAGCTGTCGGGGCTTGCGGTGCGAATCACTTTCGCGTGAGGCTGCTCCGCCTGGGACGCAGAGCGGGCGAGGGCGGGAACCGCGCGCGAGTTCCAGGGTACGTCTTGCGTGCGCAGGATGGAAGAGGAGGGCGAGGGACATGAGGGTGAGAGCTCTCGTAACGTTGGCTGTGGCCGTGGGCTTCGCGTTCAGCGGGCTGCTGCGAGGCAGCGCAGCGCTTCCGGCGGGCGTGACTCGGTATTGGGCGACGAACCCGACGAGCGGAGCGAGCTTGCTTGCGCAGGTGATCCATCCGCAGGGCTACACGACGGGCCGCCTGCCGGCGCTGGTCTTGGTGCCCGGTGGGCGCGGCGACTCGAGCGGGTTCCTCAAGTCGACGCCCGGCGGCTCGGAGGCACAGCAGTTGGCCAGTCGCGGGTTCGTGATCGTCGTCTTTGATCCCGATGGCCGCGGCGAGAGCGGTGGGGCGGAAAATGACAATGGGTCTATCCATCAAGATGGCCTCGCGGAGATCATCCGCTGGGCCGCGACGCTGCCGGAGGTTGACGCGTCGCGCATCGGCCTCGCGTCTTACTCCTACGGCGTGACGATGGCGACGGGCGCGTTGGCGCGCTATCCCGACCTACCGATTCTCTTCTACCTTGACTGGGAGGGACCGGCGAACCGCAACGACACGGGCGGCTGCGACGCGGACAAGCTAGGTCACCTGCAAGGGCATCCGTGCGATGACGAGGCGTTCTGGAGCGAACGCGAGGCGTCGACGTTCATCTTCTCGATCGACGTCCCCTACCTGCGCCTCCAGTCACGCATCGATCACGTCCAGCCAGACATCAGCAACGCGATTCTGCTCATCGCGAATGCGACGGCGGAGGAGTATGGCGGGCACGGTCACTCGCCGTGGACGCGGCTCAACGACCTCGCGCCCAATCTCGTGTACACCGTGCAGAACCCACCGTGGCTCCCGGCGAAGGACCTCAACCTGCAGATCGAGGTCGGCGACTACGCGCTCGAACTTTTGGCGCTGTTCGCGCCGAGCGACGGGTAGAGGAGCGCGGCCCTCTGCCAACAGGGCGTACCCATGAAGAGAACGGCGACCGTTCGCTCTTCATCCACCACACGCAGCACTGGACAATGCTTGCGCACATGCGCGGCAAGTCTGCAACACGGTCGAGTACGGCGCCGATGTTACGGCACGAGCGCCGGCAGGTAGCCCCACGAGATCCCCCAGGCGACGGGGAAGCCGATCGCGAGGTAGTCGCCGGGATAGAGATCGACGAGGCCGGCGTAGAGGACGGCCATCGCGTTCTTGTACGCGGCCGGTGACGCGGGAGGGATGGCTGACGCCGCCAGCGCGACCGCCGCGGCCAAGGCGGCATGGAAGACGAGCCGGGCAGACGGGCCTGGAATTGTCGCGCTGCGCCACTCTGCCTACGATCCCTTTGGAGTGCGGAGTCACGGAGGCGAGATCATGCGCGACATGCGGCGGAGCTTGGGGATGGCGGTGACGGGGCTTGTTCTGTTCGGAATGGCTCTTCTGGGCGGCGCGGCCCTCGGAAGCGGGGAACCGGCGATGCTGACGACGTGGGCTATCCCCACGACCAACTGCTTGCCGGCGGGGATTGTCGCGGCTGGCGGCACGGTCTACTTTACGGAAGGCGGAGCGAACCGGGTCGGTCAACTCGAGGTGGCGACGGGCACCTTTGCGGAGTGGGACGTTGGACAGGGTCCGGCTCGCGTTGCGTTGGGGCCGGCGAACGGAGTCTACTTCACGGAGCAGTGGGCGGATCGCGTCGGCCGCATCTATCCGTCGGGCAACTACTACTCTTCAGAGAGCTCCGGGACGAGTCCCTCGGGGCCGTCGGGGCTTGTCGCGGACGTTTCCGGAACGTCGCTCTGGTACACGGAGTCTGGGTCGACCAAGGTCGCGCGGCTGACGCTTGGCGGGCTGCTGTTCGATGTTCTGCAGGTCAAGGCTCCGGCAGTCCACAGCGCATCGCCGAGCACGTCGCTTCTGTTGGCGACGAGTGCGACGGTCGCTCCGAACACGACGCCGGGCAACCCCTACCTGCCGCCAGCCATCGCCATCGCCCCGCGAGACACGTCCGGGCCATACACCGAATGGTCACTGCCGAGCGGCACGTACCACTTGCGAGACCTGGCGATCGCGTCGGACGGCACGCTGTACATCACGACGGAGTCTGGCAGTCTCCTTGAGCTCAATCCGGCAAGCAATACGGTCCTGTTCCACGACCTCCCGGTCGGGGCAACATCGCTGCGCGTGGCCGTCGATCCCGCGGGACGAGTGTGGTTCACCGAGAGCTGGGAGGACAAGATCGGTCGCCTCGATCCCGCGACGGGCGAGGTCGTCGAGTGGTCCGTGGCATCTGGCGGGCAGCCCTACGCTCTCTGCATTGCCGCGGATGGCAGCGTCTGGTTCAGTCAACGAGAGGGGGACAAGATCGGTCACCTTGAACCGGCGACGAACGCACTCACGGAGTACAAGCTGGCCGCGAACTCGCACCCGCTCGACGTGACGTTCGATGCGTCGGGACAACTCTGGTTCACGACCGAGCGCGGAAACTGGATTGGGCGCCTCGCCGTAGGTCCCATCCTCGGGCCGCCGCCGGTTGCGGACTCCATCACCGACGTCCACGTGGCCCTCCTCTCCGCCACCCAAGCGCAAGTGACCGTGGACTACACGTACTCGGGCAGTCATGGCACGCCGGTCTTCGCCGGCGGCCTACCGACCGTGGGGGGCGGGGAGTCCGGGGGCTTCGGATACGTGCCCGAAGCCATTCCGGCGGCAGGATCTGGGTCCGTCTCCTTCGACCTCACGTACCTCGGGGCAGGGTGCACGCTGACGGACGGCATGGACGTCTACATCTATGACTCGGGCCGCACGACGTTTGTGTTCTACCACGCCGCCGTCCCGATGAGTTGGGGACCCTGTGTTTCGTCGGGCAGTTCGTCGGGGCTTCCCACGGTGAGCGTCGGCGTCGATCGCGGTTGCGGCGGGGCCTACGACATTGGAAGTCCTGTGACCATCTCCATTACCCCGAGCGAGACCGTGACGGCGACGCTCATCGACTTCGAGACGGGCGGGACGCAGAAGCAGGTGAGCCTGGGGTTGATCCCGGCCGGTGCGACCAGGACGGTCAGTGGAACGATCACGGGGCCCGCGGGAGTGGAGGGCGTGGTGGTAATGGCCCACACGACGTCGGGGACGTGGGTCTCCGCGGGCTGCGTCTTCGCGATAGGCGGCGCGAGCGCATCGGCCGTCTCGGTAAGCGTCGACCGTGGCGGCGGCGCGGTGTATCACTACGGGGAGACGGCTACCGCTATCCTGCAGAGCTCCGTCGTCGGTGTCGCGAGGCTGTACCAAGTCACGCGCGATGGGCGGATTGCCGGGGTGACGACGGCGCCCATCCTGCCTGGGGTGACGGAACGGATCGCAGCGCCGATCAGCGGTACAGCGGGTACAAGCACGTTCTTGCTGCAGGTCACGAGTGTGACCGGACAGGTCCTCGCAGCGACGTGCAGCTACGAGGTCATCCCGTAGCGCCGCGCCCTCCGCCGAGAGGGAAGGGGAAGGGGAAGGGGGTCCTGCGGTGATCGCTGGATCCCGTTCCCCTTATCAAGATCGGAACGAAACGGCCATCGCCGGCCGTTCGGGTTCGCGTTCCCGGCTGCGGGTCCTGGACAACGGGCCGCGGACCACGCCGCCTACGGGAAGTAGCTCAGCCCGGCAGCCAGGTCCTTCGCGGCGATCACGAGGTCGGCGCCGTCGATGCGTGCGGCGAGCGGCGCCGGATTGCAGCCGCCATTGACCAAGTCGATCCGCGTGACCGGGAAACGATTCCCGCAGTTGTTGCACACCATGGACTCGCCGTCCTGGCGGTACCCGAGCTTCGCTCGATAACAGACGTCGCAAGCGTCGAACGCCGTGCGGATCACGTTGTCGGACGTGCGAATGACGAAGAACTCGACAGGAAGTCCGTTCGCCATGAACGCGTAGAAGTGCGCCACTCCGTCCTCGAACTCGGCGATCGAGAAGCGGACTTCGCCGGCTTCGTTCGCGGCCACGAGAGGGAACGGGACGTGGCCTGTCGTCGCCATCATCTGCGCGAGCGGGCGAACTGCTCCGGGTGCCGTCTCCGCGGCGTATGCTTCCGCGCTGCCCACCCCAAGAGAGGAGAGCAATCCCAGAAGCACGGCCATCGTCGTAAGGATCGCAAGCCAGTGGCCCACGCTGCTGCGGCTGCGGGTCGATCCGGCTACTTGCAGGCTACTATTCATCGTCATGACCTCCATGTTCGTAGTGCTTGGCCACATTGTAAAGCGGAGGTGTGTGTCCGATATGAAGGTCGCGGGTCCTCCCCGTGAGGGTGCGCCGAGCTTGTCCACGGAAGGGTGGCAGCCGAGAGGTGCTTCGCTTTCCGCGCGGCCTCGCCTATCCTGGCACTGAGGTGATCGGGATGACTGGAGCCATGGCGGGCCTGCGGCGCATCGGACGCTGGACGGCTCTCGTGTTGGCGGTTGCGGCGAGTGCCTACGCGATCGGGGTCGCGGCTGCGGCCGGCTACTGCGGGGACGGGGTCTGCGAGGGGCCGGAAACGGCCGCCCTGTGCCCTCAGGATTGCGGCGCGGCCGTCGCGCCCGCGGGGACGCTCGCGTCAGGGACGCCAGCGTCAGGGACGCTGCCATCTGGCCTCGTTCCCAACCCGGTTCGCGCGGTTATCTCGGAGGATCTCCTCGAGTGGCGGGATGGACTGGAGGATGGCGGCTTCGAGGAGGGGACAGCGTGCCTCACGCTTCTCGACCTCGCGGGCTCGCTGACGCGAGCGTCCGTCGTGAGGTCCAAAGAAACGGCTCGTTCCGGAGCGTGGGGGCTCAAGGTCGTTGCGGGCGCAGGACAAGGCATCGTCCTCGGGCTGCGCACGACGATCGAGAAAGGCGAGGACGTGCGATTCTCGCTCTGGGCGCGCTCGTCGGGTGGCGCGGTCAGCGTGCCGGTCCGCGTGCTCGGGGTGGAGAAGATCGGCGCGGCACCCACCACGCTCTATACGCTCCCCGAACGTTTCGCCGTGGGCTCTGACTGGACGCGCCTTGAGTTCGCCATCGACAACCGCCGCGGGCTCGAGTACGCGATCCTCGCGCTCGATGTCGGCGCGAACACGACGTTGCTCATAGACGATGCCATGGCCGAGGGAACGCAGTGGAGGATGGCCGACCCGGTCGACGGTGGCCGAATCGTGGGCGGCGTCAACGTGCCCGCGGAATCGGTTGCGCCGGTCCATTTCGCGATCGTCATCCACATCGAGGACCCGTCGCTCTTGCAGCAGCAGGAAGCGTACTTCCTCGAGGTCACGGCCATCTTCACGGAGATGGCGCGGATCCTGCATGAGCACGGCGGGTTCCTAACCATCCAGCCTGAAGAGGACTGGGCGATGGGCGCACAGCGGTTCGCGCCGACGGCGCTCGCCGACCTGGCGCGCGACTTCGGCGTCGTCTACTCGACGCATACGCATGGGCCGAACTGCATCGACCCCGACGGCCGGCCGCGCAGCGTCGAAGACTGCAATCGCTCGGACCGCCTCGCTGGGTGGACCCCGTCGGTCGAGGGCTGCTGCGATTCGACCGTCCCCGTCTACGTCGACAACTTGCAGGAGCTCCTGTCCACGGTCTCCGGCATCGAGGTTTCGGACCACAACGGGAACTGGGAGTACACAAACCCGAACGCGCTCGGAGCGGTCGGCGTCGAGACGTGGTCGGCGTTCAAGAGCAACCAGACGCAGCGAACGTTCGACGCCCTCTTGAGCAACCCGTGGCGGCCGTCGGCGGTGAGCGCACGCGACAATCCATCAGAGTTCCTGGTCCACGACCCGGCCACGCAGGTCGTGTACATCCCCGGCTGGGGGCAATCGTTGACCCAGAATCTTGAGCGCGTCAGCGCGCGGCTCGCGCCAATAGCGAGCCAGTTCATCCGCTTCGCCGATCCGGAGCGGATCAACACGTTCTACGTCGTCACCCACGTCGGGCACTTCGAGTCGGACGACGGGACGGAGTACATCCACGTCGATGAGGCGAGCGGGCGGTTGACGTACTCCGCGGCGTTCTTGCGCGACCTCAAGTACTGGGACGTGGCGTTGACGGAGATCATCGGCCCGCTCGTCGCCGAAGGGTATCTCCAATGGACGTCGCTGCCGGAGATGGGGCGGCTCTACGTGGAATGGGAGAGGCAATACGGCGCGTAGCCTGTGGCTTATGGCCGGTAGGAACTGCGGGAAGGGCCGAAAGGTGCGTTGATAGAGTCCATGGAGTTCATAGAGCTCGTTGGGTTCGGAGGAACGGGGTGCAGTGCGAGGTGAGCGCGCGTGAGGATGGTTCCGTTGGGGATCGAACATGAGGTCGCGCTGTGCGCGTTCCTGGAGGAGTTTGCTGCGGCGGGTGAAACGGAGATCCACGGGTACTTCGGCCGCTCGGAGTGGACGCACGCAGAGACGGTGGCCGCGTTCGTCCGCTGGTCGGAGGGTGAACCTCCGGAAGGCTGGGTCCCGTCGACAACGTCGTTCCTCGTCGACGAAGGGCGGATTCTCGGCGTGTCAAGTCTGCGGCACTGGCTGACGCCGCACTTGCTCGAACACGGTGGTCACGTCGGGTACAGCGTGCGCCCGTCGGAGAGGAACCGCGGCCACGCGACGCGGTTGCTCCTGGATGCGGCCCGCAAAGCGCGCCGCCTCGGGATCGAACGCCTGCTTGTTACATGCGACGCGGACAACGTCTCCTCGGCGCGCGTAATCGAGAAATGCGGCGGGGTCCTCGAGAACGAGGTCCTTACCGATGACGCACCAATCCGCAGGTACTGGATCCGCCTTTTCGAGCGCGGCCGGTCTCGTTAGGGCAAGACGCGCACCCGCGGGCCGAACTGGGCGACGAGGTCGTCGATCGTGAACGGCGTCAGGCTGAAGTACACGTACATCTCGAAGTCGGACTCGGTCACCATGGTGTCCTGCCCGACCTTCACGGTGTAGGTCCCCGGCGCCACGGGGTACGAGCTCGTGTAGACATCCGCGTAGTTCCCCGGCTTGAATGTGACCTGGGTCCCGTCGGCGGCAAAGATCCAGCCGGTGATCGACTCCCGGGCTTCATCGACAACGCACAGAGCGACGTAGCCGGCGGCCGAAACCGTGAACTCGTAGAACCGCTTGTCGTAGGTGCTCTCGGCGTAGTGGTACGGGCCGATGTGGCCGCTGTCCTGAAGGATGACGGCGATGTCGGCCGTGCCCGTCGGTGGGGTCGGACCCGATGTTATCGGACCCGACGAGGTCGGACCCGACGTGGCGGGGCCGCTCGTGCTCGCGCCGCCCACAGTCCACGTCCGCACCATTGCGACGACGGCTGGCTCGTGAATGGGGTAGACGTCGCCCGATGCCGTGTACGAGAGGACGTAGAGGATGTCTCCGGACGCGTGCGCGACGACGGCGTACCACTCCTTGACCGTGACGCCGTTGTAGGTGTACTCGGCGAGGAATTGGATCCCGGCTAGCTGCACGCCATCGGCGTCGGTGACGTCGAACGGGCCGCCGCCGTAGATGCAGATGCTCAGAGCGCCGGAAGCCAGTTGGCAGCGGAGGTTCGCGGCGAGAGACTCCACGTCGGCGTAGTTTCCACCGATGGCCGTCGATGCGACGTTCTGGATCTTCACGTACACACCGTCCGGTCCACCGAAGCGCGCCGAGTAGTCATCGGGTTGCGTCATCGACCAGCCGGTCGGGTACTCGATCGAGTACCCCAGCGCGGCGTCCGCGAACGTCGAGTCCGCCCATCCCGCAACGCAGAGCATTCCAACGAGTGCCATCAGAACTCCGAATGCGATCCAACGCTTCGTCGTCATCAACGCCTCCTTCACCATACGCCCAAGGTACGACGATCCCGGCGATCGGACAAGGCTCCGCGCCCGCGTGACGCCCAGCATGGCCATGGGTACGATGTCGCCGGTCTTCGAGGAGCGCGGTATGAGGGAACGAGATCGGCAAGGGGCGGATCGACGTGGGATCTCCGCCCATGCGCGCGCAACGGCGGAGGCTCTGTTCGTCACGTTCCTGTGGTCGGCGTCCTGGGTGTTGATCAAACTGGGTCTTCCCAGCATCCCGCCGCTCACCTTCGCCGGTCTCCGATACGTGATGGCGTTTCTGTGTCTCGCCCCCGCGTTGTGGATCCATCGCCAAGAGGTTCGTGAACTGAGCGCCCGGAGTTGGACCCTTGTCGCGCTCCTTGGGGTGATCCTCTATGCGCTGACGCAGGGGGGCCAGTTCCTGACGCTCGCCCGTCTCGGCGCCACGACGTTCAGCCTGCTGCTCTCTTTCACGGTCGTCGTGGTAGCGTTGGCGAGCCTCGCGCAACGAAGGGAGCGCCCGCGAGCCCTGCAATGGGCGGGGATTGGGCTTGCTGTGATCGGCGCTATCGCCTACTTCGCGCCCGCCCGGGGTGTAGGCGGTAGCGCTCTTGGCTTCACCCTCGCCGGGATTACCGTCGCGGCCAACGCAGCGGCGGCCCTGTTGGGGAGGCATGTGAATCGCGCCAAGGTCGCAAGGCCGATCGTGGTCACGGCCATCAGTATGGGAATCGGAGCCGCTCTCCTCCTCGCCGCGGGCGTCTGCGTCGAAGGTCTCCCACGCTTGTCAGCGCCTTCCTGGGGACTCATCGCCTGGCTCGCCGTGGTGAACACGGCGGTCGCCTTCACTCTCTGGAACAAGACACTGCGTACGCTGTCTGCAGTGGAATCGTCTGTGATCAACAACACGATGCTCGTGCAGGTGGCGGTCCTCGCCTGGCTCTTCCTCGGCGACACACACGGCACGATCGAGATCATCGGCCTCGTTCTGGTGGCGTTGGGAACCTTGCTCGTCCAGCTCCGTGCCGGCTCGACTCCGGCCCCCTGAACCGCGGACTCGGAACGCTCTTTCCCAACGAACTCAACGAGCTCAACGAAGCCAATGAACCCGGACGCCGACTACGAACCGCGGAGCTTGTCCGCTATTTCAGCGCTTCCTGTCCGGCGAAGGCGCGATACGGCGACAGGATCGAGAGGGTTTCTTCGTCCTCCGGCGTCGCCTCCGCGCGCAGGATGCGGGAGAGAAGCTCGCCGAGACCGGGACCGAGCATGAATCCCTGGCCGCACATGCCGATGGCCATCAGGTACCCGGACACCTCGCGGGACCAACCGACGAGCGGTGAGCCGTCGGGCGTCATCGGGTAGAGGCCGCGCCACGTGCGGCGCACGCGGAGGTTCGTCAGGCACGGCATGAGATCGACCATCCGCTTCGCCACCATCGGCAGGAAGGCACTCGTCTCGCGGCGATCGAAGCCCCACAGGCTGGGGCTCGGCGTGATGCAGAAGACGATCCGCCCCGTGGCCAACTGGAAGAAGTAGTAGTTGGCCGAGCCGGACGCCGGGCGGATATCGACGACCATCGGGCCGAGGAAGTGCGCTACGGGTTCCGTGATTCCGCCTTCGTGGGAGTCCGGGCGCACGGGGTGCTCCATTCCGACCAGGTGGCCGACCTCGTTCGCCCACGGGCCCGCTGCGTTGACGACGATCGGCGCTTCGTAGGTTCCCTTGTCTGTCACGACGCCGCGGACGCGGCCTGAGACGACCTCGATCCCCGTGATCGTCTCCCCGAACCGGAAGCTGGCTCCCTCTGCCTTCGCCTGCTCGTACATTGCGTGGCCGAAGAGGAGCGGCGAACAGTGGCCGTCCCCGGGCGAGAAGGTGCCGCCGCGCAAGCCATCGCGGCGGACTGCGGGAATGATCGCCAAGAGCTCGCGCGGCTCGTGCCAGTCGATGTCGAGGCCGTGTTGCTCTTGAATGACGAGCAGGTCCTTCAGGATCTTCTCTTCTCGCGGCGTATAGGCGACAAATGAGTATCCCCCCGTGGTCCACTCGATGTCGTCTCCGTGCGCCTCCTGCCACGTCCTGGCGATCTCGAGCGAGCGGAGGCAGAGGCGGATCTTGGCCGGATCGGAATGCGTGGCGCGGATGCCGCCGATGGCGGTCTTGTTCGACCCCTGGCCGGGGCTGGCAAAGCGGTCGATGACAAGCACGGACAGGCCGTCCCGCGCCATCGCCCACGCGCCGGGCACGCCGACGCTTCCCGCACCGATGATGATGACGTCGTAGGCCTTGCGCGTCATAGTGCCTCCTCCTCGACCCCAGCGAACACGCCGAGCGGCACTTCGACGAACAGCGGGCGGCGGACGTTCTCCGTGATCTCGCTCGCCGGCACGCCTTCCTCGCGGAACAGGCGCGCGATGAGAGCAGTGCACGTCTTGCCGCCGCACGCGCCCATGCCGGCTCGGGTCACGGTCTTGATTTCGTTCATGTCGCGGAGTCCGGCGCGGATTCGCGCGCGGATCTCGCCCGCGGTGATGCGCTCGCAACGACAGACGATCGCGTCGTCGCCAAGACGCTCCACGGCCTGCGGGAGCGGATCGCCGACCCACGATTCCTGCATGCGAATGCCCGCCGCGCGTTTGGCGACTGTCCGCGGCAGCCGGACCTTTACGAGCAACGTCCGGTCGCTGCGCCGCACCGCCTCGACCGCGACCGCGGCGATGGGCTCGCCGACCGTGTCCAGGACGGTGACGCGATCGCCGGCGCGCAGCCGCGACTCGCTGAACTCAAATGGGATCGTCACCATGGGTTCGTCGCGATCCTTGCGAAAGTCGACGAGCGTGATCGCCAGTCCGGGGCAGATGGCTACGCAACTGTCGCAGCCGACGCACTTCTTCCCGGTCGTTGCGCCGAGGAACCGCGGCAGCCGGCGAATGTCGGCCTCATCGATCGCGATCAGCTTCTGCGGGCACACGGAGGTGCACGGATTGCATGGAATCTCCTGGGAGCAGTGGAATACGGGGATGACGCTGTCCTCGTCACTCGGCACGGTCTCGGAGGTCGAGGGCCCCGGGCGGGACTTCAGGATCTCCCCCAGGGTCCGCCACTCTTTGGGGACTTCGTCCGTCGTCCTGCCAAGAGAGCGTGCGATCTCAAGGCCGCGGATCTTGCCGGAGAAAATGGCGGCCGACGCCTCGGCGATCTCCTCCGCGTCCCCGGCGGCGACCGCCGGGACGTCGTACTCTTTGGCGGCCCGGAGGAACTCGTCGACGGGGTCGAGGCCGACGGCGATGAGGACGGTATCACAAGCGAACGACGTCTCGGTTCCAGGGATCGGTCGGAACTTCGCATCGACCTCGGCCACAGTCACTGACTCCACGGCATCGACGCCGTTGGCCGACAGGATGGTGTGCGAGGTGTAGATCGGGACTCCCATGCGGGCCAGTTTGTCCTTGTGCACCTTGTAGCCACCGCACTCCGGGAGCGCCTCAACGAGCCCGACGACATCGATGCCGGCCTGGAGGGCGTGATACCCGGCGATCAGCCCAACGTTGCCGCCGCCGACGATGAACAAGCGATCGGCCGCCTTGACCAGGTCACGATTAACGAGCGTCTGAAACGCACCCGCTCCGTAGACTCCAGGCAGAGTGTTGCCGGCGAAGACCAGCGACTTCTCCCGTGCTCCTGTCGCGACCAGCAGAATCTGAGGGCGAACGAGAGCGTAGCGGTCTTTGCGCAGGATGCCGACGACGCCGTCGCTGAACACGGCCAGGGCCGTTGACTCCAGCCATATCTCGACCGTCCCGAGTTCCCGAACGTGCTTCTCGAGGCGCGCCCCGATGTCGATCCCGCGGGTGCCGGCGAACACCGCCTGCGTTGACCCAAAGAACCGGTGCGTCTGGAGAACCAACTTGCCACCAAGGCGTTCTTTGTCGTCGACGACGAGGACATCGATGCCGCGCGAACCCAACTCGATTGCGGCGGACAGACCGGCGGGACCTCCGCCGAGGATGAGGACTGACACCGGGCGTACCTCTGCCTCGCGCGGCGCCCCGACCTCTCGCCGCGAAGGAAGCGTGGGGAGGCCGTCCACGGGCTCGACCGACATCCCGGGCTGCACGGCGGTCATGCATGCCTTGACCGGCAGTCCGTCCGCGAGGACGAGACATTGGGCGCATTGGCCGTTGGCGCAGTAGATGCCCTGCGGCGCGCCGTCCTTCGGGTGGTGCCCGAACGTGCGAATGTCGGCAGCGAAAAGGGCCGAAGAGATCATCTCTCCCGGGTACGCAGTCACCGGCCTGCCGGCAAACGTGAACGTGAACGGGTCTTTCCAGTCCTTCCGCACGATCGGGTGCTGCTCAATCCTTGCCATGCCGGCGTGCCCCCCCTCGTCCTGTACTCACTCCCGCGCCTGCTCTCTTCGGGCCAGCGTCCACCCGCCGACGACGCTCGACCACGGACTCGATGAACCGTTGCGTGACGGCCATGAGGATCCGCGCCCCGGATCTTCCTGCTTGGTACTCGTGCGTCTCGCGCGAGGC
>Ga0247842_10003448_pt1 | contig 21273 bp, 13 predicted proteins | sample LaCruzMarch2015__3_FD_192411 | JGI IMG/M metagenome (GOLD analysis project Ga0247842, IMG submission 192411) | Freshwater microbial communities from meromictic Lake La Cruz, Castile-La Mancha, Spain - LaCruzMarch2015_19m | ecosystem: Environmental > Aquatic > Freshwater > Lake | place: Spain...
TTCCAGACTTCAGCAGTAGTGATAAGATCCCGCATATGCTCTTCCTCTCAGCACTAGTATATCCATTCCAGTTAAATAAGTGTAGATGGTAGTTTTTTCAATAAAAACGGTCATTTCCAAGTTTAGATACTTAAATTATATAGGAGTTACGCAAAATGCATCGGCGTATCAAGATTTGGCAACGTCAATTAGCAATATCTATGCAGAGTATACCGAAATAAGTTATCGAAACGGTTGATCTGCGTAAGTCCTATTATAGTATCTATTCATCAGCACCCGTTCCGGACATGAATGTGCAGCTGGCGAACCACTACGCATTCAACAGAGCGCTGTACTATTGCCGGAAGCGTGACAGTGGCGTGTAGCTTCTGTCAGACCCGAAAGGAGATCCCCCCGGTAACCCGTTAGTACTGCTGCATACCGGAATAAAAGCACTCGAAACCCGTTTGTTCCCGGAGAGTTCCGGGCGGCTGGCGGGTGCGGGGGAGGTGCCCGGACTGCCGGGATGGAGGGTGCCGCGCTGTTCTGCGATTTTAGTGTTTTTGGAGATGGTATGGAAAAGTAATGTGCCCTGGATCTTTATTTCATTCATTGGAATCATCAGGTTTCTCCATTTTTACGTACAATCTGCCGGTTCCCTGTGCGTGAATGTCGGAATAGCAGATGGGTGACCAGTTATCTGGCTATTCCGGTTGTCTGCTCTTTTCTAAATTCAATATACGAATACACTACCGTATAGAGAGCAACCGCAATCGCCGGGATGAGGATGAACAGCCACGCATATATCCCTGCCAGGATACCGATCATGCTCACAACTCCTGCAAGTTTGAAGAGCGTTGCACCCCTCTGGTGCGTCTTCTTCCATACTGAATCGCTGCTCAGGGTCCATGGAGTGCGGATACCAACAAACCAGTTTGGCTCAGCATGCCCGATTAAAAAACCGATATAGATGAACAGTATCCCGATCATGGGGGGCATCGTGAGGTTGGGACTTATGTGAATCCCCAGTCCCCAGAGAATGATCTGTAGTTGGATGAAGAAAAGAAACGCTGCGAAGACAAGGATGAAACCATCGTAGTAGTCCTGAAATTTCTGGTAATTGTTCCGGAGGGGATCGATGCGGGGAAGAACCACGAGCAGGGCACAAAAACCATACATGAGCAGGGGGATGAGGATGAGCCCCCAGAATTTCGGCATAGTGCCGTTTAAGTCTCCCGCGGCGTTCCAGTGTGAAGCCACAGCGTCAGGCATCACCGGGTATGCTACAAGGGTCATCACCGCAGTCAGGATGAGCACAAGGATGATTGCAAAGCGGATCAGCTTCATGCATTAAGATAATTGTTAAAGGAATATGAATTGCCGGGTGCATGTGCACCGAAGTCAAAAAACACCGGGCCTCATCCCGAACCGGCAGTTACGCCGGCACACGTATCAGGCTGTACTGAGGTACGCGAGTCCCCGGGAAGCAGGATAAGCTGATATCACCATCCTTCCTTTTACAGGATATTTTGTTTTGTGAATGTTTTTGTCGAGGGTGAAGCGGATTTTAAAAAAAACTACATAATTCCTTGGGCTACAAGCATACAGGATTAACATACTCATGCCCATACGTTCATGAGGGTCGAGAAGGCTGACCTTTTTTTAGGACATTGATCCCGCGAAAAAAAAAGAATTTATCTGGTATAGGGCGGCGACTCATGCATGCCGAGGAACGCGAGTGCGTTATTCCCGTACTCGACAGGTGCATAATTGGACCCGTCATGCGGGAGTCCCTTGAACCGCACGAGCCACGAGCCATTGATCTGCCCGGCTATCTGGAGCGTAACCGGCTGAGGAGTCAATACGTCTGAGGTACCCACTACGAGCATGACATCCTTATGGATACCGGAAAGACCGTTCCATGACCCGTTCCACGCGAGGTTTGCCTGCGACTCTCTGTGGACGCCCTCGGGCTTGGCGGGATCGACACCACTCACTTCAATGACTTCAAGCAGTAGTTTTGTCTGGGGAATCCGGATACTGTACGTCACAGAATCCAGGATCAGTTTTCGTACGCGTTCCGGGTGATCGATGACCAGCTGCTGGGAGACCGTGGATCCCATGGAAACTCCATAAACGTGCATGCTGTCATAACCGAGAGCTGGCATCAGGAGCGCTGCATCTTCGGTGTATTGGGATATTGTAGGTGTCGAATTATTGTCACTGCTGTATCCCATCCCCCGGTGGTCGTAGGTATAGACATGGTATTTCGAGGCAAGGATCCCAATGAAGGTCTCGTTCCACCTATCTATGGTAGCCCCGAATCCCTCGACCATCAGGAGCGGTTCACCGGATCCGAATTCCCGGTATCCCAGCGTAACCCCGTTGACCTGTGCATACTTGACGGGTGTTGCGTTGAACGATACAGGCTGAGGTTGACCAACTGCCTGACCTGCAGGTGGGCAGGTGACGGGGGTACCGGGGGTACTTGTACACCCTGCCGTTGCGAGGAGGCAGATCGTGATGGCGATTACCAGGGTTAAAATCTGTGTCTTGTTCATTAAAAATCCCTGTATTTAATTAATCATTTCTTAACTCTTATAAACTACCAAAATTTAAGATTTCAAAGAAGATTTATTTTTTTTATATTTTCACAGTCAATTGTGTATTGGTTAAAAACAAGTTATACCGCAAGTCATTTTTATCTTTGAGAAGTCCTGACCAGGTTCACCCGCTCAAGCGCAAGTGCCATCTGGTTGGCAAACGCCGTGAGGATACGCTCCTGCTCATGGGTGATGATGCCATCAGGTTCAGCGGGTTTCACTCCCATGATCCCAAGGACGCCTGCCAAACTCTGGAGCGGAATATACCTGAGCCGTGACCCGTGGAGTGTATCGGTATCATAGCCGGCAACGGCACCATGCTGGAACGCCCACGTCGCCACGGCAATGTCATCTGCATTCAGGACAAGCCCGGTACCTGAGGGTTGAACAAGGAGGTTATCCTCATCCGGAAGAAGAACAACACTTTCCCACTGGAAGATCTCCCGGATATGCCGGGTAACTGCCGCAATGATTGAACCGGCATCCGCAGCAACAGCGAGGTCCTGCGAAAGCGCATACAGCGTCCCGGTCTCCTTCTCCCGCGCCTGTGCGGCAAACGCATGGTCGCGAGCCTTGGTTACGAGCAGGCTGACCAGGACCCCGACAATAATCATACCTGCAAACGTGATGAGGTATTCGGTATCGGTCACCCTGAATCTCAGGTAGGGCGGGATAAAGAAGAAATCAAAGGCAAGAACGCCGATAATAGCAGTAAAGATCGCCGGTCGGAGTCCTTTTTTGTATGCGATGACAACAACCGCGAGGAGGTAGAGCATGGAGAGATTTGTCGGGGAAATAAACGACATGATCAGCCAGCCGATGATGGTAACGGCGGCGATAAGTGCAATGCATGCGATGTAATCCTTGGGGAGAGTTACCGGGAGCAGAAAATCCAGGTCTCCGATCTTTTGTTGAGTATGCTCATTGCTGCTGATAACGTAGATATCGATATTGCCGCTGTAGTGGATGAGTTGATCGACAACGGATCCAAATACGTACTCCTGCCATCGCGGGCGGAGTGTTTTCCCTATAATGATGCGCGTAATATTGTGCTGGCGTGCATAATCGATCACCGTTGATGCGATGTTAAGCCCGAACAGGGTGACGGTCGTGGCTCCCAGTTTCTCTGCAAGCTGCAGGGTCTGCGCCAGCTGATCCTTGGCTTCTTTTGAAAGCCGGTGGTGAGCCGGGGTTTCAACGTAGATGGCGGTCCACTGGGCTCCCATACGGTCAGCCTGCCTCCGGGCGGTTCTTACCAGTCGTTCGGATAACGGACCTGCACCAATAGAGACAAGGATATGTTCTCCCGCAGCCCAAGGACCCGGAATCGCCCGGGTCTGCATATAGGCGAGCATCTGTTCATCGATCCGCTCTGCTGCACGGCGGAGAGTAAGTTCACGCAGTGCGTAGAGATTCCCCTCGTTGAAGAACTGCTCGATCGCCCGTGCTGCCATATCGGGGACGTAGACTTTCCCGTCCCGCAACCGCTGGAGAAGTTCCGGGGGTGCAAGATCGACCACCTCGATCTCTGCTGCTTCATCGATCACCCGGTCGGGAACTGTTTCGCGTACGAGCACACCGGTAATCTGGGCAACAACATCGTTAAGGCTCTCGATGTGCTGGACATTTAGCGTTGTGTAGACATCGATGCCAGAATCGAGCAGTTCCTCAACATCCTGGTAGCGTTTGGCGTGACGGGAACTAGGAACATTGGTGTGTGCGAGTTCATCGATAAGAACGAGCGATGGTCGGAGACGAAGGGTTGTATCGAGATCAAACTCCGGGAGCGTGACCCCCCGGTACTCCATCTGCTTCCGTGGGATGAGTGTGAGACCTTCGAGCAGCGCCTCGGTCTCCGGTCTGCCGTGGGTCTCGACATACCCGGCTTGTACGTCAATCCCTTCGGTGCGCCGGAGGTGTGCCGCCATGAGCATCTCGTAGGTCTTCCCTACGCCCGCAATGTACCCGAGGAAGATTTTCAGTTTGCCCCGGTGCTTCCGCCGCTCCTCACCCTGCACGCGGGCGAGGAGGACATCGGGATCTGGACGGTATTCAGAAGAGACGAACATGAGACCAAAATCACCCCACACTCATCAATACGAGCACCATATCGATAATCTTTATGCCAATAAATGGTGCGACAAGACCCCCAATGCCATAGATGATGATGTTATTCCGCAGGGCGACCTCAGCGGTCATCGGGCGATAGGTCACGCCATGGAGCGCAAGCGGGATGAGGGCAACGATGACCAATGCATTGAAGATCACGGCTGACAGGATCGCGTTCTGGAGACCGAGAATATTCAGCGCTGAAAGCACGGGATACACGGTGATGAATGCGGCAGGGATGATCACGAAATATTTTGCAAGATCGTTTGCGATCGAGAACGTCGTGAGTGCCCCCCGTGTCATGAGGAGTTGTTTTCCTATCTCGACGATCTCGATCAGTTTTGTCGGGTTGCTGTCAAGATCGATCATGTTTGCCGCTTCGCGTGCAGGCTGCGTCCCGGTGTTCATGGCGACAGCGACATCTGCCTGTGCAAGTGCCGGGGCATCGTTGGTCCCGTCTCCCGTCATGGCTACCATGCGCCCGCCTTTCTGGTACTCGCGGATGAGGTTTAACTTGCTCTCCGGTGTCGCTTCTGCAAGAAAATCATCGACCCCGGCTTCTGCCGCGATGGTTGCTGCGGTGAGACGGTTGTCCCCAGTGATCATGACCGTTTTGATACCCATTTTCCGGAGCTGGGCAAACCGGTCCCTGATCCCGCCTTTCACGATGTCTTTTAAGTGAACGACCCCAAACGCTTTGCCGTTTTTCGTCACAACGAGCGGTGTTCCCCCGGCGAGGGAGATCGTTTCGACTTCTTTTCTGAGTGCATCTGACACGGGATTCCCCATCGTCTCAATCTGTTTAAACATCACGTCTGCGGCACCCTTTCGGATACACACATCGCCAAAGTCGACACCGCTCATCCGGGTCTGGCTCGAAAACGGGACGAACTGCATGCCGGTACCTGCCTCCGTCACTCCGACGCTCCTGCCGCGAAGCCCGTATTTCTCTTTTACCAGAACGACAATGCTGCGACCTTCGGGAGTTTCATCGGCAAGCGATGCGAGCTGTGCGGTTTCCGCCAGATCCAAAATATCTGTTCCGTCAACCGGGATCAATTCGACTGCCTGCCGGTTGCCGAGCGTGATCGTGCCGGTCTTGTCGAGCAGGAGGACATCCACGTCACCCGCTGCTTCGATTGCCCTGCCCGAAGTGGTAATGACATTGCGGCGGATAAGCCGGTCCATCCCGGCGATGCCGATGGCGCTCAATAGACCGCCGATGGTGGTCGGTGCGAGGCAGACAAGCAGGGCGACAAGAACGGTGATCGTGACCGGGGTGCCGGAACCTTCGACCTGCACGCTGTAGACCGAGAACGCCCAGAGCGTTGCACAGACGACGAGAAATATTGCAGTCAGCCCGATAAGAAGGATAAAGAGCGCAACCTCGTTCGGGGTCTTCTGCCGCTTTGCCCCTTCTACGAGGCTGATCATGTGGTCAAGGAAACCTTCGCCGGCGTTGGCGCTCACCCGGATGATGAGCCAGTCCGAGAGGATGACCGTTCCCCCAGTGACCGCACTCCGGTCCCCGCCGGATTCCCGGATGACCGGTGCACTTTCCCCTGTAATCGCACTCTCGTTCACCGATGCGATACCCTCAACGACTTCGCCGTCGACCGGGATCGTATCCCCGGCTTTTACATAGAAAAGATCGGTCTTGTGCAGGGTTGAGGATGAGACTTCGAGGTAATCGGGGGGTACTGGTTCCCTGCCTTTTTCGATCTCGTACCCGAGATACAGCTTCTTTGCCATCGTGTCCTGCCGCATCTTCCGCAGCGACTCTGCCTGCGCCTTGCCTCTTCCTTCCGCGAGTGCCTCGGCAAAATTTGCGAAGAGGACGGTGAACCAGAGCCATGCGGAGATCGCGCCGATGAACCCAGCGGGGGCTTCACCGTTCCCGGTGAGCGCCTGGAGCCAGAGCAGGGTAGTAAGGGCGCTGCCTACTTCGACCACGAACATGACCGGGTTTTTGATCATTGAGCGCGGGTCGAGTTTAACGACCGCATCGATGACTGCCCGCTGGTAGAGAGCCGGCAGAAGCGTGTGAGGGTTCCGGGTTCCGGAGGGTTCCGGCATGTCATACACCTCCGCCGAGCATAAGCTGCTCGACAATGGGACCAAGGGCGAGAGCCGGGAGGAAACTGAGTGCCCCGATGATGAGAACGACAAAGACCAGCCAGATGATGAAGAGCGGGCGGTGGTCTGACAGCGTTCCTTCGCCTGACGGAACGATCTTTTTTACCACCAGCGAACCGGCGAGGGCAAGTGTGAGAACCGCGATGCCGAACCTGCCGATGAACATGCAGGCAGCGGTTGCGAGGTTATAGAAGACGCTGTTCGCTGACAATCCGGCAAAGGCGCTGCCGTTATTCTGCGACGCGGAGGTGAAGGCGTACAGGATCTCCGAGAACCCGTGGGGGCCCGGGTTGAGCACTGCCATTTTCCCCGGATCCACAAGAACTGCTACCGCAGTAAAGATGAGGATTAAGAAGATGGGAATGAGGATGATGATGGTGGCGATGGTCATTTCCCGTGGCTCGATCTTCTTGCCGAGATATTCCGGTGTCCGCCCTACCATCAGCCCGGCAATGAACATCGCGATGATCACAAAGATGAGCATACCGTACAAGCCGGACCCAATACCGCCGTAGACCACCTCCCCGAACTGCATCATGAGCAGCTGGACAAAACCCCCGAGAGGGGTGAAGGAGTCGTGCATCGAATTGACCGCACCACAGGAGGCTGACGTGGTAACTACGGAGAAGAGCGCGGAGGGCATGATGCCGAACCGCACTTCCTTACCCTCCATGTTACCGCCCGGCTGGAAATCTGTCGTGGTCTGGTCGATTCCCATTCCGGCAAATGCGGGATTGCTCCCGAATTCCGCCCAGATGGCAAGACCCATGAGCGGCAGGAAGATGAGGGTCATGGCGATCAGGATACTGACACCCTTCCTCCCGGCACCAACCATCCTCCCGAAAGAATAACAGAGCGCTGCCGGGATGAGGAGGATCGCAATGATCTCGATGAAGTTGGCAAACGGTGTGGGATTCTCAAACGGGTGAGCCGAGTTCGTGTTGAAGAACCCGCCCCCGTTCACGCCAAGCTGTTTGATCGCGATCTGGGATGCAGCGGGTCCGAGCGGGATTGTCTGGGTGGTGACAAGGGCACCGCTCGCATCCCTTACCGGATCGAGAAGCGGTACGGTGACAGGGCTGCCAAAAGTCTGGACTGTGCCCTGCGATACGAGGATGAGCGCGATGACGATGCTGATAGGCAGGAGGATCATCACACTCCGGATGAGGAGCACCCAGAAGTTTCCGATGGTGGAGGCAGACCGTCTTGAGAGCCCGTACGTAAGCCCGATGAGAACGGCGAGACCCGTTGCCGCTGAGATGAAGTTCTGGACGGCGAGACCGATCATCTGGGTGAGGTAGCTGACACCGGTCTCCCCGGCATATGCCTGCCAGTTGGTGTTGGTGACGAAACTGACCGCAGTATTGAGCGCGAGATCCCACGAGGGCGATCCCACACCCGCGGGATTGAGCGGGAGGATGGGCTGGGCAAGCTGGAGCACAAAGAGGAAAACGATCCCGACGAGCGAGAAGACCAGCATCGCGATGGCGAAGGTCTTCCAGTCCATCTCGTCACGGGCATCCACCTGCGACCATGCGAGGAGCCGGTGTTCGAGCGGCACGGTGACCGGTGAGAGGATATGAGGTTCGCCTTTTATGACCTTCACCATGAATCTTCCCAGCGGGACAACCGTCACCACAAAGACACCAATGAAAAGGATGAGAACAATCCAGTCCGGAAGCCGCATCTCCGATGCGTCCGGGGAAGTGAGATCCGGCTGTACCGGGGATGACGGGACGACATGGGTGGTACTCATGTCATCGAGAGCGAGGTTCGTCACGAGCACATTCACCCGTGGCTCGCCAAAGATCCAGAACTGCCGGGGTTCGATGTGGCTGGCTACGAGTGCCTGAACATCCGCCTCGCTCAGGTTCCGTTCACGGGCGATCCGGTGGACCTGGTAATGTGCGGCGGCAACGCTGATGTGCGGGTCAAGCCCGCTGCCCGAACTCGTGACGAGATCGACCGGAATCGGCAGCGTGTTGGTCGGGTCCGCTGCATGAAGGGCTTCGACTCGGGCTTTCACCGCACTCTTAAGTGCAGGGTTCGAGGGTCCGAGATTCGAACCTGACGAGAGCCCGGCGTTGTAGGGCACCGGGGATGTGGCGGAGGGGCGGCTCCAGAAATATTTCGGCGATGTGAACGGTTGCCCGATGAGCGCTGAACCGACCACGTGCCCGTCATGAACGATGAAGTTCCCGTTTGCCTGGACGGGAAAGACAACCTGTGCGATGCCGGTGATCAGAAGAGGATAGAAAATCCCGGTGATAAGCGTGAGCAGGAAAAAAATAACGACTGCTGGTTTTACCTGGTTCCGGATTATGGATGGGACGGGTCCTAAACCCATAGAAGTACCGCCTCTCTTCTCATTGGCTCCGAACCATACGGGCAGGGAGTGTTACTATTCTTGTGTTCATGCTGGCGGTATTTATGCCCATTGACGGTTTTTTGGGGTTTTCAAATTGGAAAAAAAGGATTGAAATTCCGGTTCACGTCTGATAAGTCCGCGCTGGTGGAAGAATTATTCCAGCTCTTACACTATAAAAATATGACATCGCGCAGGTTCAAGCTGCTCTACGGGTCGAGGTGGCTCGTGAGCGGGTGTCCGGCATGATCGGCTTGGTCTGTGCCAAGGAGTTTGTGGCGAAGCCGTCGTTAATGGGGTGCCAGCGGTGTGATTACCGGGATTTGTGCGAGGTTGGGGAGGGGAGGTGGGGTGAGGGAGATTCGCGATTCGCATGAGGACACCGGTTTGTACATGAAGGTCGACTCCACTGCTGACAAAAAATTATCGTATATCCTAAACATACTACTGGCTCCGCATATTTGTATCCTATTTGTTGAAATCATTAAAAAAAATAATATTTAAATGTTTACAATCCAATCGTCATATATGGAGAAATGTTCCATGTCGAAAAATAATGATAGTCCCCAAAAAAAATTCATTATTTCTCAATACAACGATGGATGTAAGCAATTTGAAATTTCAATTCAAAAAGTCCAAGAATTAGATTTCGACGCATTTGAAAATAATCTTCGAACGGGTGGAGCTTCTATTTTTAATGCATTAGAGTTGGCAATCAAGGAATACATAAAATTTTATTTAAACGATCCTGTTTTATCTTCAAAATATTGTTCAACAACTCAAAAGGTGAATTTTCATGACTTGTTATTGATAATAAAAACAAGGGGAAATCCTCATTTAGATGACCAGACCTTTTTAAAACTAAATTTTTTTAGAAATAAAATGCGGAATCCCACAGAACATGAAGGGGACATCCCATCTGTTCGACACATGAATGAAGCTATATCATTGGTTAGAAATTTTCTTATTACTTATTTACTAATTAGTGACAGCGATTTAACAAATGTGCAAATTCCTAATGACGTTAAGAGTATTTTAGAGCCCCAAAAAGAAGAATATTTTGAAAAGACTCGTGAGATTTTTGAATATATGGATTTGGGCGGAATTTCGCCAAGAGTGGGAAACAAAATTGTCAAAATTAGAATGGAAGACTTATTCGTACCTTTAAAAGTTGAAGTTGATGTACCACTTATTGAATCCATTGAAGAAGAAAAAAAATTATCCCTGTCAACGGATTCTAAAATTATCTCCAGTTCAAAATCTCCGTCATTATGTGAGGAAAAAAATAAAGACCTCGATCTTTTTGAAACTGATTTCAAGAGACATAGTACTCGTCCAATAAACATAATTCAGATGCTTGAAAAACCTAAAGTTGTATTATTAGGTCATCCTGGATCTGGTAAAACTACGGTTGGAAAATATATTGCATATTCTATTGCAAATAAACAGTTCTCAAAAGTTGGACAAATTTTTGAACCACTTATCCCAATCAGCATTAAAGTATCTGATTATGCTATGGAATTGAGAGCAACTCCAAATTTATCTCTTTTTGAATTTATTGTAAAAAAGAGTACCGATCGCTTTTCAAAATTATTTGAATGGTATTTAAAAAATGATTTGGCGATATGTATTCTTGATGGGTTAGATGAAATTCCCTTTTACGATCTTCAGATTACTACGATAAGAAGAATTGAACAATTTATTAGTGAATTCAATAATAATCGGTTTTTAATTACAAGTCGAATCGTTGGATATCGAAAAAACCAGATATCTGGCGATTTTTTTCAAGTTACGTTAATCGATTTTGATCAAGAACAAACCCAACATTTCCTAAAGAAATGGCACACAGCTATTGAGATTGAATCCTCATCAAAAATTTCAGAACACGAAATTGACGAAAAAGTCGCTAAATTAATGGATGCAATTAATTCAAATATCGGAATTCGTAAATTAGCAGGAAATCCTCTTCTTCTCACGATTATTGCATTGGCAAATTGGCGAGGCACAAAATTGCCAAATAGAAGAGTGGATCTATATCAAATAGCCAGTGAAACGTTAATCGAGAATTGGCCGTTTAAACAAAGGCAATTAAGACTTGATTCAAATGAAATATTAAAAATTCTCGAACCGATTGCATATACAATTTTTACCTCTGGGAAAAATAATTTAATTAGAGAACAAGAATTAAAACCTTTATTCGAAGAAAAAGTAATTGAACAACGAGGAATAAATCCTCAAGAAGCTAAGATAATTTGCAGAGATCTCTTTGAAGATATTGAAGTGGGAACCGGGTTTTTTCTCGCACGTGGATTAGATTCACATCACCAAAAGTTATTCGGTTTTTTACATCTAACATTTGGAGAATATCTTACTGCGAGATATGTTGCCGAACAATGGCTTTCAGATAATTTTTCCATTGATTTATATGCCCATAATGATCGATGGCATGAGATAATTTTGTTAATCGCTGGCCATCTTAGTTCTTACTCCCAAGTTTTAGCATCAAAATTTGTTAGATCAATACTTGATTTAAATTCTGAATTTGAAGATGTTCTCCATCGCGATTTATTATTAACTGCCGAAATATTGAGTGATAATGTTAAAGTTGATAGGGACTTAGAGAATGAAATTATTTCAAAGTTAATTACAATCTCTCTTGAAACAAAACACAAACAACTTTTTGAATACATTATTGAATGCCTCAACAAAATATCAAAAAATTTCCCAATAGGCACACCCCAAGATTTATTGAAGATAGTAGAAAAAGATGAAAGTGAGTTTAAAATTAAAAAATCGATTATATTACATTTTATTGGAAAAACCTCGACGGAATTATGTAAATATATCCTCCAAGGCTTATATGAAAAGGACGAAATATTAGAATATTCTGTTTTATTCTTAAATAAAATAGAATTTCTCGAAATGAATAAAAATATGACTCATATTCTATTGTACAGTTCAAAATTATCGCTAATCTCTTCAAAACTCTCTAAAGAAACAGCAGATTTATTTTTCTCCGCATCCTCTAATATTTTAACATTTGATGATATATTTAATCAAGATATACCTAAAGACGAAGAATTACCTACATTATGTATTATTACACTTGAAGAAATTCTAAATGCAGATTTAGAAAAATTAACAACTGCGCTCCAAAAGGGAAAATATCCATTCTTTTTAATAATTATGTTCATGTTTGAATTCCAAAAAAGTAAAAGTGAGCTAATAAACAATTTCTTGTCAAAAATATTATCTTCCATTCTTAGTTCAACAGAATTAAAAAGAATTGGACCCTTAGTAGAAATTTATCAACTCTTAAGTATTTTCCAAAGACATAATTCTCAGATATTATCTCCAGAAATTAGTTCTCAAATATCTGAAGTGATCGATAAAGTTCAACCTTTATTAACAGATGATGCTTTTGATCTAAGACAAACTGCGTTCAGGTTTTTACTGACAAATCATAAGGAGAAACGAGCAAGTATTTTCGTTCAAGGATTGGATGATAAGGACGAAAAAATCAGAGCCCTAACCATAAATTTTACTCCCAAAGAGAGTGAAAATAACGAAATAATTTTTAAGAGGTTGTTTGAATGTTTGAATAATGATTTTTCGCAAGTGGTACGGTATCGAGCGTGTGAAAAAATAATTGAACTTGGTATCTTTAAAAATAATGACATTCCCAAATTATATAACAATCTAAAAAATGTACCGACGGATGAGTCAGACCTAAATAAAAAAATTGCCTTCTTATGCAATTTAACTTCTTTATCTGAAAAATCTAAAACAATGGAACTAAATAATTGTATAAATCAACGAATTTATGATCTCTTGTTAAAATTTGAGACTGAAAAAATTAATGTTAAAGATATAAGTTATTATAAAAAATTTGATGTGAATGAAGATTTAGCCAAAAAAATCAGAGGATTATGCATCAGCAACAATCCGTCCATCCAAATAATATCTTCCTATTTATGGATGAAAATTCGATCAAAAAACGACGTTTTCCCTGAATTTAGAAGTGTATTAACAACTGCAACTCCTGAAGTTAAAATGGTGATAATAAATGCAGCAAACAATTCTGATCTTTCCGGGGATAATCTCATCTTATTAACTGATTTACTCTATGATCAAAATGACGAAATCTCAATAGCTGCTTCCAGCCGATTACGAAGAATTAAAAACATATCCCGACGGAGAGAAATAATTGATAGAATAAAACAAAAGGGACTGATCAAAATCAATGATCCGCCCTTTTTTTCCGTGATCTGGGATATTTTAGTCCTCCCTCATTTGGATAAAATAAGCACGAATTAATTGATTTTTTTTGTTATTTATATCCTCAAATAATTTCGGGATAGGATAACCGTAATTATGCACAAAAATTCTTTTTACTCAACCCCCCTTTTCTCCGCAACTGCCACGGCCAGCGCCACTTTTGGATAATCGCCGGAAAGCCTACCAAGATAAGATCACCACGTGTTCGCTTTTTGCCGTCCGGCACTTCCAGCACATTGTACCTGTTTTCCGGAATCTCTTACGAGCAAAATTGTACAAAAAAAGATCCCGGAACAAACATTCCCCAACCCCTGCACCTTATCGCACGGCTTCCATCTCCTCCACGAAATCCCATCCGCAAAATTTCAATTCCGGCGATGATCGACTTCCCCCAATTTTTCTCAAAACAATTCCCCCAAAAAATCTTTCCGGCACACGCAACCAACGCCCGGTTCGCGAATTTCCCAAAATGCCGCATCGTATCTTTCGCCCGGTTCCTGCATCCAGTTTTCACCGTATGCAGCCGACCCTGAATCCAAGCTCGTATCAGCCCGCCCCCTCTTCTCTCATCCACCCTGCCAGCGCCTTGTTGGGATTCATAGCCGGAAGGTGTGCCGGGATATAATCGCCGCGTGTTCGCCCCTGCTCCGTCAACCAGCCTGGACATCTCAAATTCCCCATTCAAATTTCAGTAAACTTTGTGCACTCACTTGAACAATTTCGTCTGTTTCCCCGAAGGTGAAGGGGAGGAACTACACGACTCCATGACCTTCTTCTGTGCCAGGTCCCGTTGCTCTCGTGCCTCATGGTCATGTGGATTGAGTGCAATGGCTTTGTCAAAGACACGGGTGGCTTCGAGATATTTCCCCAGATGCATAAGGGCAATTCCCTTGTTATACCATGCCTCTGCGAATTCAGGGTCGATGTCCGCTGCCTGGGCGAATGAATTGCGAGCGTCCTGGTATCTGCACATTTTGAAGAGGAGAATCCCTTTGTTATACCACGCATTCGCGTTATTGGCATCGGTTTTAATTTCCCTGTTGACCAGTTCGAGTGCCTTTTCGTATTGCCCGGACTCGGCGAGTTCGTGCGCCTTGTCTGACAATCCCCGGACACTATACATGATACGGTAGTGTCGTGGTTGAAAATGATGAAGGTTGTGATGGGGGGAGGGAACGGGCTGTTGGGGAGTTGCGGGGCTTAGGTTTTGCTGAAGAGAAGTAGGGAAACTGGAGAAATTGATAGAAACCTTTTAAAAAATTCCTAATTACAGATTTTAGTTCACTTGAATGATTCAAATAAAAATATAGGATAAAAACCAAAACATTCACATTGAGGTAAAATCTAGTTACATACATTAGCATCGTAAAAATTCGGTAAGACTCGGAGGAAGACAATTATGGGTTATGTAGAAATTTCACGACGCAATCCAACATGTTACATTTTTCTTATTGATCAATCAGGATCGATGTCTGAAAAAATCGCTGATGATCCGGACAAGTCAAAAGCAGAAAAACTGAAAGATTTCGTTAATCGGTTTTTGACAAATTTGGTGGTGAATTGTACAAAAGCTGAGGGTGTTCGGGATTATTTTTATGTAAGTGTCATTGGTTACGGCCTTAATGTTGGCTCAGCATTTATCGGTCCTCTTGCTAACAAAGATCTCGTCCCGATAAGCGAGATTGCGGACAAGCCGGCCCGTATCGAAGAACGCCTAAAAGAAGACGGTGCAGGAGGTGTTGTGAAGACCAAATTCCCGATATGGTTTGATGCCGTTGCGGATGGTCAGACACCCATGTGCCAGGCTTTGAATAAGGCAAAAGGAATTCTTGAAGGCTGGTTGTCACAACATCCCAATTGCCATCCTCCTATCGTTGTCAATATAACGGATGGCGCCGCTACTGATGGCAATCCATTAATCCCCGCAGAGGAATTAAAAAATCTCAAAAGTAGTGAGGGAAATGTCCTGCTCTACAATATTCATTTATCATCAGGGTTAGCGACAGCAATAAAATTCCCTAACAGCGAGGCGAACCTTCCGGAGCAATATGCTCAGCTGTTGTACACAATGTCAAGCCCCCTCACAGACGACCAGATAAATTATGCGAATAAGGCCCATGAAATGAACATCGAGAAAAATTCCAAGGGTTTTGTGTATAATGCCGATCCGATCTCTGTCTTTTTAGCACTGGATATCGGTACAAAAATGGCATCTCCAAGTGACACCCCGGAAATTAAAGGCGACACCCCTGAGCATTAACGCCGATATCAATGAATATCGAATACTCTCATTTTTGGTTGCCAAAAGCCGGCACCATCGCGAGTTTATGCGAAGATGCCTTTTTCCCCTATAACTTTCCGTTCGATATAATTCCACACAATAAAAAATATCAAAGATATGCAATTGCTGATGGTGCATCAACAGCATATTTGAGTGGATTGTGGGCAACGATACTCGTTGATGGATTTGGATCATTTGACGATGAAATTACCAACACAAATTTTTTCGAGCTTATTCAAACATTGATTTTAGACGAAAATTGGAACCCCCGATTGACCGATTATATAAAAAAACGGGATGATGACGGAAAACCTCTTTCGTGGTATGATGAGATGGCACTTCAAAACGGGGCTGCTTCAACGTTATTGGAAGTTTCATTCCCTATTGAAGAGAATAAATTAAGAGACAATTTTTCTGCACTTGCAATCGGGGATTCTTGTTTATTCCAAGTCAGGAATGATGAACTGATCACCAATTTCCCCCTTAATAGTTCTGCGGACTTTGATAATTCTCCTTTACTGATTTCAAGTGATCCAAAACGAAATTTGAATCTTCATGAAAAAATTGCTTATCGGGAGTATCAGAGTATAATTACTGGAGACCAAATTTTTTTAATGACAGATGCTCTTGCGTCTTGGTTTTTTCAGGTGTATGAAAGAGGAGAGAAACCATGGGAAATTATCGAAGAGAGGGTCATTGATCAATCCTGTTTCTCCACTTGGGTTGAAGAGTTACGCGAAAATAAGCAAATGCGAAATGATGATGTTACGTTGATGATTTTAAAAATTCGAGGGGGCTGATGACGTGACATTGCCGGATCCGGGTCAGTACATGGAGGTCATCCAAAACCCAAAATCATGCTTCAAAGATCCCGAACTGAATGATGGCACCCTTGAAACAAATAAGATGGGTTTACCGAGAGTTATAGCAGGACAGAATGCCCTTGTCTTTAAAATTACCTGTCCTTCGAAGAAAGTCTATGCTGTCAGGTGCTTCTTACGATATGATCCTGATCAAAAGGAGAGATATCAAAAAATCAGCGATTATTTAGGAAAACGAAATCTCAAATATACAGTCGGCTTTAAATTTATCGAAGAAGGCATTAAAGTGCAAAATGCCTGGTATCCTATTTTAAAAATGGATTGGGTTGAAGGAAAACCCTTGGATGATTACCTTCATAAAAATTACAACAATTCCCGCCAGATATTGGATTTAACATATCGTTTTCTTGAGATGCTGATAGTTATCAGGAATGAAAATATTGCTCATTGTGATTTGCAACACGGGAATATCTTGGTAGTGGGTAGCGAATTGAAGTTAGTAGATTACGATGGAATGTACATCCCCGATTTTACAGGAAAACGGAGCCTAGAGTTCGGCCATCCCAACTATCAGCATCCATCGAGAGTTTTCCAGCGTTTTGACGGAAACATGGATAATTTTTCTGCATGGGTAATTTTCTCTTCACTTGCGGTTATCGCAGCAGATCCAAAAATCTGGAAAACCAGTGATTACGATAACCAACTTCTTTTCAATGGAAAAGATTTTCTCTATCCTGATGATAGTTCGATATTAAAAATTTTAAAAAATAACTCTCACCCTGCTGTTGTGAAACTCGGAAAACTGATGAATTCTCTCATGGTTTCACCCGAACTTTTACCCTCTCCCGTTGATTATTCCCTGCCTCAGTTTACTTCGGATGTAACGTGGATTGATCAATACGTCGAATCACTTCTGAATTACAATTCTTACACAGGTATCCGTGATACGCCACCTGAACCGGTGGAACCTCCTTGGTATGTCGATTATATCCGTAAAGGGATAACGCCTCTGAAGCCCTGGTATATGGAAAGATATGAGGAAGGAGAAATCTCTGAATCTACCGACATAAAAACCGATAAGATGCCGGTCCATGGGGGGTGCTCATTTCCAAATTGCGGAAAACGCGAATATCTTCCATGGAGATGTAATTACTGCGGAGAAATGTTCTGCGGAGATCATCGCATGCCCTTCAACCACGATTGCCCCGGTATTGAACACTACATTAGGCGTAATGTCCGTTATTGAATATTCAGGATAGAATCAAATGGCAATTTATGATGCAATATTTGATCAATTATTTCTCTTCTTTAAGAATTCGGATGATCTTAATAAAACTGGAATAAATTTTTTCAATAATGGGAAATATGCCGAGGCAATTTTGTGTTTTAATAAATCCCTGACACAAAATCCGGGAAATTTAAAAAGTTGGTATAACAAAGGTCTCGTCTTGAAAAAAATTGGAAATTATGATGATGCGTTTTTCTGCTACGATCAAGCACTGGGGATTAATCCAAATTTTCTCGGCGCTCTTAACAGTAAAGCGAATCTTTTGTCTTTATGTGGTCTCTATCAAAAAGCACGAGAATGCTATGATCAAATACTCGATAAGGATCCTGCATATTCCGATGCTTTGTGGAATAAGGGTCTCCTGTTAAAAACACTCGGGTTCGACAATGAAGCCTCACTTTGTTTTGAAAACTGGCAGCGTATAACATCAAGACGCATCGGGGATGTTAAACATTTCACTCTGAATTTGAAAACGAATCGAATTGAAGATGGCCACATCACTATACGATTTCCCTTCACCCTTAAAGGAAATTACGGATATGTCAGCCTGACAGTGTATGAACAAATCTATTATGAAATCATCAAAAAACTCCCCATAAGATTTGTCAATGGATTTGACCAGATTTTCTACCTTACTCTTCTCGAACACGATGAACAAAAACTGTCCTTAAAACCCGTTATTGACTCAATAAAATCTCTCGGGAGACAAAACCTGTATGATGATCTTCGCATAGCCACAAGTTTTGTTCAACAAATTCCCTACGGAAAAATCAAAAACTATAAGGAACGGCGATTTTATCCTTATGAAGTCCTGTATAACCAGTGTGGAGTATGTGAGGACAAATCCATTTTACTCGCTTTCTTATTAAGAGAACTTGGGTATGGGGTGGTTTTGCTGGAATTTGAAATCGAGCATCATATGGCAGTCGGTATCAAAGTTCCTGAAGAATTCAGTTATAAAAAAACTGGATATGCCTTCGTGGAGACCACACAACCAAACATTATATCGAACTGTCATTGTGATTACGTGAATACCGGGAAATTAACTTCAGCACCGTCAATAATTCCGGTTTCAGAAGGTAAAACCTTCAATGGCGTCCAGGAAGAACATCGGGATGCTAGGGAATGGAATGATATTCTATCACTGGGAAAAGTTTTAGATCAATATCACTACTCACGATTTCAATATCTGACGAACAAATATGGTATGATTAAGAAAATTGTGCAGTGACTTATTCACCGGAAAGTTTTAGGATGCTTGAATATTTTTCAAGGATATTATCGCCCAGTACTTTACAAGAAAATCCGTATCGGATATTGCAGCTTCAAGAGCAGCGAGAGCCCTCTTATCCTTGAGTCTCCCTAAGGTCTGGATTATCAACCATTTCACTTCCGGGGAAGAGTACGTTAATGCATTAATTAATTCTTCAGTGACTTTTTGCCCCTCGTGACTTTCTTTACTGAGATAATATAACAGATTTACAATTTCCCGTTTGACTCCAGAGGGCTGACTCTCCAGTTCTTTGATAATTTGCTGTATTGCAGGCTTTCCCTCAGTGTTCACCTTAATAATGAGTTGTTTTTGTACCTCTTCCCGATCTTGTTGTGTTTTCGCTCCCAGCTGAGTGATCAGATCCTGAAACGATAAAGTCGGTTTTGGTGAAGGTGATACTATAGGTTTTGATATAGGTTTCGGCGGGGGCGGAGATGATATCTTTAAGTTTGGAGAATAGAGTGCCGTTTGTCCAGGATTGATAGTGATCCTTTGCAAATGTGACTCGTATCCATTTAATGTAGCTTTCAATGAATGGCCCCGGGGCCAAACATTTCGGATTGTAACAGGGGAGATTCCAACATATGTGCCATCGATATAAATTTTTGCTCCACTTGGAATTGACTCTGCATAGATAGATCCATTTTGCGGTGGTGGTGGTGGAGGGGGTGGGGGATATGTAATCTTGGGGCTCTTTTTCGACCGATTTGAGTAGATAGCCAAAACAACAAAAAGGATAAACAAAGCGAGCAAGATCCACTGAATCCACACAAAAAAATCAGTTGGGGCTGATGTCTTCGGAATAGTTGAAAGCGTTGCGGCGGAAACAGGTGTGATAGCGGGGGTTATAGGCCCATGTACCAGATTTCCGGTTCTGGTGATTAAAAATGCCTGATTTAATACGTTAGTAGCATCTATGAAATTACCGTTTTCTTGGAATGAAATTGATCTAATTAACGCATCACCGAAGGTGCGTTTCCATAATAATTGCACTGACCAATACGTGTCATAGAGATAGATTACTCCTCCATCACATCCAACGGCTATATACTCTCCATCAGGAGAGATTGCTACTGATCCAATTTGACGATCGATTTTTTGGGACCACTTTCTTTGACCGCCCTGACTTAAAAAAATATAGTTGTCATTCGTCACATCAACTGTGTAATATGCAGTTTGACCCGAGTAAATAATAACTTGATTATTAGCGACAGAAGACGCAGATACGGATACCCCCAACATGAAAAATGATGTTGATACAACAAGAAGGAGCCATAGAAATTGAATTATTGGTTTTTCCTTCATTGAAGATACACTATTTTATTTGTTATTAAAATTTGGTTTTTTCATTGATAGCCATCAGATCTAAGTTTTAAATCAAAAATGGATTTCAAGTTCATAAAACAGATAAAATGAAAAAAGGATGTCCTCTCGATATCATTAATATTTTAGACTGATTACTCTTCATCACAGGTGAATAATGGGTTTCCTAAAAAATTTTTTTGGTGAAAGGGTAACTTGGCAAGATGTGGAGAGCACATTGCAAAAAGATTCGAGCCAACAGGTAAAAAAGTGGATTACTGTCTACTTTTCAATTTATTTTAAAAAGCACCAAAATGACCAAGATGTAATTGAAAAAACTGCCAGTGACATAACATCAATCATCAATAATACTCACTCAATATTTACCGAAAATGGGGATTTTTTAGGGTGTGTTAATCCATATTTACAGATCGATACGATTTTTTCTGACTCTGGCGTCACACGCCCTTTTATGAAAAGGGATCTCGATAAAATTTTCAAATGTTCTATCGAAGAATCACCAGATCAATATCACCTTGTTATTCATCCAGTTAAAGAAAATTCAAATGAGATCGACCTGTATCCTTTGGAAACACTCTGTTATGACATGTATATCCTCGGACATGCAAGCGATTATATTTCAAACCGTTATCCAATCACCTTACATTCAAGTCAAAGTTCATTTAATCCAGAAATGATGAATGATGTCCCTAGCTGGAAAGGCTCAACACATCGTAGACCGTTTCTTTTTGATGAGTAAGGGTCATAACATCGTAGACCTTCAAGGATATAGACCGCATTTCAATGCTCTTTCGGTAGAGCACGATGAGAGAGATCT
>Ga0247842_10003449_pt1 | contig 21264 bp, 24 predicted proteins | sample LaCruzMarch2015__3_FD_192411 | JGI IMG/M metagenome (GOLD analysis project Ga0247842, IMG submission 192411) | Freshwater microbial communities from meromictic Lake La Cruz, Castile-La Mancha, Spain - LaCruzMarch2015_19m | ecosystem: Environmental > Aquatic > Freshwater > Lake | place: Spain...
TTTGGAATTTTATCAATCATATCAAAAACTTCTGCAGAAGTTTCCCCCTTTATTCCAGTTACCTGAACTATACCAGAAATATCTCTTAACACAAGAAATTTAACTTTACTCAAATCTCTTGATTTATGAATCCATCCAGCAATTTCTACTTTTTTCTCGTTTGAAGAGAATAAATCTTTTATTAAAACTCTTTTTTCGCAAACGTTTTTCAAGTCAATATCTTTTTTCATAATTTAATCTATAGAAGAGAGTTTATAAAATTAAGGGATTTCTGATATATATTAAAATTATTTATTCCCACTTCCTTCAGCATCTCTTCCCACGTGCCCACATTTTTTACATTTGAATAAATAAATATTTGACTCATCAGAATAAGAAGCCCCTAAATCAAAAACATCTGCTCCCCCATTTCCACATTTTTCGCAAACATGGGGAAAACCTCCTTCCTCTTCTTTATTTTCTAAAACGCCTTGTCCTTTTTCAGAATAAATCATTTTCTCTGGAGGTAAAAATCCTCTTTCTACTTCTTTAAAAAATCCACAACGACAAGAACCAATCATTCTAAATTCTCTACTATTTATTGTTAAGACTCTCCCACAATCGGGGCAGAACTCCATTTTTTTCATTATGCAAAATCCTCAGATTTTGTATTGAATTCAATATCTTTCATAAATATAACCACAAAAAATTGCTTTTAAATCTAATCCCGCTGAATAAAAAGTTTTTTAAATATATAAAGAGTAGAACATTTAACGTTTCCTAGAAGACTTTCTTAAACTTTAATTCAAAACAACTATTTCATAAGTTTTTGAATAATTTCTGCTATTTCTTTACCACTAATCTTTCCAGAAAATTCTTTCATTGCAAGACCCATATAAGCATTCATGGCCAATCCAGGCTTATCTTTAATTATCTTAATTATTTTTTCTTCTATAGAATCAACATCTGTTTCAAATGAAATTGATTTCTCTAGAGATTCTCCTTCCAAGATTCTTTCAAGAACTTGTTTTATTTGCTCCTCTTTTATTTTTTTCTTTTTCAAGTTTTCTAAAACAAAAATTAAAATATCTTTATTAAGAATTTTTCTTACCTCAGAGAGATCTTTTTTAGAATGACTTGCAATTTCTTTTGGAAGTATTAAAAGCAATTTAGCAATTAGAGAAGGATTTCCTAAAACTAAATCCAATTCTTTAAAATCTTCAAGCATATTTTCTTTAAATAAGAGTTTTATCATTTCTTCATTTAATCCTCTTATTTTCAATTCTCCTTCAATATCTTTTCTCAACTGAGGTAAATCTTTTTTGGCTTCGTTAATCATCTCTCTAGAAATTTTTAATAATTCTAAATCAGTTTCTGGATACATTCTAGCTGCTCCAGGCATAGGTCTTAAAAATTCTGTGCTTCCATCAGGCAAAGCATTTCTTACTTCCTTTTCTAATTTTTTCCCTTGATGAATAATATTTTTTTGTCTTATAATTTCTTTGTCTATGGTCTCTACCATCATAGATGGATCTTGAAATCCTTTTATTTCAACTCTTTCTCCTTTGTTTATAGAAATATTTACATCTTGCCTTATGGTCCCAATTCCTCTTCTCACTTTACAACTTCTCAAAATTTCTCCAATGTGTAGTGCGACTTCTTTTACTTGTTCAGAAGACTTTATTTCTGGCGCAGTAACTATTTCAATTAAAGGAATCCCCAACCTATCTAATCTATAATAAGATTTATTTTTTTCTTTTGAAATTATTCTTGCGGCATCTTCTTCAAGACAAATTGTTTCTATCTTCACTTTTCCTTGTTTTGTTTCAACATATCCTTGTTTTGCAATAAGAACTGTTCTCTGAAATCCACTAGTATTAGAACCATCAATAACAGTTTTTCTCATAATTTGGGTAATAGGAACAGATTTAGCATTTAGTAAAAGTGAAATTTGTAAAGCAATTTTCAAAGCCTCTTTATTTATTTCATGGGGAGGCTCTTCATCCAATTCAATAAGACAAGTAGTATCGTTATATCCTTGATAAAAAAAATCTTTATCCAATGAAGCTTGATAAGAAGCTGCTTTGTCTATTTCTCCAGATTCTCCTGCTACAGCATGAAGTTTTCTTTCAATAACAAAGTCTGGTTCATCTTTTCTAAGAAAACTAGGACAATTACAAAATAATTTATTGGTATCTAATTGTTGATGAACTTCAATTCCAGATTTAAATCCCAATCCTTTATAATCAATATTTTCAGACATAATAAAATAAGAGAAAAAGGGTTTATTAAATTTTATTTGTCTTTTCTTTGAATAGTAATCTTAGAGCCATCAAACATCTTTTCTATTTTTTCGGCCATATCCTCTTTTACATTTAATAAATTTAAAAGGGAATTTCTTTTTGGATCTGCTAGGAATTTAACCTCTTGTAAAAGATTCTTTTCTAAAATAGTTTTTCTACTTCTATCTCCATAAGGATCTGAAGCCGTACTAAAGTAATACTCTTCTTTAATTGAATTATATAAAAGATATATTTCTTTCATTAAAGACTCTTCATTAATTTTTCTAAATGAATTGTGGCAAGATGTTTATCCATTTCGGGGGTCAATCCTATTTGAGAAAACAAGGATTCTGGAATTAATAAGATTTCCCTAGAATCACTACAACCAAAAGAAAATCCTAAGGGATAAATTCCTTTTTCTTTTAAAATATTCTCTCCAGGAGGGTTGCAAGTATAATGGAGAAATCCTTTTACATCTGAACAATAGACAGGCATAAAATCAAACATATGTGGTTTTCTTATCATTGAATAAATAGTATCAAGAGATATATAAACCTTCCTTTTTGTAACCACTTTAAAGGAACATAAATTAAAGAGAATATAAAAAGATCTTCTAATTTTCCAATCTTTTATTCAGCTCTTTTGAAAAATTATATAACATTTTTTCTTTTACAACTTCTTTATCCTCTGCCCATTCTTTATGTCCAAGAACCCATCCCAATTTTACCAAAGCTGTTTCAGCAAGCATATCTTCTAAAAAAATAACCCCTGTTTTAAGAAGTTCTCTACCATTAGAATAAACTAAAGGGTCTAATCTCCCAAATATTGTTTGAGAAGCTACACAAACAATAAGCCCTTTTTCAATAACCTCTTTTATTTGTTTTGTCCAAGGCAACCTAGACCTAGCAGTAGGAACATGCCCTAATCCAGAAACTTCTAAAACAATACCTTTGTATTTATTTTTAACATAATAATTTAAGATATCTGGATCTTGCCCAGGATAAATCTTAACTAAAGCAATTTTCTCCTCAAAAGATTTGTCTAATTTAATTTTTTGATTTTTTCTAACATTATAATCAGACATCTTATCTATTCTATCTGGAAAGATTTTTGCAAAGGGTTTTGAATTAACTACCTTAAATGCATCTCTTTTTGAAGAATGTAATTTTTTTACTTTTGTCCCAGGCATCGCATAGCAAAAATCATCATTTGAAGAACCATGTCCCACAAGCATAACTTCTGCCATATCTGAAATTGCCGCTAGCGCAGAACACTGCAGATTAAGATTAGCATCACTGCTTGCTCTATCAATACTTCTCTGAGAATAAGTTAAAACAACAGGCTTATTTAAATTTCTCAGCATAAAACTCAAGGCAGCACTAGTATAATGCAAGAAATCTGTTCCATGAGTAATAATAATTCCTTGGATAGTGGAATCATTCAAAAGCTTTTCTGCCACTACCGCAATCTTTTGCCAATCCTTGTAATCCATATCTTCAGATGCTTTCATAAATGGAATTTCTACCTTAGCCACATTAACTTTTTCAAAAAGAGTTGGATAAAACTTAAACAAACTTTCAGGAGTATCTAGCCAATCAACTCCTCCTTTCTTGGGATTTAATCTTGCTGCAATTGTCCCTCCCGTGATAATCATAGCAATATTTGGTTTGGAATGGTTCGCTTTTAATTTCTCTGACTCTTTAACTTGTTCTGCTTTTTTTAAAAAAACACTATCAAGAATATCTTTTTTATTGAACCCAATGTTATACCCAGAATCCAATTTCAAAAGCAAAATACCTTTTTCATCTTCAGGACTTTCAAGTAAAATTCCCTCATACTCTTCTTTAAACAAAACTACCTTTATTCTATCCCCTGGATTTAAATCGGCCTTCATTAAAAATCAAAAAGAAACGGGTATAAAAATATAATGACGCTTTAGTTGATAATAGTTACTCCCACTAAGTTGTAACAAATAGAAAAGTTTATAAAGGAATAATCCCCTAAAAAAATATGGAAAAATATTATTCAAATAAAAAGATGATAAAGAGGATGCAAAGAGCAAATAAACTCGAAGAGCTAGGTGAATCTGCTTCAAAGGCAATGCCTATTATTGCTGCAGCATTAGTGGGAATTGTGATGATTGCAGGAGGAGCTTATTACTATACTAATTATACAAAACCGGAAATTGATAAGGCAATGTATAAACTAGAACAGAAATTAGATCATGAAGAAAAATTCAACAAGTTTATTTCTGATTCATACAGGCACTAATTTTAAAAACAACCTCTTCTTTCACCATTAATGGTAAAGGTAGGACTTGAGATTCATGGCTATATTCTCACTAAAGAAAAACTATTCTGTAATTGCAAGGCAGAGCATGGATTAAAATATTTTAACCCCAATACAAACATTTGCCCTATTTGCACTGCACAACCTGGAGCAAAACCAATGCTTCCAAACAAAACCGCTGTGGAAAAAGCAATTCAAATTGCACTTATTCTGGGATGTAAAATAAATGAAAAATTAGTATGGCAAAGAAAACATTATAGCTGGCCAGACTTGCCAAAAGGATATCAAAATACAATTTCTGGACCCTATGCAACCCCTACAGGAACAAAAGGAAATTTTTTAGGAATAGGAATAACAGAATGCCATTTAGAAGAAGACCCTGCTGCATGGAATCCCTTGACAGGAGAAATTGACTACAATCGTTCAGGAAGTCCTTTAATAGAAATTGTAACAGAACCAGAATTTAATAGTGCAGAACAAGTAATAGAATGGATAAAGCAACTCTCAATTACTCTAGGATATATCAAAGCAATAGATAAAGCATCTGGATTAAAAGCAGATGTAAATATTTCTATACCTAAAGGAGAAAGAGTTGAAATAAAAAATATAAACAGTTTGAAAAACATCAAACAAGCCATAGAATATGAATTAAAAAGGCAAGAAAAAGAACTTCCAAAAACAAAAGAAACTAGAATGTTTGATGAAAAAAAAGGCATCACAATCAAAATGCGTTCAAAAGAAGATGCAGAAGATTATAGATTCATTTCAGACCCGGATCTCCCAGTTATAAAAATAGAAAAAAACAGAATTGAAAAAATAAAAAAATCTCTCCCAGAGATACCTCAAGAAAAAATAAAAAGATTGCTCAAAAAACATAAAATAGACAAAACATCTGCAGAAATTCTTACAAAAAACTTAGAAATAGCAGAATTTTTTGAAAAAGTTGTAGAAAAAATAAATCCTAAGATTGCAGTTCCTTGGATAACTGGAGAATTATTAAGAACATTAAATTATTCCAAAAAACAGCTTGATGAAGTAGATATAGATCCTCTTCATTTTATAGAACTTCTAGAATTAGTTGAAAAAAACAAAATAACAGAACTAAAAGCAAAGGAAATTTTGAATAAATTTATTCCTAAATCTTTTTCTCCAAAAGAAGAAGCAAAAAAGAATTCAAAGATATCTGGAGAAGGAGAAATAGAAAAATTAGCAAAGCAGATAATAAAAGAAAATAAAAAAGCTGTTGAAGATTATACTTCTGGAAAAAAAGAATCATTGAACTTTTTAATTGGACAATTAATGAAATTAAGTAATAAACGTGCAGATTTCAAAACTGCAAGAGAAGTTCTTGAAAGCCTTTTAAATTAAATATTTGAATTGTTACAATTTCATCGGAGACAAAATGAAAAACCAAGAGAATAATCAGTTTTCCAATCTCTATGATATAATTGGAGGATTTAATTCAAATGAAGAAGAGCGACAAAAAGCCTGGCAAAAACTTTTAGCCATAGAAGACATTTCTGGTTTTTGTTTTCTGATTGCCGCTAAATATTCTTGGCGAGAATTTTCTAAAGAATATAAAGAAAAAGCCTGGCAAGAGGTACTAAAAAAAGGTATTAAAAATAATCTGGAAAATTTGCACTACTTGGCCGTAAATGCTCCAGAACCATGGAGCAAAAAGGCTATAGTTTTGGAAGAGATTCTTAAGACAAAGCAAAAAATAAAATAACAAAAAAATCTAGGCTCAAAAACAGAAAAAAAGATGAACCCAGGAGGATTCGAACCTCCATCAACAGGTCCGAAGCCTGGTATTCTATCCATTGAACTATGGGTCCAAAAAATAAAAGATGCTTAGGTTTTTATATGTTAATACATTAAAAACATAATGGAAATAAAGAGGCATCATAAAATAGTTCTAGGGGGGTTTGGAACAATAGTGATTATATTTATGATTATAACAGGAATACTTCTCAATACAATTCTGATAAAAATAAATACAAATTATAATTCTTTAGATAAAAAAATAACAAGTGTGGATTTGGAAACCCAAGGAAAAATAAATACTCTAACCACAAGCATAATTGAAGCTCAAGAAAGCATATCAAATGTAAATCAATCTTTTAAACAAGAACTGGGTAGTTTTAAAACAGAAATTGGTAGTTTTAAAACAGAATTTGCTGAACTAAAAGCCTCTGCAGGAGAAGATTTTTCTGGAATAATTGAAGAATCAGTAAAATCAGTTGTAACCATAAAAACAGATATTTCCCAAGGAACAGGTTTTCTAATAACAGATGATGGATATATCATAACAAATTATCACGTAATTGCGGAAGCAAAACAAGCGGGAATTTTTACCTATGATAAACAAGTGCATTCAACATCTCTCATAGGTTCAGATACTCAACTAGATCTCGCCTTATTAAAAATAGAGGGAAATTATGACAAACTAGATCTGGGAGATTCTGATGATGTCCAGCCAGGAGAAAAAGTGATTGCCATAGGTAATCCCCTTGGACTTCAATTTTCAGTATCCCAAGGAATAGTTTCCGCAATTCATAGAGTAGGTTCGAACAATTTAGAAGCATATATCCAAACAGATGCCGCACTTAACCCCGGAAATTCTGGAGGACCTTTGATTAACCAACAAGGAAAAGTGATAGGGATAAATAATTTCAAAATAGGGGGAGGAGAAAATATAGGATTTGCCCTAGAATCAAATTACATAGAAGAGATGGTAAACAAAATTGCCTTGAATAAGTTAAATCAAACCTTAGTTTAGAAAAAAATATAAACTCAACTATTCTTAAAAAAATATGAGCAGACAAACTGGTATGAAAATACGTGAATGTTTTCCTAGTCGATTATAAAAATAGCCAGAGCTCCAATTCTGACAAGAGGTATATTCCTTGAAGAAATTTTTTCTTATACTCTCTATGATTGGTTATTGTGCAAATATGATAAAGGACTTGACAAAAAGTATGACTCTTTATCAAATTCGATAAAAAAAGCTTCACTAGAATACATGCTAGAAAATAAAAAAGAAAGAAAAGAAACAAGAAATTTATTACTTGAGATTATAAGAGATGATAAATTAGATTTAATGAAAGAGATAGAACCTTACTTAATTTCATTTTATAAAACAAGTTAAATTTAAATAGAATCCCATACTAAAATCCCCATGGATAAAAAAATAAACCAAGAAGGAATAAATGTAAAAAAAGAAGAAAACTTTTCTGAATGGTATCAGCAAATTGTTGAAAAAGCAGATATTGCGGATATAAGATATAATGTAAAAGGGTTCATAGTAATAAAACCTTGGGGAGCTATGCTTATTGAAGGAATGTACAGTCTTTTTGAAAAGGCATTACAAAAGAGAGGACACAAACCAGTTTTTTTTCCAACAGTAATACCAGAAAATAATTTTAAAACCGAATCAAAACATGTAAAAGGATTTACTCCCCAAGTATTTTGGCTTGAAAAAACCCAAGGAGAAGATAGGCTAGCATTAAGGCCAACTTCAGAAACAGCTTTTTATAAATTATATTCTCTTTGGATAAGAAGTCACAGAGATTTACCCCTGAAGATTTATCAGAGAGCAAACGTATTCAGAAATGAGACAAAAGCAACAAAACCCCTGATAAGAGCGAGAGAATTCTATTGGATAGAAGCTCATGACTGCTTTGCAACAAAAAAACAAGCAGAAGAGCAGGTTCAAGAAGATATTCAAATAACAGAAGAAGTTATGCATCAAAAATTGGGAATTCCTTTTTTACCTATGAAAAGACCAGAATGGGATAAGTTTGCAGGAGCAGTATATACCATTGGTTCAGATGTTTTAATGCCAGATGGAAAATTAATTCAACAACCATCTACCCATCTTTTGGGACAGAACTTTTCAAAACCTTTTGATATAAAATTTAAAAACGAAAAAGGAGAAGAAGAGTATGCATGGCAAACTTGTTATGGCCCAGCAATATCTAGAATTCTTGCTTCACTAATTTCAACTCATGGTGATGATAATGGGCTTATTCTTCCTTTTTGTATTTCACCCGTACAGGTAATTATAGTTCCGATATTCAGAACAGAAAATAAAGAAAAAGTAATTAAGGAATCAGAAAAAATAAAGGAAATTTTAGAAAAAAAAGAAATAAGAGTAGAAATAGACTTATCTGAAAAAAGACCTGGAGAGAAATATTATAATTGGGAATTAAAGGGTGTTCCATTTAGGATAGAATTTGGAGAAAATGAGATGAAAGAAAAGAAAATAATCCTGTTTTCGAGGGATACAAAAAAGAAAGAAAAAATATCTTTAAAAGATTTAGAAAAAATAAAAGAGCTTGGAGAAAAGTTCGACAAAAGACTTTTGGCTAAGGCAGATAAATTCATGAAAGAGAACATCACAGATTGTAAAACCAAAGAAGATGCTGAATTGATTTTGGGAAGCGGGGGACTCGCAAAAGTAAATTTCTGCTCCATAGAAAAAGATGGAGAAAAATGTGCAGAAATGATAGAGAAAAAAATGAATGCGGAAGTGAGGGGCGTTATGGCAAATAAAAAAGAAAAAATAACAGGAAAATGCATAATCTGTGGTAAAGAAGCGAAAGAAATTGTTTATCTTGGAAAATCCTACTAGATATTAACAAATAGTAGTAAATTCTCTTTTTTCAATATCCTACTGTGAAAGAACAGAGTTCAACTCATCTTCTAATCTAAGAGTTACCTCTAGTAAAAAACTCAGTTCTTCTTCTACAACCCGTTTTTCCATTTTTTCATTGCTTTTCATTTTCTTGAAACCAATTCAAAAATTCAGAAATCATTCCAGTCTAAATTAAGTAGAGAAGAGCTCAATTCAATTCAGACCCAAAAGATTTAGCTGAATTAAATTGAGAGTGGTTTAATTGAAGTATAGACTAAGCCAAATGAGCAAAAATTCCATCTCATATGATTTAGTACACCCTTCATGTTTTAATGAATATGAACTCCTTTTTATATTTTTCTATTTTTTGCCCACAATCTCTAAAAACTTTTCTTTGAATTTATCCAGATCATGAGAATTAATTTTTACCCCAACGGCATTATCATGGCCCCCACCTGTTGCATTTTCTAAATCTGAAATCACCTCCAAAGCAACTTCTCTCACGCCCTTCCCTCTAATTGCCATTGTGGATTTTGATTCATTCTCATATATTACCACTATAAACTTTTCTGGAAAAAGATAAGCTAGCTCATTAGATAAATCGCTACTTATACTCATCTCCCCCCCATACTTAAAAAAAATTACTTTTCCTTTGTTATCTTCGAGTAAAGCCTTTTCTAGGAGAATTTTATATTTTTTATCGAGCTCTTCAAATCTCTCATGCATCTTTTTATTCTTGCTAGTTTCTTCCAACACATCATAAGGACTTTTAACCACCATTAAGAATCGGAGCATGTTTATCACATTGGTAGTTCTATCTTTTAAAGCAAATAAAAACAATTTAGCAATTTTTCCTACTTTAGCTTTATAAAAAATCTCAAAAGCTTTTTTTGAATCTATACTTAAATCCGGAAATTGCTGTCTAAACGTTTTATAGAATTTTGGAACAAAATTATCAGAAATACACCCAACAACACCTATCCAAGAGTCTTCTTTTTTGTCATTAATCTGGGAACAAAGAGCAGTAACGGGTTCATTTCTTTTTGGTTTATTAAAAAGAGGATTATAATAGTTTACAAAAGAAGGAATAGTAGATTTATCTACATCATGATGATCTATCCAAACAACAGGAAGATTTAATTTATCTATTTCTTCAAAAAAATCTGGAGAAACAATTGGTTTGTCTAATATAAAGATATAATCTGGATTAAGTTCATTTATTTTCCTAAAATAAGATTTATCTAGTGAAGGAAAACTTCTTACGGGAACTCCTTTTCCTCTCCCGATATACCTTTGCAACAACAAAAAAGAACATAATCCATCAGGATCATTATCAAAAAAGAAAAGAGGATTTTGCGCTTTTTCAAGATGTTCTTTTATTTCTTGTACTTGTTTTTTTGTGAGCATAAGTTCTACCTTCTATTTTCCTTTTTTCTAGCAAAAGTTTTAGCAACTAATAAAGGGAAGATAATACTTGCATCACCATAAACCTTTACTCTTTTTGCATTAATAGAAATTTTTCCCCAAGAAACAGCTTCTTCTGGAAGAGCACCAGAATCAGAACCATCATATTCTTGAGCCGTGTTCACATAGACTGCATAGTCTGCACCATTTCTAAACATGTTTGCATTGCATATATGGTGTTTAATTATTCCTTCTCCCAACACGACTATTCCTGTTTTTTCTTTACCTAAACTAGTATTATTCATTCTCCAAATATCTTCCGCAACGTCTACCTTAAAATCTGGATTTTTTGACTTAAAAAAATAAATCATATCTCCTAAACTCCCATCTGTAATTGCTGGGCAAAAAACTGGAATTTTATTTTTATAACAATGATAATAAATCGACTCGGGGTTATTTATTTTTTTACCAAGTTCCCATATAATTTCACTAGGAGTAAAAACCTTCCCTGTCTTTTTTTGAATTTCATAAAGATCATCCAAAATAGGCATTATAAAATCTTCAAAAGAACAATATCTTGTATTTGGGATTAAAATATTTCCTGCACGATTTATTCCTTTTTTCCTGAGCTCCTCTCCAGAAAGTCTAAAATCCCCCAATACAAACCCTCCAAGGCATTTGATTATATCTTCTTCTATGCCTCCTGCAGTAGTCACAATAACATCAATTTTTTTGTGTTCAGCAAGATATCTGAAAATATCCCTTATTCCAGAAGTAACAAGATTTGAAGTATATCCTAGATATATAAAAGCACCAGAATCAATCATTTCATTTACCAAAGTTATTGCCTTTGAAAGATTACTTGCTTGAATCCCTGTTGAAGAAAAACTATTAATTATTTCTTCATAATTGATCCCTTTATTAAAATCATATCCTTTGATTTTGATTCCTTCTACTTCTTCAGACTTTCTAAGTATATTTTTTCTAGCGATACTTTCATTTTTGGTCTTTTTAGGAGTTTTTACCATGTATTTAAAACAAAAAAGAGGTTTTTAAGCCTATACTTACACCACGAAAATATTTTTAAATCTAACCTTCTGAAAAGGAACATGAATAAATGGTTAGAAATATTGGTCGGCCTTATATTAGTGAATGCTTCAATTTATGTTTGGATAGCCTCATCCCAATGGAACGCCTTTTGGGATTTCGGAAATGCCGCTTGGAGTTTCTTCAAAGGAGGATTCTTATGGGCAATCCTTTTTGTAGGAATATTATTTGTAATTCTTGGTATTAGTGACCTTAAAGAATAAATAATTAAATAAGGAAAATAAGAACCCCTTCTATTATTGCTGCAATAAGTAAAAGAGGGAGAATTATAAATAAAAAAGTTTTAATTGAACCAGAGATATTCTTTTTAAAAAATTCCTTTTTCTTCTTTTGAAATATAAATGACCCTAATTTTAATCCCATTCCTAATGAGATAAATACTGCAGGTAATTCAAAAATTCCATGAGGAAAGAGCTTTAATAATGAAATTAAACCTTCTTGACTAACTGTTAGAGAAGCTATAACTCCCAGAACATACCCGTTGAATATCACAAAAAAGACTGGAAAAATACCAAGAAGCAACCCAAGAGTTAAACCTAAAAAAGAAGCTTGAAGATTATTTAAAAAAATAAAAGAAATAAGTTGAAACATAGACAAGTCTTTTGTTTGTTCTAAAATTTGCTTAATATATTCTAAAATGATGTCCATAATCTCTTTAGAAATAGGAACAAAAAAACCAATAATTGCAAAGATAAAAAATAAAGAAATTATGGAATAAATTTGTTTCCGACAAGATTTGATATATCTAAAACAATCGGAATAAATTTTTAAAAAGGAAAATTTTTTGGGAACCATTTTATCTAAAAAGATTCTGAATCCTCTTTGTTTTATTCGGAAATTTTTTTCTTAAATAAAATCCATAAATCAAACCAACAACTAATCCTCCAAAGTGAGCACTATTCCCTATTGGTAAATCAATGTACAACCCAATAACGGCCAATGGAACAATTGCAACCACAGGAAGCAACCACATAGGAAGTTCCACGGGTAAAGAAAATTTCCTAAATGAAGAATTGAATGAAAAAAGAGAAAAAATCATCAATATCATTAGAATATTAATCAAAAGACTCAAACCAGGTAAAAATGATTGAGGAAGAAACTCATTTAAAACCACATTTAGTATAATTAAAATAAAAGGTCCCAGGATTAAATAAATTTTAGAATAAGGAACTAAAACAGCAAGAACACCCAATAATCCAAAAATAGCGCCGCTAGCTCCAACTGCAGGCACATCTATTCCTCCAAAAACCAAAGAAGCTAAAACGAAAAAGACCCCCCCTACAAGCCCTGCAAGGATATAGGTCCAAAGGAATCTTTTTTTTCCAATTAAATTTTCAAGAAAATTTCCTATAAAAAATAAAGAGAACATATTAGCAAACAAATGAAAAAATCCCGCATGAAGAAACATACTAGTGACTAGTGTCCACAAACATTTTCCAGAAAGAATAAGAGAAGGGGTTAAAACCAAATTGGGAATTAATCCCTGACTATCTAGGAGTTTTGAAGCAATCCAAAAAAGAATAAAACATAAAATATTCAAAAAAATCAATTGGGTTGTAATACTTATCTTGAACAAACTAAAAAAATTCAATCTTTTTTTTGGAGTAATAGAATAAACTTCTGACATTATTTTAATATTAACCTCTTTTATATAAAATTATTTTTTAGATTTTTTAATTTTTATCGAAGATTTTTTTACCTTTTTAGTCTTAAGGGGTTTAGATTTTACTTGTTTTTTCTGGGAAGAAGATTTGGTTTTATTTTTAAGAGCATCTCTTATCTTCTTAGAAGCTTCTCTCTTTTGTTTTCTAGAAGAATCTTTAATGAGTTTTTGTTTTTTTGCTTCCCTAACTTTAGATTTTTCCGTCTTTTGTTTTTCTATATCTAATTCAACCTCAATCAATTTTAATTCCTCCTTAAGCTTTTCTAAATTTTTTTGTAAATCTTTAACTGTTTTTGAATTATCTTTTAAAGTGAAAAGACCCCCACACTCATTACAAGTAAAAGAACTTATTAGAGCAGTTTCTTCATTTAGTTCTACATTACATCTTTCACAGATGTAAAAATCTTTTGTTTCTTTACTTTTTATCTGATAGGCCATTTGTTCTATTTTCTTAATTAAAGAATTTCTTAAAAATTCTAAAGATTTGGTTGGTTCTATTCTCCAAAAATAAGTATACCACCCTTTCCTTTTATCTTTTTTTCTAATGGAAGAAACAATGCCATAATCGGAGAGCTTATATAAAATATTTCTTGTTTGATTGATAGTAAGTTTCATTTTTTTTGATAAAAGAAATTCATTTACGTGCTTAGTATTATATAGTAAATCCACAATTTCTTCTGCCGGTTTTCCAATGATTAGAGATACAGAATCTTTCAGAAATTTTTTCATCATGAGATTATTAAAAATAATTTGAATAAATACCTTTCGGTTGCAAAAAATAAAAGTTTTTAAACCTATATACTCTTTTATAGGGTATTATAAAAGAGATATTAACTTGATTTAAATGGGCTGGTTCAGTAAAAAAGAAAAAGAGGAGATAAAAATGGAAACTATTCCTAGTCTTCCAGATCTTCCTAAACTTCCTTCTATTCCTAACTTTGGAGAACAAAATGGAGAATTACCGCAATTACCAAGTTTTCCAAAAACTATCCTAGGAGAAAAATTTTCTCAAGATGTTATTAAGAAAGCCGTAAATGGGAAAAAGGAGGAAGAGAGAAGATTTTCTGAAGATGATTTTTCTAAAGAAAAAGGACAAATGATTCGGGAATCATCTCAAAAACAACCATCCTACGACTATCCAGGTAAATTTATGAGAAGAGAACTTCCTGAAGAACTTGAAGAAACAGGAAGAAAGAATCCAATTTATGAGCCTCCAAGAAAAATTATAAACAGAGAAATTCCAGAAGGCTTTGAAGAGGCAGGAAGAAAAATAAAAGAAGCCGAGCCTATTTTTGTAAGAATTGATAAATTCGAAGAAAGCAAAAGAATTTTTGAAAGAACAAAGGAACAAATTTTTGAAATTGAAAGCGCATTGAATAAAATAAAAACTATCAAACAGGAAGAGGACAAAGAATTAGCCTCTTGGGAACAAGAGATTATGAATATAAAAGATAAAATAAGCAAGATAGAGAAAGACATTTTTTCTAAAGTCTAATCCCATGAAAAAAAAGAAGCAGAAAAAAGGGAAAAAAATAATAGAAGAAAATCCAATTTACGTTAATATCGTTGCTGAAGAAGCAATAAATTCTCAGAGAGAGATTCTTTCCTATCAGATTTCATTACTTAATATGATGAAATCTATAAAGAGATATGGTTTAATCAGAGATAATGAACTCAATCTCAAAATAAATTTGCAAAACACGATTAAAGGAACTAATGAAAATATAAAAAAAGTATTAACAAATTTTCCAAAAGTAGAAGAACACAAACAAAAAGAACCATTAGAAAAAGCACCAAAAATAGAATATTATAACCAAGATTTAGAATCCCAATTAGCACAAATAAGAAGAAAACTAGAAGAGATAGGAAAATAACTAATTTTTTATAAATGAATTAAAAATAACTAGTTAATCCATATTTTTTTACTAAGTTATTGCGCATAAAATATTCTACTAAATTAATATTTCCATTATTTTTTTCTGATGCAACTTGAATTCTATAAAGAGTCTCGGCGTCGCGATACTCTTCTAAATTCCCCCCGAGGGAGGCCCCATTAGAAATTTCAATTATCTCTGGGTTAGAATAGAGTTCTCCTTTTTCAGAATATTCCCCTTCACTATAACTAATAATTGCGGGTTGAGTAGATTCGACAAAACAATAGCCAGTATTATTCCAACTATATTTTTTAGGGCACTTTATTCCAACCGCTTCATGATTTTCAGCGTAATAATGAAGTATAACAACTTCATAGCCAAGTTCTTTCAATAAAAATGCTAAAAGATCAGATTTGCTTCCACATAATCCTTCTTCTTCATAGAGAACATCGTAGGGATATTTTAGAGACCAACTTTGATAGTTTTCTTTATCAAAAACAGCACTTGTTTCATAAGGAATATTTTGCACTAAGCTTATGGCAATTCTTGCCTGGTCATCTTTATTTTTAGCAGTATTTTGTATTGCAATTACTAAAGGAAACAAAAGCTTTTTTTGTTCTGGTTCTTCTATAACTCTTAATTTAAAATCTTGTAGAGAATAATTATCACTTAAAGAATAAAAAGAAGACTGAGGATGATCACCAAGATAATCCACCATTCCCTGATAAACTGTAAAATCTATCTTCTTTGGTTTACCTTTAAAAAAATAATCCAAACTCACAACTTTTGGAACAGTTTGAAATTTATATTCACAGGAATCTCCTTTTTGTTCAAAATTCTCAGGACATTTGCAAAATGAAGCATCTTGAACAAGAACTCCTTTAAAACAAAAATAGGGGGCAATCCCAGAACATTCTCCATAGGGAGTTCCATCACCACAAAATTTTTTTTCAAAAATTCCAAAAAAAGAAATAAAATAAAAGAAAGAAAAAACAACAACGAGAAAAATAATTATTCCAATCACAGGATATTTGTTTAACTTGACAATATTTTTAAAACCACTAGAACCAATTTTATTTGATCTTAAATTATCTTCATAATGAATCTTAGACGTTTTATCCTCTTCCCGTTTATCAAACATAAAATAAAAAGTAGAAAGAAGTATAAAAAAGTATCCAATTACTCTAAATGGATCCCTGGTCTTCCTGGTTTTACCTTTTTAGATTTTCCTTGGGGATCATATTTTTCTTTATCACTTACTGAAATGATATCTATTTTCATCCCGGTTTTTCTTTGTATTTTTTCAATAGCTTCTGCATAAAATCCAACTTCATTAGGGAGAACATAAACAAAAGCCCGTTCTGATTGATTGTTACTTTTTTCTTTACTTTGACCAATCTTGGACGAAGTTTGATTCATTTTTTCTTTTAAAATATTAGAGATATTATTAATATCTTCTGCTAATTTCTCCACAGCTTTTTCTTGCTGTTCAAATTTCTCATTTATTTTTGATTCATCAGCAACTGGCCACTTTTCAAGAGAAAGAAACTTTTTATTTCCTAATTTTTCCCAAAGCTCTTCAGTTATATGTGGACAAAAAGGATGAAGAAGTTTTAGATATTTTTCCAAATCTTCTTTGTTAATTTGTTCTGGAAAAGAGTCAAATAAAGTTCTTATCCTAATCACCGCTAGATTATATTGGAATTCTTCCAAATATTTTGTTACTTCTTTAATAGTTTGATTTAATTTACTTTCTGTTTTTTCATTTGTTTTTCCTATTTTTACATTTTCAAAATAATTCATAATCCTTGAAATAAACTTTGAAGTTCCTTGCATTTCTGAATTATTCCAAATAAAATCGCTATCGGGAGAAGCTACAGAAACAAGGTATAATCTTAATGCATCTGCACCAAATTTTTTGATAGTTTCCAATGGTTCAACAACATTCCCATAAGATTTTGACATTTTTCTTCCATCTTTTCCATAAACATACCCCTGATTAAACATTTTAATAGCAGGTTCATCAAAATTTAATAATTTTAAATCTCGCAAGAATTTTGTATAAAATCTGATATACATTAGATGCATACAAGCATGCTCTTTCCCCCCTATGTAAACATCCATTGGACACCAATAGTCTACTTTTTGCTTATCAAAAATTTCTTTTTTATTTTTAGAATCACAATACCTCAAATAATACCATGAAGAATTTACAAAAGTATCCATTGTATCTGTTTCCCTTCTTGCTTTTGCTCCGCACTTTGGACATTTCACATTCACAAATTTATCACTAGTTTCAAGAGGATTTCCTTTTCCAAACTTAACTTCTTTTGGTAAAATAACTGGTAAATCTTTTTCTGGAACAGGAACAATACCACATTTATCGCAATAAACGACAGGGATAGGTGTTCCCCAATATCTCTGACGAGAAATAAGCCAGTCTCTTAATTTATATTGAACAACTTTTTTTCCTAATTTTTTTTCTTCCAAATATTCTGAAATGGATTCAATTGCATCAACATTATACATCCCATCAAAATCTTCAGAATTAACTAAATTCCCACTTCCAGTATAGGCTCTTATCATTTTTTCTGCTTTTAATTCTCCCATCTCTGGCTGGATAACGATCTTCATTGGAATTTTATATTTTTTAGCAAATTCAAAATCTCTTTGATCATGTGTTGGAACAGCCATTACCATGCCACACCCATAATCAGCAACTACAAAGTTCCCAGTATAAACAGGTATTCTCTCTTTAGTCACAGGATTTATCGCATAACTCCCGGTAAATGCTCCCTCTTTTTCTAAATCCTCCATATCCTTTTCACTAGTGGATTTTATTTTTTTTAATAACTTTTCAACATCTTTTTTCTGTTCTTTTGTCACGAGTTCCATTAATCTGGGATGCTGAGCAGAGATAACCATAAAAGTAACTCCATAAATTGTATCTGGACGAGTTGTAAACACTTCCCATTTTTCCCTATTTATTTCAAAAACAATATTTGTTCCGTGACTTTTTCCAATCCAATTTTTTTGTAGCTTCTTTATGAGTTCTGGCCAATCTTGTAATTTTGAAAAATCATTTAATTCTTCCACATAATCTGTAATTTTAAAATACCACTGATCTAAATGTTTAAGCTCAACATCAGTATCTTCATGTCTCCAACATTTTCCAGAATGAACTTGTTCATTTGCTAAAACAGTATTGCACTTAGGACACCAATTCACGGAAGCCCTTTTTCTATAGGCAAGTCCTTTCTCAAACATTTTTAAGAAAATCCACTGATCCCATTTATAATAATCTGGATCTTGGGTTTCAATTTTTCTTTCCCAATCATAGGCTAAACCAAGAGCTTTTTGTTGTTTAATATAATTAATTATAGAACTTTTTGTATACTCCTCAGGATGTGTTCCTGCCTTTATTGCAGCATTTTCTGCAGGTAAACCTAAAGAATCAAAACCCATTGGATGAAGGACATTAAATCCCTTCATTCTTTTCATCCTTACATAAACGTCCCCGATAGTATAATTAAAAGCATGCCCAATATGCAATCCGGTAGCAGAAGGATAAGGAAACATTTCTAAAACATAAAATTTTTCCTTCTTTTTATCTTCCTTTATTTCAAATATCTTCTTTTCTTCCCATCTTTTCTGCCATTTTTTTTCTATTTTTCCGAAATCTATATTTGAATCCATCTTCTACTAACCTTACTCCTGTTTAAAAATATTTTTAAACGTTGCTCTGTTTAAGATTTCATGAATAAAATACAAGCTTATTTGATTGGGGAGACTATTTCAAGTAATTCTTCTGAAGCATATTCTTTGAATGCGAAAAGTTCTTTTGGAGAAAAAAAAGAGGATAAGATAATCTATTCCCCTTCCGAAGCTTTATTCTTAGTGGAAAAAGGAAAAATGGAAGTTCTTTATAAAAATAAAAAAATAGAATCTAGAGAACTAGAAGGAGTTTTCAGAAAAATGGATAAAAATATACAAATGAAATACCCAGTTTTCAAGGAATTAAGAGAAAAAGGCTACATTGTAAAAACTGCTTTAAAATTCGGAGCAGATTTCAGGGTCTATGAAAAAGGAAAGCTTCCTGGAGAAGAACATGCAAAATGGCTCATATTTGTTGAATACAGCTCTAGAAAAATAAATTGGAACGAATTTTCTGCGAAAAATAGGGTTGCCCATTCTACAAAAAAGAAACTATTGCTTGCAATAGTTGATGATGAAAAAGATGTTACCTATTATGAAGTATCATGGATTAAGGTGTAATTAGATACGACAATTCTTTTAAAGTAAAAACATATTCAAAAATTATGAAATATAAATATGATGTTTATATGATATGCCCGGTAAGAAAAGCAACTAAAAGAGAAAGAGAATTCTTGGAGGGATACAAAACAGAATTGGAATCAAAAGGGTTCAAGACCCATTATCCAAGAACAGATACTGTTCAAGAAGATAAAACTAAGGGATATAGAATATGCATGGACCATTGTAAAGAGATAGATGAATCAAAAACAGTTCATGTTTATTGGAATGGGAAATCACCCGGAAGTCATGTTGACTTGGGAACCTCTTTATTTGAACATTATAAAAGAGGATTGGATATAATTTTAATGAAAAGGGGTTTGGTAGAAAAAATTGTTAAACAACAAGAAAAAGAAAACATAACAAAAAGTTATGAGATGGTTTTGTTACATTTAGACGATATTGCAAATTCTAGAACAAGAATAAGATAACAATCTTTATAATTAAACATTCTTTTTCTAACTAATGGGAAATCAGGATACAACTCAATTAAAAGAAAAAATAGTTGATTTTTTGAGAATAAAAGGGCCAAGTCTTCCTGTACACATTGCTCAAGAGATAAAACTGAGCGGTTTGTTTACTTCTGCATTCTTATCAGAACTTTTTTCTGAAAAAAAGATAAAAATGAGTCATCTAAGAGTGGGGAGTTCTCCGGTATATTTTCTGTCAGATCAAGAACAAGGTTTAGAAAAATTCTCTATTCATTTAAAAAGTAAAGAAAAAGAGGCTTTTTTATTAATAAAAGAGAAAAAGATTTTGAGAGATTACGAACAAGAGCCAGCAATAAGGGTTGCTATGAGGGCAATAAAAGATTTTGCAATTCCTTTTGAAAAAGACGGAGAATTATATTGGAAATATTTTATAGTCCAAATACCAGTAGAAAAAGAAAATATTACAATCTTAGAAACTCCAATAGAAGAAGAGAAAGAAGAGAAGAAAGAAAAACCTAAGAAAGTCCAAAAGAAAAAACCAGCTAAAAAAATACAAAAATCCAAAAAAGGTAATGATAAATTCTTAGCAAAAGTAAAGGAATTTTTAGCAAAAGAAAATATTGAAATAAAAGGAATTGAAAGCTTTAGCAAAGAAGGGATTGTTTTGAAAGTCCAAACAAATGGAGAAGAAAAAGCGTTTATAGCTTATAATAAAAAAAGGATAGATGAAAAAGACCTAATAAACGCTAATCAAAAAGCAGAAGAATTGGGATTGAAATATATTATTCTCAGTTTAGAAGAGCCTTCAAAAAAGATAAAAGAACTGATTGAAGCGATAAAAAATCTTTCTGGAATAGAAAAGATAGAATAGTTCTTATCTTGATACATAAATATAATATAATCAGAAGATTAATTTTCTAGAACATAATCATAAACGCTCTTTGAAATGTTTGAAATGACTGAATCGGCTTGTTCTTTAGTATTTCCGCTACTCATTACACATAATAGATAATTCTTTTCTTCTAAGTAGATTATACCACAATCATGGTAATAACCGGATTCTTCATTGGCTCCAAACTTATGGGAAATCTTTACTGTTCCGGGCAATCCAGCAGAAAGCTGTTCTTTAAAATCTGTTTCTGCCATCATCGATAGAGCAATTTCTGAAAAAGGTCTTCTCAAATAATTTGAATAATAAAGAGAACGAAAAAGGTTGGAATATTCTTTTGGAGAAACAGTAATAACTCCATTTTGAGGAGGAGGCAAACCCATAATAGAAGTAACC
>Ga0247842_10003450_pt1 | contig 21262 bp, 19 predicted proteins | sample LaCruzMarch2015__3_FD_192411 | JGI IMG/M metagenome (GOLD analysis project Ga0247842, IMG submission 192411) | Freshwater microbial communities from meromictic Lake La Cruz, Castile-La Mancha, Spain - LaCruzMarch2015_19m | ecosystem: Environmental > Aquatic > Freshwater > Lake | place: Spain...
CGCTGTCCGCAGGACAGCCCTTTTCCAGTTCCCCCCGAACGCCTGCCGCGGCGAGCGGTGCGGGGTTTGGGGGCGCACAGCCCCCATCAAGTTGGTTCTTTTACCCATTCAAAACGCCGAAGTGCCTAAGTTTGGTTCAGGCCGTTTGATCATTGCCGGGAACAACAGCAACACCAGCACAACAGCCACCACGATCGGCGGTGGCATTCTCCAAGTCTCGAGCAACTTCGGCCTCGGCAACCAGACAGTAGGCGGCGCGATTTCGCTCCAAGGAGGGACGTTTGTAGGCGACACGACGGGTGGTTCATTCGCCCTCAATAACTCGGGAGTGAATCACCGGAATGTCACTGTCGGACTGACAGGCGGCGGAATCGACGTCATCGGCGGGAATACCCTCACGGTTTCCGGTGTGATCAGCAGCACGACCACGGGCACGACCGGCACCTATTCAGCCCCCTTGACCCTCGGCAGCGGCACGACGAGCGGCACGATCGTTCTCAGCGGAACCAATACCTACACGGGCGGAACGATTCTCCGTGGCGGCACGGTTGAGATCCAGAATGCGGCAGCCCTCGGAAACTACGCCCTTGGCACTGCTGGCCAGGCGAACAACTACGTTCAATTCACAGGAGGCACTCTGCGCTATGGCACCGGCGTCACCACCGACCTTGCTCAAAGGATTCGATACAGCACTTCAGCGGCGAACATTAACACCAACGGTCAGAATATTACCTTCGCCAATGAAGTCGACTATACGAATACCGGCGGGCTCGCGAAGCTCGGAGCCGGCATCCTGACGCTCAGTGGATCCAACACCTACAGCGGGGCCACGGCCGTCACAACAGGGACATTGATTGTGGGCGGAACGATTGGCGCATCCAGCGCAGTGACGGTGGCAAGCGGTGCGCAGATTGGTGGCGATGGGATCATCAACGGGAACCTGACGCTATCAACTGGCGCTCGCTTCGTGTTTGACCTCAACGACACTCCTCTCACCGTCGGCGGCACCTTCACGCTCGACAGCGCGTTCGGGGTGAATAGCTTGGTGCAGGCGGACGGCACAGCGGTCGATTGGTCGTCGGTGGCTTTTGGCACCTATACGCTCATCTCGACCTCGTTTGTGTTTAACGACACCAACATTCAGAACTTTGGCCTAGCCAACCGTGCAACTGGCCTGGGAGGCGGACGTGAAGCCTACTTTGCGAATGGCAGTCTGGATCTGATCGTTGTTCCCGAGCCCTCCACATGGGCCTTGCTGGCAGCCGCTGGCACGGTTCTTATGATCACCCGCCGCCGTCGGCAGTCCTGACGGTTCGTTTCATTTGGGGGTTAAAAAGAGTCGCTGTGGAAACATGGCGGCTCTTTTGTTTTAGCGCGAAGCGCATTGGAAAAAGCTGGTAGGGCAGCCACGCCAAAACCAGCGCGACAGCGCTTCGTGAATGGGGCCAGTCGAGCGTTTGGTGCAGGGAGCACAACCGTAGCGAGGCGGAGAGGGCGTCCGTCGCTGAGAGAGAAAAAGTCGGCACCCACGGCGTGGCTGCCCTACCAATTGGGAGGAGGCTGGCGCCACGCGCGGAGCGTTTTGAAAAGGAGGGTAGGGCAGCCTCGCCGAGGGTGCCGTGACTACGATGCGTCAAGCATCGCGCTTATGTTTCCGGAATCCAGACATGTGGCCAATCGTCAGTTTGAGAAATGAGCTTCGCCCGGCCGGGGTTCTCCATAATGTATCGGTATTTCCCCGAAAAACTCTCTTCCTGCCGGAGGCGATGATCAAAGAAGTCCGCCTGCCAACTGATACCGAGCTGAGCGGACGTCCAGCGTTTCCACTGGCGGATGGTTTCGCCGACTTTCCGGTCAGGGGAAACGACAGGAGAGCGTGGCAGCGATCTGGCATCAAAAGGAAAATATGCGCATACCAATGATGGTTATCGTGCCGGAATCCAACCGAGTCTAGGAGATGATTGGCGGTGGGGTTGATCGCGAGTTGGTTCGCCGTGCGATTCCGGCAGCAAATGGTCACAAACCAGACGGACTTGGCGGGATCAACCCAAGAAGGGGCTTCGTGTGGCAGGGCGCGGCGTCCGGCAACCATGAGGAGAGGAAATGGAATTCAAAGTTTTCTGGCGAGCTGAAAATGGAAAGGATTTTGAAATCAAAGAAGTCGGCAGCCACGGCGTCGCTGAAGAGGAAGAGTCGGCAGGTCGCCCTACCGGATTACGCTGCCGTCGGCGTAATATGGATCGCGCGCAGATTCATTACTGCTCCAACGGGGATGGATTTTGGCACGAGCCGGACGGGTAACTCGGCGTTGGGATTTAAGGTCATCACACCCACCTCCGCTCGGACATATTCTCCCCAGCCGCCAGTGCCGGCGACGATGAGCGGCAGCTGTTGATCGCCGAGTTCCACTTCAGCGAGTGTGCCCTGCCGGTGACGCGGAACGGCGTATTCGACCTCGATGCGATAGGTTCCGGCGCGGTGAAGATTCAGACGCCACAGTGGCCAGGAGTCGAGTGATGTCCAGCAGCCGAGTTCCGGTGTGGATCCCGCATGGAGGGCAAGGTGATCGCCGATGATTTCAGCATCTCCCGCACGGAGGACCACGGCCCCATCGGCGGGCTGGGGGACTACCGGAGCCCGCGGACGAGGCGGAACGGCCCCAAGGCGAGGAGCCACGGTGTAGCAGAGTTTCATTACACTCACTGCTGGATCCGGGGCCTCACTTGGGAGTTGGAGCACAAAGGCACCCTCGGTCACGGAGTCAAAAGTCAGGGGCACATCGGGGGTGGCAACTAGGCTGGCCGAGTCGGGCAAATCGAGCAATGGAACCGAGAGTCGACCATCGGCTGGCCATTTTTCAACAAGGAGATAGAGGTCATTGTCCCGCGTTGTTGCGAATCCCCACGGCAGGCGGTGAGGGAAGGGGCCGGCTGTCGCGCCGCGAATGGAGACACCATTCACTCGCATCCATGCACCGATTGTAGCCAGCGCATCGAGTGTAGGTTCCGGGATTGTGCCATCAGCTCGCGGGCCGACATTCAGCAGGTAGTTGCCCCCCTGAGAAACAACCTCGCAGAGCTGACGGATGAGAAGTCCGGGTGGTTTCCAATCATTGTCGAGAAGGTTGAACCCCCATGACTCGTTGGTGGTCATGCACGTTTCCCATGGGCGGCCCGGGCGGTTTGCGGGGATGCGTTGCTCGGGGGTGTCGAAGTGGCCGGGGTGGTCTTCTCCGAGGCGATCATTTTGGAGAATGCCGGGCGTCATGGCTTGCACGGCGTCATTCACTCGTGCGGCGCGCGGGGGAGTCATTTTGGCTGGGGTATCCCACCAGAGACAGGCCGGGACGCCGGGGCCATACTGACTGAGAAGTTCGCGGATCTGAGGAATCGCAATGCTATCCAAGTAGTCATCAAAATCGCGCTCCTGCGCGGGATCCCAGCAGCCGGCGTAGTTGGCGCCGCCATTGATCCAATCCTGAGCCTGCGAGTAGTAGAACCCAATCGGCAGGCCTTGACGGCGGCAGGCCTCGACAAGCGGGCGAAGCACATCGCGCGCGGCAGGGGTGGCATCCTTGGCATTCCAATCGGTGACCTTGGTTTCAAATAATGCGAAGCCGTCATGATGCTTCGCCCCGATGATCACATACCCCATTCCCGCATCGAGTGCGGCGCGCACCCATGCCTCGGGATCATAGGCCGAGGCGGTGAAGCCGGCCGCATAGGTCTTGTATTCCGCAATCGGAATCTGCGCCGAATGCATCAGCCACTCGCTGGCACCGGCGACATGGCGGTCACGATACATCCCAGCGGGAACGGCATAGACGCCCCAGTGGATGAAGAGCCCGAATCGGGCCTCGGTCCACCAAGCAGGAGGGGTCATAGGATTAGTGATCATATTAGAGAAATTTTAACCGCAGATTTTCGCGGATTTTCGCAGAGGAAACGTCTCAGAATTTTGGTGTGAGTTTTTTTGGCTTTAAAAATCTGTGTCAATCTGCGGTTGATTTATTGCCGGTTTGCGGCGGGGAATAAAATCTCACGTAATCAAACTCTGCCGTGGCAGGAAGTTTGGTGTCGTCAACCGCCTTGGTTCCACCGAGGTGGGAGGCAATCGAGGTGAGCCAGATGTGCTGGTCGCCATGTTCAAATTCCGCCGTCGATCCATCTTTCCGCACGGCCTTGGTGACGTCCACTTCTTGAACGAGGTTTCCATCAAAAAAATACCGCACGGTGGTCGGGGTAAACTCGCAACCGAAGACATGGAAGTCCGCTGACAAATCCGGAGTCTCAATATCTTTGCCACCGAAGTAGATATGCTCGCCTCTCCATTTATGGATATTCACCCCGTAAGTGTTCAAGCGGTTCGAATCGTTCTCAATGACATCCAGTTCCTGATGGGCAGCATTCGGTCCCGTGCCGCCGCCTCCATTGTGGAGCATCATCCAAAAGGAGGTGTGCCAGCCCGCACCGGGCGGAACTTTCAGGCGGGCCTCGTAGTAGCCGTAACGGAACGCCGGTTTGCTGATGACTCCACCTCCGGTGTAAGCCTTGTCGCCAGACGTTTCTTTTTTGACATGAATCTTCAGCGTTCCGTCTGACACCGAGATATTGCCCGGTTTCTGGGCGCTCCAATGTTTGCTGTCGGTGCGGAATTTCCATTTCCTCGGGTCCAGTTTGCTCCCGCGAAACTCATCCGACCAAGTGAGCGTGTAGCCGGTCATGTCGCGGGCGTTCACCGCCGGGGTCGGCTTCGCCGATGGGCCTTGGGCGAGGCCAGTCAGCGGCAGGATCGCGAGGCCGAGAAGGAGAATTGGAGAGCGCATGAGGGAACGGGGAGCGCGTTTATTTCCTGGGTTCCCACGCCGGGGGGTCAGAAGGCACGAGGGTGGGGGCACCTTTCAGCCAGCCGAGGGATGCCAGAAAGCGATCGGCTTCATGGGCGGCGGATACCACGACAGATTCTGGAGACTTGTAGTTCGGGACGATGAAGGCATGACCGGTCGCCGGCAGGACGAGGAGATCACAGCGATTGCCAGCGGCTTTTGCCGCATCAGCGAACCGCTCGGCCTGACTCACCGGAACGACTTTATCAGATGCCCCGTGCATGAGGAGTGCTGGTGGCTGCCCGGAGCGGACATGAAAAATGGGAGATAGTTTTCGTGCGGTCTGGACATCCTCCGTGGACTTCGGGAGTTCGGACTTGCGATCGGTCAAGGCATTTCCCCCGACCGCAAACCGGATCCACTCGCCCTCGGTCATGTCCACGATGGGATTGAAGAGAATCATGGCATTGGGAGTGCCGGAGACTGCCAAGTTGTCACCGGGGTGATCAAAGCCGGTGAGCGTCCCCAGCGCTGCAGCCAAGTGCCCGCCCGCCGAGTCCCCGAGAACGGCGATTCGCTCAGGGTCAATCCCCAGCTCGCTCGCGTGACCGCGCAGGTAGCGCACAGCCGAGCAGCAATCGATCAAGCAGTCGTCGACGCCGCTCACTCCGGGCTTTGCCAGTCGATACGTTATGTTCACCGCAGCCAACCCGCGCTGCGCTAGGTAACGTGCAAGGTGCATGAACGCCTCGGGTGTCCCTCCAATCCACGCTCCTCCGTGAATCAAAACAATCGCCGGACGGGCCTCGCCTGGGGCGACTCCCGCAGGACGGAATACATGAAGCTTGAGCGATTGATCGCCTCGCTTGGCATACTCGATTTCCTCGGCTGGCCGCGGGTCATCGAGAAGCTCTCGAAACGTGACGGCTCTGGCTTCAGGGATCAGGGCAAGGGCTGACAGCGCGAGGAGAACGGAAGTTTTCGTCAGAGTGACTCCTGCTCGGGAGGCGGGCACACGCCGATCAAGAAAGACGGGCAGTTTTGGTCGGCAAAATCTCATTCTGGGGCGATAGAAGCTTATGCATCAAATTGCAACATGACGCAAGAAAAAGCACAAATGACAAAAATTTTGTTTGCACTCCAAAAATCAAGCATCTAACTTTTGATGAGATTCGAAACTAAATAAAGAAGCCTCTCCATAAGCTGCCTTCCCCAACAACCCCACCCTCCACGCCTCCACCCGCACCATGACAAAGAAAAATACCCTCTCGACGTTTGCGGCGATCGTATTCGCCTCTTCGTTCGGTCTCACCGCTCAAGCTCAGACCACCTTCATCAAGGCAAATAACAACACGAGTCTCAATTTCGCTTCGAGCTACACCGCAAACACTACGGTCCCGACGGAACTCGACACGGTGCGAGTGGACACAACCCTGACAGGATCCACCACGGCGGCCCTGGGTGGAAATCTCAGTATATTTGCGCTTACATCCAATGCTACGTCCCAGTTTCAGATCAGTGCTACGGCCAACGCAACTCTGACGATTGGCGCGGGTGGCATCACCAAAAACAACGGTGCGGCTGCACTTTTGGTTGCCTCGGCCGTTGCTCTGAGTGCCAACCAAACTTGGACGCTGACCGGTGGCGGCGGCACTCAGAACTTTCAGTTAAACTCGACTTCATTTAACGCCAACGGCCACACGCTCGCAGTCTCGGGCAACTCGACTTTGGACATTCGCACGCTAGGCAGCCTCACTTTAGGCTCGACGGTCACGATTGACACCTCGGTGAGTATTAACGGAAATAGCACCACAACGGACGTCACCTTCGGCGGCAGCAACACGAATAACACCCTCAACATCGTTGCCGGCAAGCTGCGCGGCAATACGATCGGCAACTTTGGTGTGGCTAGTGCGTTTGGCGACGGCGGCACGAACACCGCAATCGCCCTCGGCGGTGGGAATGTTGGCCAAAATGGCCTCATGGTTTACACGGGTAACAATATTTCATCCAACCGCACCATAAACCGTGACGCACGATCGGTTGCCTCCGGAATCGAAGTGACGACCGCCGGACAAACCCTCACAATTTCTGGCAACTTAGGGTCTGGGAATCAAGTGAATGTCCTCGGCAGCGGTTGGGCCTTCAGCGGCGCAGGTAACCTCACGTTAACCGGGGTCATCAGTAATTCGAGCAATGGTTCCAGCACGGGAGGCACAACCGTCACCAAAACGGGCACGGGGACATTGACCCTGAGCGGCAACAATACGTTCAGCGGCAATACGCAAGTCAACGAGGGAACGCTTCTCGTCAACAACACCGTCGGCTCCGGTACCGGCACAGGTGAGGTTACGGTCGCCTCTGGCGCGACCCTCGGTGGCAACGGAACGATTTCCGGTGCGACAACGGTCAACGGCATCATCGCCCCCGGCAATAGCATTGGGACGCTGAATGTTGTCAATACGCTCACGTGGAATTCCAATGATGCTTGGAAATTTGAGCTTGGCACGGCTGGGCTGACGATGCTGACGGCTGGCACCAGCGATCTTTTGAATATCACAGGGAGCTTTACGAAAGGCACCGGCACATCCTTCGCGTTTGATTTCCAGAATGGAGGTCAACAAGGCTGGTATAAGCTAGTGGATTGGAGTGTGGGGACCGCATTTGTTGCGGGTGACTTCACCGCAACGAACTTTGGTAGCGGCCTATCCCTTGGTTCGTTCGTAGTGGATGCCGGGACATCTGCGCTCTACCTCAACGTGATCCCCGAGCCCTCCACCTGGGCGTTGCTGGCTATCGGCGGCACGTTGCTGGTCGGTGTCCGTCGCCGCCGGAACCAAGCGTAACACTTTTTAAGCAGAAGCCGGGGCGCTCGCATGAAAGCGCGGGCGCGATCGGCAACCTTTGGGGAGTATGCCCGGCTAGGGTGTGGTTTTCGGCGGCCCGCCGAAAAAATCGGATCGGCGGGACGCCAATCCGGACACGCGAGCCGCGTGTGCTCCCCAGCAAAAGCGAAACTCGGCCGTGGGATAGCTGTTTTTCGAGGACCGCGGCCTAGCGGGCCTTGCGTGTCGTATTGCCCGGACGCAGGGAGCAGGGGAGCAGAATGATTCGACGCGACTCGTCGGTTCCCTCGATGCGATGCACGAGGCGGCGGAGGGCCGAGGCCCCGAGTTCCGCCGTGGGCGCTTCGGTCGACGTGATGGTCGTGCTGGGTTGGGTTCCGGGGGACTGCGACGCGTGGAATCCGGTAATGCCGACGTTTTTGGGAATCTTGAAGCCGGAGGAAACAAAGTATTCGTAGAGCGAGCGGGCCGTCATTTCGCTGGAGCAAACCCACGCATCGACGCCGCTTCGGGTGAGGTCGGCGGCGCGAGTCAGCGGGGTTCCCGCGAGGAACTCGGTTTCCGAGAGCGCTTCCTCGAGCGTGATCTCGATCACATCGTTCATACGAACTTCCAAGCCGTGCTGGATCGTCGCATCGACATAGCCCGCGAACCGCGAGCGCGACCACGTCATCCGCCCGCAGAGTCCGAAGAATCCGATTCGTTTGTAGCCCGACGCGATGAGGTGGGCGACAAGCAAGTCCATCCCGCTGCGGTCGTCCAGCGAGACGACATCGACATCGGTGCCGGGGTAGTCGTGGATAATCGAGACTACGGGAAATTGCCGGCGGAGGGCTTTGGCAATGTTGTCGGGCCAGCGGTGGATGAGGACGATGCCGTCGACTTGCCCGGATGTGAGCGCGCGAGGCTGATGCTCGGGCTTGAGAACGTTCGCGCATTCCTCCGGGCGGTAGTGGTGGGAAATCAAGGACATGTTGTGCGCGATCGCCGCCGTGCTCATGCCCGCGAGGTATTCGTGACCGGGATCGAATCCGAGCCCCTGCGAGAGGGTGAGGATGTTGCTGAACTTTCGCTGGTTCAGGATTTCTCCCCCTCGATACCCCATTTGCTGGGCGGTCTCGAAGACTTGCTTCCTCGTCTCGGGATGGATTCCCGGCAATTCTCGCAAGGCCCGTGAGACCGTGCTCGCGGAAAGGCCGAGGTGTAACGCGATTTCCCGCAAATTTGTTCGCTTCTTTGCCATGATCTATAAAAGTTTTTTACTGGATCCCATCGGGAGCGTCCTCAAAAAGACGGTGAATTTCGGGGATAATGCGGTTTTGGAGGTGGGAAGTCAACAAATAAGCAACAAATTGCAACGGAATTGGAATCGGCTTGGCCACCGGGACGGACCATTTGCCACAAGAAGCAACAATCGCAAAAAAGAGAAACAAAAGTATTTTTGTTTGCAAGGGCTTGTGACGTGTGGTAATCGTCAATTCTCTCCCTATGAAATCTCACCGCCTCCCCCTCTGTTCGCTCGCCGCTGCATTGCTCGGATTCCTCACCTCGGCCCCAGTCCACGCAGACGAGATTTCGATTTGGCTCGCAGGCAAGGCCAGAACGGTGTCCGGCGGTCTCGTTCTGCCGGATAGCCGTGGGACTTATGATTTGGAGATGAAGGATGCCACGGGCGTTTCGATTGGAGAAAAGCCACCGGGGGGCGGGGACACCAAATCCATCGAATTCTCCGGCACGCAGACATCGGTTTTTCGTTCCGTGACCCCATTTCCTGCTGTGGCTGGGGCACTGAAAGTCGAGTTGGAAGCCATGATCCCGGAGGCGGCGGGCGGCGAGGATTCCACCCTGCTGCGCCATGGGACGCAATGGGAGATCCGATTTACGGCAAGAAACATGTCTTACGCGTTCATCATCTGGCACGACAGCAATGTTTTCACCGAGGTGAGGGTTCCGGTAAAATTGGGTGAGTGGAATACAATCACGGCCGAGTATACCGGGCAAAAGTTGACTCTCCGGGTCGGCAAGGACTCGGCGGAGGCGGTTCCGAAGGATGTCCTTCGCGAAGACACCGGCCCCGCCGCGTTGCTCATGGGATCCAGCACAACGAAGGTGTTGGAAGAATCCGTGCCCCGCATCTTCCACGGGTCCATGGCCAATATCCGTATCAGCTTGGATTGACGCCGGGATCCGGCTTATCCTCGTCCCATGTCGTCGCCCCGTCGTTCCCCCTCGAACGGATTTCGTTCTCCGGCGTTTACGCTCATCGAGATTCTGGTCGTGGTCGCCATCGTGGCCGTTTTGGCTGCGCTCTCGATTCCGGCGATCGGCAAGATGATGGACAAGGCCGCCATGACGTCGGATATGAACAACCTCCGGCAGATCGGGCAGGGGATTTCCGCATTTGTTGCCGAGAACAATGGGAGGATTCCCCACAAGTCGATCCCGTTGGTGGTGAACTCGAACTCGAACTTCATGGAGTCCGTCGACCGGATGCTGGCTCCGGATTCGAGATTTTCGCAAGCGAGTCAGTATAATTATCTCCGTCGTCCCATTTGGTATTCGAGATCGTATGCCAAGATGCCGTCCGGGCAGACGTTCAACCCCGACACCCAGTGGTATTGGGGCACGGCCTGGGGAATGAATGTTTACCTTTGGGAGAATTCGTCCCCGCTCAACAGTCCGAATTTTGACGGCTATATCAACCGCGCCCCCGATCGCTCGAAGCTCGTCCTGGTCGGCGAAAAAAACCGTGCCGGCGGCCATTTTTTCGATCCAAGGACCCCGCCAGTCTTCGACAAAAATGTGCCAACCGAATACCGGGTCTCGCGCGACGGGAAGGCATATTACCTCTTCGGCGACTACCACATTGAGTTAATCGAAGGCGACCAATCGGTCGCCTCGAACCCGAGTTTTAGAACCTACAATCCGAACAATCGCCTGTATTACGCTTGGTAGGCCGGTGGGGACCGAGCAGAAAATCGAGGCTCGCTGACGCGAATTTTGAACTTCGCGACCTCGGGTCAGCATCTCAGCAAAGAAGTTGCACCCGCTATCCCTGTGAGGGGTATTTTCGTCCGTACAGAACTGCCACGAGAAGGACAAAAAGTTCAAAGAGAAAAGCCGCGAAATGTGCCTCCGATCTGTTCACCGCTGCATTTCCTTCCCATACATTCTCATTCCTGCCAGCTTAGTCTGCTGAAATGGCTGAAGCGCTCCCATTCGTCTCCATCGTCACTCCGTTGTTCGAAGAGGCGCCAAACGTTGGCTTTTTATCCGATCCCATCCGACCACTTAGGCCGCCTCGTCTGTCATGCGCGTTTCTACGTTCATTGATCGGGGGCCTCGTAGATACAGCATTCCGTCGGTCAGCCGTCGGTGTGTGATTTTCGTTCTCAAACAATGCGCATTTTTTGCTGCTTCACGCCAGCCCATGAGGTCCTGTTCCGCACGGTTTTTCTTCCGTCGGTTCCCGAGGGCTTTGAGCTTCGAGCGACGGAAATCCCGCTCGCTGGCCCCGGCGATTTTCTCAGTCCCGAGTTCCTGGTTTGCATACGAAAAAAAATCGACCTCGTGGTGAGGTCGATTGGCGAGAATCCTGGAAAACTGATTGTTTGGAGCGATGTGGATATTCAATTTTTTAAACTGGTGCCGCAAGACCTTGAGGTGGCTATCGAAGCTTCAGGCAAAGACATTCTGTTTCAGAGAGAGTCTCCCCGGATGACTGATGTGAACACCGGCTTTTTTGTGTGTCGCTGCGGGCCGACAGTGATGGAATTTTTCAGCAAGGTGCACGAACAGCTGGGTCGCCATCCTGGAGACAATGAGCAGATGGTGGTCAATAGACTGCTTGAGGGAAGAGAGGGTGCCATCGAGAGCGGAGAACCCCGAACGCAGAGCCCGGAACGCGAAGCGAAAATTACTTGGGGATATCTTCCCAAGAGTTTTTATGCCCGCACTCACGGATGGCCACCGCCGCGGCAGTTGGCGATTTATCACGCAAACTACACCAAGGGGAACGATGGGATCGGTCAAAAGTTGTCACAATTCCAAGAAATGGAAGGGATTCACCGGGGTGGAATGGTGGCTTGGATTTGGTCGATAGTCAGGCGGCTTCCCTCACGGCTTGGTCTGGCGAGGAGGCACTGAATCAGAATGTCAAAGCGCAACGGGCTTCGATGGTTGTCCATCGACCCTGAAAAGCACAACCAGAACAAGGGGCGCAGAATCAAGCGTCCTGCTCACTTTTGAATTCCAAACAACCCTAGCTTCCCTCACAGTCAGAGGATGTCTCTAGCAATAGTCACTGGATCCGGCGGGCTCATCGGGTCCGAGACGTGCAAGCGTCTCGCGTCGGAAGGGCTTGATGTGGTCGGGGTCGACAACGACATGCGCGCCTATTTTTTTGGCGAGGAGGCATCGACGCGGCACTCGGTGCAGAGCCTCAAAACAGCCATCCGTGGGTATGCGCACCATCACGTCGATATTCGAGATACCGTCGCGGTCTCGGGGATATTTGGTCGATACGGCAACGCCATTTCTATGGTCGTTCACACTGCCGCTCAGCCAAGCCACGATTGGGCGGCGAAGGAGCCATACACCGACTTTGGAGTTAACGCGGGCGGCACGATCAATCTTCTCGAGGCCGCCCGGCTGCACTGCCCGGACGCCGTCTTCATCTTTACAAGCACGAACAAAGTTTACGGAGACACCCCCAATCGCCTTCCCCTCATTGAAACGGCGACACGGTGGGAGATTGATTCTGCCCATCCCTATTTTGCCCATGGGATCGACGAACAAATGTCGATCGATCAAACAAAGCATTCAATTTTCGGCGCTTCCAAAGTCGCCGCCGACGTGATGGTGCAAGAATACGGACGTTATTTTGGCATGAAGACGGCCTGTTTTCGTGGCGGATGCCTGACAGGTCCGGCACACGCGGGCGCGGAGCTGCATGGTTTTCTTGCGTATCTGATGAAATGCACCGTGACCGGGCGACCCTACCGCGTCTTCGGCTACAAGGGGAAACAGGTTCGCGATAACATTCACAGCCATGACCTCGTTGAGGCTTTTTGGCAGTTTTTCCAATCTCCCCGTTACGCCGAAGTTTACAATATGGGAGGCGGGAGACACTCAAACTGCTCCATGCTCGAAGCCATCGCGCTTTGCGAAGAGATCTCAGGAAAAAAACTGGATTACTCGTATATCGAAGACAACCGCATCGGCGATCACATATGGTGGGTGAGCGACGTGCGGAAATTCCAATCGCATTTCCCCGGATGGCAATACCGCTACGGGCTTCGCGAGATCCTCCAAGAGATTCACGCGGCGAGCTTCTAGGCAGTACAAAAATGAAAACTCTGATCACCGGCATTTGTGGATTCGTCGGCAGCACACTGGCAATGTGCCTTCGGGATCATGGTCACACCGTCTGCGGTTGTGATAACTTTATCCGTCCAGGCAGTGAGACGAACCGCGAAAAGTTGAAGTCTCACGATATCGCGGTTTACCATGCCGATCTCCGGAACGCCTCCGACGTGGATTCACTTCCGGCTTGCGATTGGGTCATTGATGCGGCTGCCAATCCGAGTGTTCTGGCGGGAGTTGATGGATCAACGAGCAGCCGCCAACTCATCGAGCATAACCTAAACGGCACAATCAACATCCTCGAGTATTGTAAGGCCCGCAATGCGGGGTTGACGCTCCTCAGCACCAGTCGTGTCTACGCGATCCGCCCACTCGCCAAGTTGGAAATGCGCGTCCACAACGAGGCATTTGTCCCCGTTTTCGGCGAGCGGGATTCGCCGCACCCGTCTGATGATTGCCCTCCGGGACTTTCTCCCCGAGGCGTTGCAGAGAGCTTTTCGACAACCGCTCCTATCTCCCTCTACGGATCCACGAAGCTCGCCTCCGAAGTGCTGGCTCTCGAATACGGCGCAACTTTTGGATTCCCTGTCTGGATCAACCGATGCGGCGTCCTTGCCGGTGCCGGGCAATTTGGCAAGGCCGATCAAGGCATATTCTCATTCTGGATCCACTCTTGGAAAACAGGTCGTCCGCTCCGCTACATCGGCTTCGGTGCCTCCGGCCACCAAGTGCGCGATTGCCTCCACCCGAGAGATTTAGTGCCGGTCCTTGAGTCCCAATTTGCAACCCGCGCGGATTCAAGCCGACCACAGATCGTCAATCTGTCAGGCGGCGTCGAAAATAGTATGTCCTTGGCCCAGTTGTCTGCGTGGTGCCGAGACCGTCTCGGCCCATCGCATTCCGATTCCCACATTTCGAATTCGCCATTGTCCGAGAATCGGCCCTTCGATATCCCCTGGATGGTGCTCGACCCCACCCTTGCGTCGGAGAAGTGGGACTGGCGGCCTGCAACGCCGATTCAAGACATCCTCGAAGAGATCGCCCAACACGCCGAAGCCAATCCCCGTTGGTTGGATTTGGTGAGCTAGCAACGCGTCTCGTTCAGGCGAGAAGCTCCCTGTAGAGTTGTTGAATGGTCCCGAGATACGATGCTTGCGAGTAGTGCAGAGAGACTCGGTTGCTCGACGCGCCCCCAAGTTCTTTGGCTCGAGCGCGATTACAGTCTAACTCGCGAAGGCAAGCCACGATCCCTTCGATGACTTTTTCGGGGTTGAGGGCTTCGACGGCAAACCCGCACTCGGGTGTAACGATCTCACCGGGACCTCCCAGTTTAAGAACCACAGGCACGCACCCGGCCAGCATCGCCTCCATCATGGTAAGGCCGGCATTCTCGCGCAAACTCGGAAGAAGGTAAATGTGGGAGGCGTGGAGTTCGTCGGTGTAGGTTCTGCCGCTCAAGGCATCCCCAAAGACAACATCGTCACCGCTCAAACCCAAATCGGCTGCTAGGTTTCGGAGAAACGAACCCTCCGCGCCCCCGCCGCCGAGACGATACTGAAAACGGATACCTTCACCTTTCAGCCTAGCGAGAGCGCGCAACGAAATTGCAACTCCCTTTCGCCCCTCCAAGTTGCCGCCAGAGAAAATTCGTAGCGGCCCCGCCCAATTCTTTTCTGTGAGCCCCTCGCGGAGGCGTTCGATGCGTTCATCGCTGAAAAATGCCGGACTCAACAACTCGATCCGATGACATCCGAGTCCACCTAATGCGTCGGAGGTTTCGCTGTTTGCAGCCAGCGCGATCTTGGAGTGTTTGGCGCATTGCTTCAAACTTGGAGACATCCGTGAAACCCGACTTGTGATATGGCGAAACAGTTCAAAAGCTCTCGTAGAAGGACTCAAGAGATGTCGAAACTTGCCCGGAACCTCCTCGCCCCCTCCCAATGGCCCCCAGATCAATGGGATCCCGAGCTGCCAAAGCGGAGAGGGAAGCCTCCAGCTGGAAATTGTCACATGGTGTGCGAGATCAAATCCCTCTTTGGCATGCAAAGCCCGAGCATGCGGGAGCAGAAGCTGCGCCTGCCAAGTCCGGCAGCCTTCCCACGATTGAATTCTCGCCAACAAGCCGTTTTTCGACAGCGCTGCAGCTTCACCGATAAAGTGAAAAGTCACTCCAGGCAGCCGCGCCTCGTCGTCCGGCGTGATGTACCCCCGGCTGAACCCATGTGTGAGAACATGAACTTGCCCCAGTGAGGAAAGCGCCTGAACCGCGCTCCATCCGAAGTAGGCATCGGACCCAGTGACGGGGTTACATGCGATCGCGGATAGAAGGATTTTCAAAATTGGTGCTCCGGTTTTCTGTTTCGTGACCCACTGAAGCATGGTAGGAGTTTCCATTCATGCAATTCTTGATTATCGGAGCGGGATTCTCGGGTGCTGTCGTTGCTCGCCAACTGGTTGAGTCAATGGATTGTAACGCAGAGGTGTGGGACGCGCGGTCCCACATCGCAGGGAATTGCCATACCGAGCGGGATCCAGCCACTGGAGTCATGGTTCACAAGTATGGCCCGCACATTTTCAACACTGACAACGAACGGGTTTGGAAGTTCGTTAACGATCATGGGGACTTCCGCCCGTTTGTCAACCGGGTCAAAGCCTGCACCAAGCGTGGAATGTTTTCGATGCCGATCAATCTGCTTACGATCAACCAGTTTTTTGGCAAAACGATGACGCCTGACGAGGCGAGGACGTTCGTCGACTCACTCGGGGACAAGAACATCGGCGTGCCGCAAACTTTTGAAGAACAAGCACTCAAGATGCTCGGGCGCGATCTCTACGAAACCTTCTTCAGAGGATATACGATCAAGCAATGGGGATGTGAGCCAAAGGATCTCCCGGCGTCAGTGCTCAAGCGACTCCCCGTTCGTTTCAACTACGACGACAACTACTACAGCAAGAAACATCAGGGCATCCCAGCCGAGGGTTACACGAACATCATCCATTCAATCCTTGACCATCCTCGTATCCGAGTTTGCCTCAACAATTCCTTCTCGAGTGCCACACTCGAATCATTGCGCGCGAAGTTCTCTCACATCTTTTACACAGGACCGCTGGATGCTTTTTTCGGATACTCGGAAGGACGCCTTGGCTACCGCACCGTGACCTTTGAACGGATTCAAACCGACGCCGAGGACTACCAAGGAAACGCCGTCATCAACTACCCAGAGCTTTCTGTTCCTTGGACACGCATCCACGAGCATAAACATTTTGCTCCGTGGGAACAGCATGCTCAAACTGTTGCCTTTCGCGAATTTAGTAAAGAGACGGCGCGAGAAGATGTGCCCTACTACCCCAAGCGCCTTGCTGCGGACAAAGCCCTCCTCCTTCGCTACCGCGAAATGGCCGAGGGCATTCCGAATTCCAAATTTCCAATTCCGCATTCCTTCCTCGGCAGGTTGGCCACATACCGGTATATGGACATGGAAGCGGTGATTGGCGAGGCCTTGGATTTCTCCGAGCGGTTTGTCGGCTCCTTCAACGCGGGAACCCCCACCCCTGTTTTTCCCAACAAAGAGAATTGAGTTGATATGCCGCTTCGAGAACTCCGGTTTCCTCATCAGATTGATGACTGGCTGAAGGAATGGGGCTCAATGCTGAAAATTCCGGGTGAGATGGTGCTCATCGGCTCAGGGGCACTTCTCTGGCATGCGTGGAGTCGCGGGATCGACTTGCCGCTTCCAGAAAACAGCATGGATGTTGATCCGGTCACGGACAGCGAGGAAATTGCCATGCTTGGATACGATGCGATGATTGGAAGCGACTTCGAGAAAGAGCACGGTTGGCATGTGAATCTCATGCCCCAAGCAGTGCTCCGCGAGTTTCCTGTCGATTGGAGAACTCGTGCCGGAAACTCGTCCTACGGGCTTCTCGCAGTTGTCGTGCCTTCTGTGGAGGATTTGCTGATTCCAAAGTTGAAAAGAGGGGAGCCAAGGGATAAGAAGCACGCTGAATGGGCGAAGATGTTACAAAGGAACCCGGCGGCTTAGACGTCTGGGGGCCATACGCCAACTACGATGAGATCGCAAAGTTGGAATACGGGCGCATCCTCTGGAGATCGCTCAGGGGACGTCGCCTTCTCCTCTCACACTGGACAAGCGCCGACCATCCACACAGGCAGCGATTTTCCCAAAATCGGCCGCTGATTGAGGAAGTTCTGGATTCGAGAGTGGGCGACGATGTTCTCGACGCATCGCTTCGCGAACGATCATCAAGCCTGAGAACGGTTGTCAGAGAGATTCCCTCCATCTTTGGAAGTTCCTTCTCATTAGAATCCTGAGCAATCCGGCCACGTTTTTCTGCACGGCGCCCAGAGGAATTCACGGCAGAAATTGAACTTTGCGCCGTAGAGGCAGATGAATCACAATACTGGCTTGAGCTGCGTGAGGGAGAATGTAGCATCACGCAGGTATTGACAGTTCTGATCTGGCAGGACGCAATAGCGAAGAACACCAAAGCCAACCAGGCAAAAGTATCCGTTTCCAGCTTGAAGGTTTTCATCCACTCTCCATGGTCATCTCACTCCATCCCGATGCGGTCAGCTCTGCTCTCGGTGCCAATCTCGTCGTTGTCATCCCGATCTACAACGAGGCGGCGACGATTGAGTCGGTGATCGATGAGTGGGCGGCCACCTTCCACGCATTGAGCATCGACTACCAGTTCCTGCTCATTAACGACGGATCGAAGGACAACACGATGGAGGTGCTCTGTGGCATGGAAACCAAAGCCAGTGGTCGGATTGTCGTCATTGATAAGCCGAATGCTGGTCACGGACGAACTTGTCGGCTTGGCTATTCAGCGGCCATTGCCTCGCCTGCCGTTGAGTGGATTTTGCAGATTGATTCCGATGGTCAATGTGATCCATCTTACTTCGAAGAGTTTTGGAGCAGACGAGCTGGCGCGGACTGTGTCTTTGGTCAGCGGGTTCAACGCGACGACGGGGCCGCGAGGATGATGACTTCAAAGATCTGCAAGCTTGGAGCAACCCTGCTCGGCGGTCGCGACATGGTCGATCCGAATGTGCCCTATCGGCTCATGCGCCGGGCCGCACTCGCCGGGGCTTTAACAAAAATCCCAGCGTCGTTCGACATTCACAACGTCGCGGTCACGTTCATTCTCAAGCAATCACCATCCATTCGCTGGGAATACGTTCCTATCCGGTTCCGTGACCGACAAGGCGGGAGCAACAGCATCAACCTCCTGAATGTTGCCCATCTGGGAACTTCGATGCTTTTCGACCTTGCAAAGCTCCGAGCCAAATAGACAGTCCATTTATGAAAATTGGAACACCAGAGTGGAACGACGAGATGTATCGGAAGCACTCGACCCCCTATTCCGGGCTTGCGGGCTTTATTGAGGAGCAACGCGTCAAATCGATACTCAAATATGCTGATCTTACACCAGACGATCGGATCCTCGAAGTCGGCTGTGAGTCTGGAAAGCTGCTTTTTCGCTTTCCGCAATGTCGCGAGGTCGTGGGTTTCGACATCTCGCAGCAGGCCCTTCGAGATGCCGAGGCTCTTTTTTCGACGAACGGTCGTGAAGCCCGTTTCATCGCGGGCGACGCTTCGAAGCCTTTGCCCTTCACTAAGGGATATTTTTCCGTCATTGTCTGCTCCGAAATGCTCGAGCATGTCCCGGACCCCGCCGCCTGCGTGTCCGCAATTGCTGACATAGCCGACTCGCAGACCAGAGTCATCCTAACCGTTCCGAATGAGCGCCCGAAGCTGCTGATCAAAAAAATCCTCTCGACTCTCGGCGTCATGCGCTTTCTTTTCCCAAAAATTGAGGAAGAGCAGAGCGAATGGCACCTTCAGCAGTTCGACAAAAAGCAACTAGAGTCGGTTTGCCGAGGGAAACTCGCTCTTAAATCGGTAAGCAATGTCCTTGGGATGCACTGGGTGGCCAGTTGTCGGGTGCAGTCGTGAGAGCCAAGCCCGACCTTTTGGCGCCTGAAATGCGCGAGGTGATGGCCGACGCTCTGCTTGCCGTAGTGTTCGGGCTCTCTATCCTTGTTGCGTTCGTTGCAGTATCCAACCAGAGTTTCTGGATTGATGAGGCGGGTTCGGGAATTTACAGCCTCGCCCCTTCTCCGTTGGCATTCGCCGAGGATCGCGGCTCCACCTTGCAAATGCCCGGCTATAGCCTTTTACTTTGGGTTTGGGCGAACAGTGTCTCGATGAGCGAATATGGGATTCGTTCGCTTAATCTCGTGTTCTTCATCGGAGCGCAGGCGGCCTTTCTTTTTGCGTTGAAAACGCTCCCTCTGCACCGAGTGTTTTCTGCGATCGCGGCTCTCGCTTCGGCCTTCATGTGGGCATATCTCGATGAGGCACGACCATACGCCATGCAGTTTTGCGGTGCTGCTCTCGCAGCGGTGGCTGTGTGCAATGCCGCATTCGCGCGAGCAGCATCGGTAACCGATCTTATCCTATTCCTCCTTGGTGCGGTAGTCCTTTGCGTCAGTAGCCTCCTTGGAGTTGTGCACACGTTTTTTCTTGGGCTCCTCTACCTCGGCGTGCTTATCGCGGGAGGTGACTTCACGCGGCTTCTTCGATCTTGGAGAGCGTGGCTTGGCGTGCTTGTCGCAGCCCTCGTCCTCTTGCCGACCGGGATTTTCTATGCTTGGACGTTATCAGTCGATGCAAAGGCCTCCGGGGTCGGAGCAACGAATGTCGCAACCCTTGCCTTTGCCGTTTACGAGCTCCTCGGTGCCGGAGGCTACGGTCCGGGCAGGCTGGCGTTAAGAGAGGTTGGAGTCCCGGCCCTCGTTTCTTTCTTTCCGTTACTTGCGATCTCTCTTGTTCCATATCTCGTAGCTGTCGTCTGGATCCTCAAGTCTCGACGCGATCTTGTTTTGAGACCCGGTTGGGGCCTTGCTTTTGTCGGTGGGTATGTCGCGAGTGCATTTGTCGCAATCTCGCTCCTCGGCGTCTTCGGCGAGTTTCGCCTTGTCGGGCGCCACTTCATGCCCCTAGCACCGTTTTTGTTTCTGGGTCTGGGGTGGACGTGGGCAACAATGTGGGGTGATCGCAGTGGGCGTTGGCTCGTCGTTGTCTCGGTCATGATTTTGTTCGGTGGTGCCGGCCAGCAACGCGTCGACTCGCGATTCGCAAAGGACGACTATCGCAGCGCGGCGGCCTTCGCGCGTGATGCCTTATTCAATGATAGAGTCGTTTGGTGGGCAGCTGACCCTGCCGGGGCCCGCTTCTATCAAGTGTTCCCGCAAGTCGGGTCGAGCGAAACGGGCCATGAAAGCATCTTTTTTGCAAACAACCGCGATTCGGCCTACCTCGCCTCGCTTCCGGCCGCAGATGTTGTGGTTCTCTCGAAAACCGATATCTACGATCCGTCCGGCAGTCTCCGGGAGTGGATGGTGAACAATGGCTTCACGGTCACGAGGAAGTTGCCGGCTTTTACGGTGTGGGAGAGAAGGGGCGGAAATTGAAATGCGGAAACCTGAAACGCTGAAACTGGAGGGCTGAAGCCTGAACGCTGGGAAAACGCATGGCGTCCTATTTCTTGACATTCCGGTAGGAATTCTTACGCTAATGGTATGAACGCAATTCTGTCTGAAAAAGGCCAAGTGACTATTCCCAAGCGGATTCGCGATGATTTGGGTCTCGAAACCGGTTCCGTTCTGGAATTTACGGAAGACGAGGGGCGGATTATTGTCCGAAAAATACTGAAAGAGAACCCGATTTCGGCATGGCGGGGGAGAGGTGTTCTGCCGGATGGGCGGTCTGTTGATGATTACCTGAATCTTACGCGCGGAGCATGAAAACCGCCCTGGATTCCAGTGTCATCCTTGATGTGTTGACGGATGACCGACAGTGGGGGAGGTCCTCTGAGTTGGCTTTGAAGAAGGCATTGAGCAATGGCATGCTGATTATTGGGGAATGCGTGCTCGCAGAGGTCATCCCTGCACTTGCCGAAGATGAGTTGAGTGCCTTTTTGTCCGATTGGAATATCGTGTTCGTTCCCTCTTCAATCGAATCATCAAAACTGGCTGGAAAAATGTATCGCTCCTATCTTCAAAGAAACCGGGTAGCAAAGCGTGTTTTGCCGGATTTTCTGATCGGAGCGCACGCGGTCCATCATGCCGGTCGTTTGCTCGCGAGAGATCGAGGCTATTACCGCGACTATTTCACTGACCTGACAGTCGTTGAGCCGG
>Ga0247842_10003451_pt1 | contig 21252 bp, 13 predicted proteins | sample LaCruzMarch2015__3_FD_192411 | JGI IMG/M metagenome (GOLD analysis project Ga0247842, IMG submission 192411) | Freshwater microbial communities from meromictic Lake La Cruz, Castile-La Mancha, Spain - LaCruzMarch2015_19m | ecosystem: Environmental > Aquatic > Freshwater > Lake | place: Spain...
GACATATTTGGTGCTTTGGTATTCCCAACCGTCTCCGACCCCAAAAAATCGCTTCAGAAATGTGCTTTCCATCCATCAGCATCTACCCTGTTTCCCCTCTGTAAGCACACTTTTTGCGGATGAACCCTCTTTCGCGATCCGCGCTGTTAAGGAAGGCTGGAAGCCCGTGGACCTCAGGCGCGTGACGCTTACGCCGGTCCAGTAGGAACGTCACAACAGGATTCCATGGCCGCATGGATTGGACGGTCATCATTATTTACCTGCTCGGAGTCGTAGGCCTCGGATGCTGGGCCGGTTGGAACGCACGCCGGCAGCGGCGGTCGCCCGGGAATCACCATGCGTCCGACCGAGCGGGATTGCTCGGGACCAGGGGGCGTTGGGAATCGCGGCACTGGCACTGGCGTTTGAAGCAGGAGCCTCCGAGGTGGAAATCTCCGGCAGGGGCGGTTCGATGGGTTGGGCAAAGGCGGTGACAGACTTCGCCAGCAGGAGGGCAAAATGGATCGTGCGTGCGTGTTTTACGATTGATCCCTATCGCTTTGTCGTCGTCTGCTGCGGTTGGATGTGTTCTGACCGGATCGTCTTGGTCTCGCCGTTGACGCGGACTTTAACCTCGCGCGGTTCGGGCGAGGCGATGCGGTAGTTGGTGGCCTTGCCGTCTTTCCATTCGATGTCCACGGTGAAGCCTCCCCGTGCGCGCAGACCGGTGACCTTGCCATCAGGCCAGGCGTCGGGCAGCGCGGGCAGGAGAGAAAGGATGAAGGGTGAAGGTTGATGTATGAAGGCCTGCCCATTCATTCGGGATTCTGACTTCTGATTTCTGACTTCTGAATTCTCCTCGTGGCTTTGGAGGAGCATCTCGGAGACTCCGGCGGCGTAGCCGAAGTTGGCGTCGATCTGGAACGGCGGATGGGTGGCGAGGAGGTTGGGAGTGAGAGATGTGCGGATGAGGCCGGAGAGGATTCTGTAGGCGCGGTTGCCGTCCTGGAGGCGGGCCCAGACGCTGATTTTCCAGGCGCGGCTCCAGCCGGTCGATGCGTCGCCACGGGCGTTCATCGACACTTTTGCGGCTTCGGCGAGTTCGGGCGTTGTCGAGGGAGCGATTTGACGTCCGGGGAAGACGGCGATCATGTGGGAGAAGTGGCGGTGGGTGTCCTTGGGATCGTCGATGTCCTCTGCCCATTCCTGGAGTTGGCCCCACTTGCCGATCTTCGGACCGAGGAGGCGGGAGCGCAGCGATTCCACCTTTGCGCGGAAGTCCGGGTCCACGCCAAGGGCTTTCGAGGCTTCGATGGTATTGGTGAAAAGATCATACGCCAGTTGTTGGTCGTAGGAATTCCCAGCGGCGATGGGGCCGTGCTCGGGCGACTTGCCGGGAGGTGCCACGAGTTTTCCGTCGGCATTTTCCTTGAGGATGTCTTCCCAGAATTCGCAGAGTTCCTTGAGGATGGGATAGGCCCGGGTGCGGAGGTATTCCTTGTCGCCGGTGAAGGCGTAGTGGTCCCAAAGGTTTTGGGCCAGCCAGGCGGCATCGCCCATGCTCCATGGGCAGGTGGCACCGCCGAAGATGCCGTTCTCCCAGCGGGTCGCCCAGCCGCGCACGCCGAGCTCGCGTCTGGTCTCCTCGCGCCGCACGGGGGTAATCGAATTCAGCCACTCGCTGAATGGCAGGAAACACTCGCCCAGATTGGCCGGGCCGGTGAACCAGTAGTTCATCTGAAGGTTCACATTGGCGTGGTAATCACAGCGCCACATCGGGTTGTTGCTCTCGTTCCAAATGCCTTGGAGATTCGCTGGCAGGTCACCCGGACGCGAGCAGGCGATCATGAGGTAGCGGGCATATTGGAAAACAAGGGCCTCGAGTTCCGGATCGGGCTTGCCCTTGAGATCGGGAGCATCGGTTTGCCCGTCGTAAATCGAATCCTTGGCTTTGGTCATTTCTCCGCCGCGATAGGAATTGAGGCGTTGGTTGGTGGGGAGGTTGGCAATGTCGGGAGGGGTCTTGCCGAGGTCGATCGCGACGCGGTTGAAGAGGGATTGGTAGTCCGCCACATGGGCGGCGAGGATGTCGGGGTAAGGCGTGGCCGAGGCTTTGGCGAGCCGTTCCTTGATGGCATGCGAAGGATGCTCGCCACGCCAGTTTTTATCGCGCTGGTTGATGTAGTCTGTTCCGGCGTCGAGATAGAGCGTCAGGGTATCGACATTTTGGAAGGTCAGCTTGCCGTCCTTTGCCTCCACCGTGCCGCCTTCGTGGCGGACGAGCGCGCTGGCCTCGTAATCAAGGGCGATGTCGTAGGTGGCTTTGTTCTTCGTTTGGGAGTGGATGAAACCCGCGAGATTGCCTTGGAAGGCGAGTCCACTGGCATCCGCTGTCGCGGTGCCGTTGTGGGCATCCGCGAGGGAAATCGTGCCGCTGAGCGCACCGGGCTTGTCGGCCGTGAAGTGGAAGACCATCACCCCGGCCGGGTGGCTCGCGAAATACTCCCGGCGAAAGTTCACTCCGCCCTTTGTGTAGCTGACTGTCTGCACGGCGCGGCCGATGTCGAGGTCCCGCCGGTAGTTTGTCGTTTCGCCCTTGCCGTCGAAATCGATGAAAAGATCGCCGAAAGCCTGGTAGGCGCCGGTGTCAGTCTCGTCGCCGATCCAAAGGCTGTCCTCGTTGAACTGGATGCGCTCGCGCTCGATCCCGCCAAAGGTCATGGCACCAAGGCGGCCATTGCCGATCGGCAGGGCCTCGGTTTCCCATTCTTCGGCAGGTTTGTCATACCAGAGGATGTTTTCCGATGCATAGGTCATGGTGGCAGTGAGAAGGAGCGGAATGAGAATGGTCTGCTTCATGGGTCGGTTGGCTTGCGCGGCGCGTAGTGGGATTTCATTTTGGTTCCGATTGTGATTCCGATCCGGGGATCATCGTTAGAACGTCCGCCCAGCCCTGAGCGTGAGCTGCGAGGCCTTGTGCGTTGAAATGGACGTTGTCATGGAGAAATCCGCGTTCGCGAAATCCATCGGTTGTCGGACCTTGGAAAACGCCAGGCACTGTGGCGGCGACCATTTTTTGGCCTTCGGCGACGGCGGCCTGTTTCTCATCCGTCGCTTCTGGTGCGGGAATGAATGATGCCACAGCGACACCCCATGGCACATTCCAACCGGCATCCTTGCGTGATTGAGCGATGGTGGCTCCGAGCATCTCCGCATATTTCTCTGCGGGTGTTCCCTGCTTCGAATCCGACTCGCCCTGGTGCCAGAGCACGGCGCGACACCCGTTTCGTCCGACAATGTCCAACGCTTGTTTGAGCCTGGAATAGCCCTCTCCAGCAGGCGTCCAAAACTGCACGGCTGTGCTTCCGACCCCAACGCTGACAAAGCCCACTGGCACGCCGGTTTTCTTCACAAGGAGGTCGCCGAGCAGTGCCCACGGAGATCCTCCCCCACCGGATGCGCCCGGCTGTGGATCGTCGCCGTGCCTCCACTTGCCGGTTTTGAAGTCGCACGAGGAAACGCGTTCGTCCTGCGCCTTCTGTGGCGGAGACCCGTGGTTTGCCGAGTTTGATTGCCCGCATGTTACAAAAACCTCGCCCACGCCAACATGCTCAACCTTGGCAGCGGCCACCTCGCCGCCGTCTTTTAGGGCCCGGAAGTCGAGTTGATACCAGCCGCCAGGCAGATCAAGTTGTGCTTTCCCGGCGACTTTTATCCAATCCGATGCAGAAACTTGGGACGTTCGATGGATCGCCCGCACTTCAACTGTGTCCGCCGCTTTCCCTGATAGTGCGATTTCGATGGGAACGCTCCCCCTCCCTTCCCCGTTACGTTGAAAGATTGCACGCTCCGCGGGCTGGAGGATCCGCAACTCCGTTTGCGCGGCAGCTTGGAGAGCGCTGTCGGAAACGACCTTGAAAACAGGCCCAAAATAGGCTACTTCACGGTCGTTGACCAGGTTTGGAATGGCGAGGACGGTGCCGTTCGCATACCGCCCCTCCACCCATTTCACGCCCGGGGCGGTTTCAATGCTTGAATCATAGAAAAAGCGCTCCTCGTCCAGATGGGTCAGGGCACCGATCACATAGGTCCCGGCTGCGAGAGCAACCGGCTCTATCTGAGCATAAAATGCGTCCTCCTCGACCGGCGTGCCAGGCACCACCTCTACGCTGGCCACTTCTGCGCCCGACTCGTCCCAGATGGCGACCGGAACGGATTCGGAGGCATTGAGTTGCCCATCCATGTTTTGGTCGAAAATGCCAAGCGCTGTGACTTTCATGGGCTTTTCCAGAGTGAAGCGGTAACCGACCACAAAATTCCCGGAGTTGCTTGCCTGGGAACCAGCGATTGTCAGGGCCGGCACGGGACTTTGAGCGGTCGCAATGGCAACAGATGCCGCGCAGAGCGCAATGCACAACAGACGGTTCGTTTTCATAGGTGTTTGGAGTCGTTAAAAAGGCTGAGAGGCATTGGGATTACGGTGTGGGGGAGTGCAGGCGAATCCTTTATGGACTGGTTGGTGGGCGGATGAAGCCGGTGTCCACCCAGTCTGCGTGATCGGCCATGATGCCGTCGCCTGCATCGGTGACGACGAGGCGGAGTTCCTTGAAGCGGGAGTTCAGCTCCAGATTGAAGCACCACGAGCGGATGGTCTTATCGCTCAGCACCGGGGACTCTGCGATGAGCACAGGCTTCTCGCCCATTTCCTTCACGTCGCCGAAGACTTGGAAGACCACGCTCGATCGGGCATCGCTCTTCACCGCGTCGTCCACGCCGACAACGGCCACGAAACGGGTGGCCCCGGCCGGAATGGTATAGACGGAAAGCGCCGGAGCGTGAGTGCCGATTCCATTCGCGTAGGTCTTGCCATTGATTTGCAGGGGAGCGCCGGAGACAGCTTTGCCTGCCATGGGTTTGCCCCAACCGCTCTTCATCTCGATCGACGCCAATTCATCCAAACGGACCGTGGGCACCGGCGGGGTGGGCGGGGCTTCCGGGGCCTTGGGTGTGATCTCGACCGAGGCAAGTTCCGAGGCGATTCCGCCCCATCCCAATGCGGTAACCTGATATTGGTAGGTTGTTTCGAGTTTGACGCCCGGGTCTTTGATGAAGTGGGAAGTGGTCTCAAAAACCGGGCCATCTTTACGCTCCACGCGATAGCTGTCGGCAGCATCGGGTGCCCACGAAACGGTCACGCCCTTGAAATCCGCCTCGGCTTTGAGCTGATTCACGGGAGGCGGGGGATTCGCTGTGACTTCGCCCGGCTCGAATTGCATGCCCCACTCGACATCGCGGCTGGTCGCACTGGTGAGCGTGGCGCGAATCTTCGGTCCATCCTGCACAAAGCTGGCATTCACTCCGGCGGCCTCATCCGCTGGCGACACCTTCACCCCCGTCACCCGCCACGATTTCGCGCCCGCCGGCACGACGATCCGCAGTTCGTAGGGATCGTGGCCCACCACCTTGCTCATGCCGCCGAGAACCGCCTTCCGGGCATCCCATGCTTCCTTGGTCACATCGACGATGCCCTGGGTGACATGGCGCGAGGTGCTCACAAGCTGCGGAACCGTCAGCATCGGCCGGACAGAAAGAATTCGGCAGGATTCCGGAGGCAGGGTTGCCGTGATTTTTTCGCGGAAGGGAGAGACGAACTTGTTGGCCCAGAAATCGAAGCCGACATATTCGCTCGCGGCGGGCAAGCCGATCCGTTCAACCGATTCGGAAATGACGCCTGCGTTCTTGTTCCAATTATAAAGTCCGACCACATCGCGGCGCAGGCCATGGCGGGTGTCCGTGAGCAACCAGATTTTCGCGGTGTCGCTCTCAAAAATATCCACCGGCCGCACCGGGAGTCCGTGTGCGGGCATGCAGCGCTTCACGATCTCCATGCGGTCCGCCGGAGCTTCGGGCAGCCAGTCACTGATGTAGAAAAGCTGGTCGGCAATGTTCGTCCAGGAGGCGTTGAGACGCGCGCGGTCCGGTGAAACTTCGGCGCGCACATAGACGCAATCGGGGTCATTCCACCAGACCCGGCCGTTGAGGAACCAGAGGCGGCTGCCCCAAGGAGCGCCGATCATGCCGCTGGTGTCAGGCCCCAACCTCATGGCATCCAGCAGGCCGAATGTGCCGCCGAAGGACCTCATGTTTTGAGTGATGGCGCAGCCCAGGAGAAAAACACCGGGGCCGGCTGCCTCGCGAACGAGCTTTGTGCCGTCGCGCAGCGCCTCGATATTCGTCTTGTCGGGATTGGCGAAGACGGCATCGCCCATTCCATCCTCCTTGTAGCCATCATTCACATAAACTTGCTTGGTGGCGCTGCCGGTCCAAAAGCCATCCATTTTGAAAAATTTGTATCCCCACTCGTGCGCGATGCGCTGGACGACGCTCTTCACAAAGGCTTGGGCGTCCGGGTTCGTCATGTCGAGGGAGGTGCCGCCCCATGCGGTTTCGTAGGGTTGGCCCTCCGCCGTTTTTACAAACCAATCCTGGTGGTCCTTGAAAAACGGATCCTTGGAGTTTCCGGCAAACGGCATGAACCAGATGCCCGGGACCAAGCCGAACTTGGAAATCGTTTCCGCCGCCGCCTTCATGCCGGAGGGATAGGGTCCCTTCGGGGCATGAGTCGTGAAATTTTTCTTGGGCCCGTTTCCGCCGGCACCCTCCTGCCAATAATCATCAAGCTGGATGAAATCGAATCCGAAAGGTTTGAGTTCCCTCGCAGCGACCGAGGCCAGCTCCGGTAAATGGATTTCATCACAGGCCCCCGCATGCTTTTCCATATACCATGTGCACAGACCGGCCATCTTCGGCGGCAGTTTCACGTTGTAGATTTTGGCAATCTGGTCGGCGTAATTTTCCAAACCGAGGCGGGCGTCGTCAAACCAGCCAAGCAAAAAGGTTTCCAAGCCCTCGTCGTCACCGGGCTTGATTCGCAGGCGCCCGAAATCCACGCGAGCCTGCATCCGAACCGCGCCGTTCACGACCGGCGAGAAGACCACACCGCTCCCGCGATCGTGCGTGAGCCAACCGCCGACGACGCCGCCCCGAGTGGCGGGGTCGGCGACTGTGAGAAACGCATAGCTGCCGGGATTTTCCGCCGGAGAGCGCAGGCCGCCTGTGCCGAGCGTCTTGATTTTGGACAACTCCGTTCCGGCATCCACTTCAGCCGAGACGAGCGGCACGCGATTGATGATCTGCGGTTCGGCCGTTCCATTGTGCCGCGTGGAGTCGAAGACCACATAAGGCAGCCCCTCGTAGAGCCCAATAGTGTTGCGGTCACCGTTCGGATAAACGATTTCGATCCCATTCCCCTCGCCCAGATACTTGTTCTTCACCTTGGCAAGCGAGGCCTTGCCGCCGCGCTCTTCAAAGGTGCCGTCCTTGATAAACACCCTCCCCGAGGGCTTGTGGCGAATCGAAAACCCGCCCTTGGCGGAATCGAAACTCACGAGAAAGGTCGAGTTTTCGAGGGTCAATGCGTTCTCCGCTTTGGGGGCGGACTCCACGGCGCGATTTGAATCGGCAGCGATCACGCTGCCCAGTGGCAAAGCCGAAAGAAGCGAGAATGCGAGGAGTGTGGCGAGGGTCTTGTGCATGGTTGGTTCTTTTGTGGATGAAAAGTCAGGTGAATTTGCCGGGGTGTCGGCAGCGGGTGCGGCGGGTTTCCGCCGGTGGTGCAGTCAAGCTGAGGAGGGCCGGACAAAGTGGAATGACCACTCGGGCAGAATGTTGCAGGGCTTGCGACAAGCGGTCTGCCTCTCATGGCTTTTTGTCTTCCAGAATGGCTTCGAGCTGATTCGCCAGCAGGCGGGCGAGTTTGAGGTGGCCGCCAGCCCCGGGATGGACGCCGTCGGCAAAATCCTCGCGGCTGAGCCAGCCGGTGGTGTCCACGTGGTGGACATTCGGATCGCCCTTGTGAATCTCCTCCCAAGCCTGACGGATCTCCTTTTCGTAGGGTCCGCCCAAGGTTCGAAGCATCACGATGGGAGCCTTGGGGAACTTCGCCCGGATCCCGGAAACAAGCCGCTTGTAGCCTGCGACAAAAGCATCCGGCGTGGCCTTGCCACACTGGTCGTTTTGCCCAAGGAGGATGACCACCATTTCCGGGGTGTAGATGCTGAAATCCCAGGGAACCGTGAATTCCTCGGGGGACTTCTCATGGTTGTAGTTGTGCTTGCGGAAGTATTGCACCTCCATGCCGGTCTTGCTGGTGCATCCGTAGCCGTCGGTTAATGCGACGCCACTGAAGGCGATCTGGGTGTGATCGCGACCGAGCATTTCGGCAGCCATCCACGCATAGTTGGCGTTTGTGCCCGTAGTAATGGAGTCGCCGATGAATTCGATGATTTGGCGCTCCGAAGGGGGCAGGGTCTGTGCTCCTTCTTCCAATGTCAGACCCTTGAACGCCACGCGGTAGTTCTGCCCTGCGGAACCCACTTGAAGGGTATGTTCCTTTCCTCGCAGCGGTTTGTCATGGAGTTCCACGATTTTTCCCGGGGCCGCGCTGACCGTGCGGAAGGGTTCTCCGTCGATGCTGACCGCGAGAAGTGTGGGAGCGTCCACGCGAATGCCAACTTTGGAGCCGGTGAATTTCGTTCGGAAATAGTGACCGTTCCAATTCCCTTGAGCGACCGCCGGATTTGTTCGATCCCATCGTCCGATGTAGAGAATGTTGGGATCCGCGTGCGGCACTTCAACCGGTGGACCGGCGGGTGTCGGCGACGCAGTGGGTGCTGGCGTTTGCGCGAGAGCGGCGGTCAGGCAAAAACCGAGCAGGAGAGTGGAGACGATGAGGGCGGGCCGGAATTTTGATCGAGCTACCATGTCGGTATTCCGAGGAGTTGGGGATTTCACGGCGTTGCAGCAGGGCTCTCGTCGCCATAGACAGTAATGCGCTTGAGCAACAGGACGCGCGGACCATCACCCGGAAGTTCGAGTTTGAGGTATCGCAGGGGACGGCCCAGGACATCGATTCCTGAGTGGAAGCGGGTCACCGGCACAAACCATTTGTTGTTCCAATCCTCATCCTGCCAGAGTTTCGTCCATTCCTGGCCGTCTTCCGAAACGGATAGAATCAGCCCCTTGCTGCGCTGGTCGCCATGGCGGTTTTCGATCATGACCCCTTTCACATTTTTCACCGCGCCGAGATCGACCTTTGCCCAGGGATTCTTCTCGTTGTCGGTGTGAAAAGCATAATCGATCGGATCGCCCCGGAAGAAGCGTTCATGGTTTTCCTTCCGATCGGCACCGGGATTTGAACTGCTGGTCTCCAATGTCGCATTTTCGTTCAGGATCTGACCGTATTGGGCCATCATGTTCTCAGGCACCGAACGGTTCTCGCCGACGATTTTTCCTTCCGGGATGGATTGGTCGAGCGTGAGTTCCACCACCGTTACCGGGGTGTCGCGGTCATTCGCTGCAACCTCGATGGAAAATTCGGAATCCGACTGGGTGAACGTGGCCGGTGCACCGGTGAGCGTGCGGGCCGAGAGAACCTTGTAGGGCAGCGGTTCAAAGGCGAGCGGGCCCTTCTCGGGCCATTTGTAAACATGCAGGAAGAGCTTATTGCCTTTGTGGCAACTGCCGCCCCAGGAGCCGTTCTTGTAGGGACCGCCGCGCGTGCCATAAATGGCTTCGCCGTATTTCTTGAGCCACTCGCCCATCGCGCGCGCCACCGCCGCCTCGCCATCCGCAAAGGTTCCGTCCGGGCGCGGGCCGAAGTTGAGCAGGAGATTGCCGCCACCGGTCGTGCAACTCACAAGCATCTTGATGCAATCCTCGGGCCCTTTGAATCCATCCTCGCCGGCGTAGGACCACTGCCTGCCCACATGGATGCACGATTCCCAATCGCGTGCGATGTCCATGGCGCCGATCACTCCCTCGGGGGTGTAGAAATCCCCAGCGGCCAATTTCTTGATGTCCGGAGTCGCCGGCCCGCGGTCCTCGGGCGTTTTTGCGCCGATGAATTTCGCGGCGCGATCGTTCACGAGCATCTGCGGTTGCAGGCGATACATCATCGAAAACAGCTCGTCGATGCGCCACTTGCCCCAGTCTTGGCCACCCACATGGTCGAACCACATCATATCGACCTTGCCGTAGTTCGTGAGCAACTCCTCGATCTGGTCGCGATACCATTTGTCGTATTTCGCATTGTCGCCCACGAGGTAGTCCGGGTGATACCAGTCCCGCGTCGAGTAGTAGATGCCGGCCTTCAGCCCGTATTTGTGGCAGGCTTCGACGAATGGCTTGATGATGTCCTTGCCGTAGGGCGAGGACATGATGTCGTAATCCGTGACCTTCGAATCATACATGGAAAATCCGTCGTGGTGTTTGGCGATGAGCACCATGTAGGTCATGCCGGATTCCTTGGCGAACTTCGCCCAGGCATCCGGGTCGTATTTCACCGGGTTGAATTCCTTGTAGTAATTGTCGTAAACGGGATCATCGCTGCGTCCGGGGGGAGCATTTCCAATATCCCACGGCCGGTTCGCACGGCGCCCCCAGCCGATTTCGCGTTTCCCGATCGAGCACGGGCCCCAGTGGATGAACATCCCGAACTTCCCGTCGCGGAACCACTGCATGCGGGCATCGCGCTCTTCCTTGGTCTCGGTGAGTTGTGGCACATGGCTCAGGTCCGCCAGAGTGTCCGTGGCGGTTTGAGCCTGGGCGGTATTAGCGGTGTTGACCATGGCCAGCGTGGCCAACAGAAGGAGCGTGCCGGGAGGGTATTTCATGAATATCAAATTCTAAAGTTCCCACATCACAAAGCGCAACGGGGGAAGCGTTAAACGTAAAACTCCCGAAGCCGCGTTGGATAAGGCAAAGCTGGCACCCTCGCTGGTTTCCTGCCGAGGTCGGGAGAATCAATCTGAAAACGCCTCCCGGTAGGCGGACTCAATGTCTGTCATCTCTTGCTCTGTGAGCTCGGAGAACTCACCCTCTCTTCGTTTGCGGGCCAGTTTCCCTCCATTTTTATGGAGCCTCATCAAGAGCTGTTCCCGCTTGCGGTCAGGCAGATCCACAACTTCCGCGATGGCGGAGCGGGCGCGATCAAACTTTTGAAGGAAATGAATTTCCTGCGGAACCGCCTGCCGGATCGTTTTTTCCAACATCTGCGCCAAAAACTCGCACTGTCTGGTGAGATCCGGGTAGCGGAAGAATCCCTCGATTTCCTCCGGGTTGTGAACCGTGAGAATCCCGGATTCATCGAGAGAATATTCTGCGGCAGCAATCAGGGGCTTGGAAAATTGTTCCAGGCAGGCGTCGTAGAGCCGGATGTTGAGCAGGATTTCTGCCGACACCGGGAGAAGAACCCCTTCTCCGCCAATGTGAGCGCGGGCCAGCACGTCGTGAATTAGGTAGCGGTGCAGCCGCCCGTTTCCATCTTCAAAAGGATGAATGAAAACGAACGGAAAGGAAATGGCGGCGGCCCGGAGGACCGGCGACACGTCTCCGCTGGCGTGAAAATAGGAGGCGAGGCCATCCATGATATCATGAAGAAAGCCGGGGGGAGTTCCCACCGTGTGGATAATTTCCCGAAAATAGGCGGTGGTCTGGCCCACGTAGTTCTGGTGGGAGCGGAAGCCGCTTTCACGGTAGCGTTCATCCACGATGGCGTTTTGCAGGAGCGTCAGGACTTCCTCGCAAAGCGGCCTTTGTTCCAGCCCGGCGCCGTGCAGGATCGCCACAAACTTTTCCGTGCGCGAAGCTCCCGGTTCCTCACGCTCGATGGCGAAGGAAGATTTGGTCTCCTTGAAGTAGAGGTAGGATAACGCCCGGTGGAGCACGTCTTGGGGAAATACGCCCAAGGTCTCGGAAATCATCGCCCGCCAGTCGGTTTCTTCAGCCGCCCGAATGGCCGGAGTCCGCCGGATGAGCGGCAGGAATTTTCCGGAGCCAACGGCATTGTTGGCAATGCGCCAGCGGGGATTTCTCACGGGATTCCGGGCCGTGACGTAAAAATCCGAATCCAAAAGCGATTCGTAGTTCCCCGTCACGCGAACCTGCAGGGGAACCTCCATGCCCGTCAATTCCTCGTACCAAAACCCGATTTTGCGGGCGAATCTTCCCGTGGGGGTTTCCGCCACAAAATCGGCGACCTCCTGCGGCGGGATGTGACGAAAGACCTTCCGGAAGATATCGAGATCGAGAACGTCGTATTTCAGGGCAAAAACCAGATGATCCAAAGCCCGGTTGCCTGGGTCATACGAGCGGATATAGTGTTCCTCGACGGTTCCGTCGGCCCGCTCGCGACGAAGCATTTTCGGGCCGATGAACGAGCTGTGGACGAGGGGGCGCGTCTTGAGAGCGTATCGCTCAATCAACCAGGCGGTGCCGATCTTGGTCATAGAAAATCATTCTTACGAAAAGGATTCTATTACAAAATGATGATTTTGAAAGAAAATCATTCTCCGGCATCCTTTATGTATTGGCAATCTACCTGGGCTTTGCCCCTGCGATCATTGCCATGCCGGTGGACATCATCTGCGCTGCAAGGCCCTTGCCAGTGCGCGGATATTCTCCGCAGGCATGCCGGGGCTGGTGCCGCCGCCGACCGAGAGAATGAGCGGATGACCTTCCGCTTTGCGCAGCACCTCGATCGCGCAAAGTTCGACTTGTTCCGGTGTGCCCCGGACACCGACATCCAGCGGGGGGACGTTGCCCATGAGCGTCATCCGCCCACCAAGGCGGGCGCAGGCGGCGGCAACATCGGTCTGCTTGCCCCAGTTCAGCACGTCAAATCCTGTGTCGGGAAGGCGCTCGAGACAGGCTTCAATCCCGGCATCGTTGTGATAGACCTTGACCCAGTCTTCGGGGAACGCATCGCAAATCCGCTTGAGAAACGGGTGGGCGAACTGCCCGTAATCGTCCGGCCCGATCATCCCGACGATATCGTCGAGGACAAGAATGCCTTCAACTGACGGCCCGATGGTCATTGCCTGCGCTTTCAACCAGTCGATGGTCAGCGTGGTGCACAGGTCGATCAGCTTGAGCGTCCGTTCCGGCTCATCCACCATGTCCATCAGGAACTGGGTGACTCCGCGAAAGAACGACGCGGTGCAGAGCGGGCCCCGGGCGGCCACGACAGGGATCGTGTAGCCCGCGTCGAAAATTCGCTGCTTCATCGTCGCGTAGCGGTGAAGGATGAGCGGGCAGAACCCGTCGGTTGCAGGATTGGGAGGAATGAGTTCGTCGAGGTCTTCGAGTCGGAAGGGCGCGTGTTCCTCGCCCGGAGTCTGACCGGGCAGGAATCGAATGCGCACTCCGAGCGTCGAGGGCTCCGCCGCCATGCCGATCTCCGCCCACCACGAGGGGAGAAATGTCACGTCCGGGAATTCCTCAATGACGCGGCGGTTCGCATCGAACCACACTTCAGGATCGAAATAATAATCGGCGTGGGAAATGCCCAGGTGTCCCGGCATCCACGGGCTGTCGACGATCATGGCCAGCGGGATGCCGGCACCGGGCTGGCGCTTGGCCGCCGCTTTGAATTGGTCCCACTGCGCCTGGCGCATATCAGACGGCTTCTTTCAGTTTCAGGGGCTCGAAGCGCGGGCAGAGGATCGCGTTGAAGGCGAAAGCGATCAGGTAGGCCGCCGAGCACCAGCCAAACAGAAGGACGTAGCCTGCAGACCCCATCGTGTCGAGCACGCGCCCGCAGGCGATCGGAAAAATCATGCCCGCAATCGAGCTGGCAAACCCGCCGAGACCGACCAACGATGCGACTGCCCGTCGCGGAAAAACATCTGACACTGTGGTGAAAAGCGTTGCCGACCATGCCTGGTGCGCGCCGCCCGCAAGCCCGATCAGGAGCACAGCCCCCCAGACGGGCACGGCGGAGACCATCGCGACGGGAACCACGGCGCAGGCGAAGACCAGCAGGCTGATCCGGCGGGTTTTCGTTGTGCTCCAGCCCAGGTTGGTGAGTTGCTTGCTTGCCCATCCGCCAGCGATGCTTAACACGGTTACGAGCCCGTATATGGCCACGAGTGGCAGACCCATGGTCTTGAGGTCCATCCCCCGCGTGACCTTGAAATAATCCGGCAGCCAGATCAGGAAGAACCACCAGACCGGCCCGGTAAGAATTTGCGGGATGAGATAGGCCCATGTCTGCGGCAGCCCCACGATCTCGCGCCACCGCAGCTTCTGACCGGAATCGTTCTCCGGCGCCTGGTCGCTCCGGATGAGTTCGAGCTCACTAGGGGAAACCCGCTTCGATTTTTCCGGCTCCTCGTAGAGCCAAAGCCAAAAGACAACCCAAACCAGACCCGCCAGGCCGGCGAGCAGAAAGGGTGCGTGCCAGGAAAACGCGAGCGCGAGTGGCGGGACAATGGCAGGCGCAAGCAGGGCGCCGACGTTGGATCCCGAGTTGAAGAGGGTCGTGGCGAACGCGCGCTCACGCGTCGGGAACCAATGGGCGACACTCTTGATCGCGGCAGGGAAGTTGCCTCCCTCCCCCGCGCCAAGTGCCAGCCGGGCCACCGCGAATCCCCCCACGGAATTCACCACGGCATGGGCCGCCGCGGCGAGGCTCCAGGCAACGATCGAAACCGCATAGCCAATTTTCGTGCCGAACCGGTCGATGAAAATTCCGAATCCAAGGTAGCTGAACGCATAGGCCCCTTGGAAAAGTGCGTTGACCCACCCGAATTGCTCGTTCGTCCAGCCGAGTTGCTCGTCGAGCAACGGCTTCAGCAACGAGAGAATCTGCCGGTCGATGTAATTGATGGTGGTCGCGGCGAAAAGCAGCGCACAAATGGTCCATCTCCATCGCGAATGTGCCCGCGGAAGGTTATCGGGGTTGGGTTTGTCCATCAGGGATCACTTTGCTTTTACTCGCAGCATTATCTTGCGATGCCCGCTACGGGGCCGCCGGGGAGGTCTTGATGCCGATGAAGGCCTGTCGGTCTTTGATAACAGTTCGCGGATCGGCGACACTGGTTTCCTCTGCGAAGGGAACACGGAAAACCGGAGCATCCGGCATCTCCTGGCTCACTCCGAGGCTGCGAAGCCAGACCAACGAGGAACTCTTGTCGTTGCCCGGATCAGACACGATCTCGAATGCATACCAGTGACCTTCCTTCAGGCGCACGCGATCTTTGTCGGTGAAGGTGAAACTGATAATTTGTCCGTGGTTTTTTTCAGTGGGGGTGACGATTTCGAATTCCGGGTTGCCCCAGAGCAGGTTCGTGCCTGCTGCGTATTGTTCAAGGTCCGGGCTGTCCCCGAGGTCCACCAGCCGGGCCTGAAAATTCATCGGCGCGTTGTTCCTCAGTCCGGCGTGTGCCGTGATGAAAATCTTCTCCAGCACTTGGTCTCCGTCACCGGGCGGAATGTTGAAAATCTGGCCGACCACCCGGCTGGTCACCGACATATCCTGACCCTGATTCTCCTGAATATAAGCAGTATTCTGTAACGCCGTCCCGACGATTTGGGGGGACGCATTCATCGACCTCGAGGAATAGCGCACCTCTTCCGGCCACTGATTGAGGGGAGTGTCGTCCAAGATTCCGTTGGGAAGCGGACCGCTCACCACGCAGTCGTCCACCTGCATCCCCGCCAGCGAAGGGATGACGGTGACGAGCAACAGCGCGGCGACAAAGAAACTCAGGGGAGGGAAGGATTTCATAGGGACGATAAGCTAAACGGCAAACCGCCATCCAATCAACCAGTCCTTTGTTAAACGTAAAACGCCGGTCCCCGCTAACTCCAGACATCCTGATCCGCCGGGAAAGCGAATGAGCCCGTCCTGCTCGGATGTCCAAGCATTGAACATTTGAACCACGAATATCCCGAATGGACACGAATTATGCAGAGATGCAAAGCCGTTCCCCGCTTTGCCCTGGGCTGGCTTGTGGATGGGCCTTCGGCCCGCTCGACCGGCGCTTACGGCCGCAGGATTTTGACGGCACCGGTGGCGGGCTCGACCCAGACCGTGGCGAAGTTGTCGGGCGGTTGGGCGGCGGAGCCCGGCTTTTTGGCATCGACGACAGTGAGATGCCACTTGGTATCGACGGGCAGGTCGGTGGTGCCGTTCGGGCGGAACCGGAACGCGCGGCATTCGTAGGTGGTGCCGGCCCGGGGCAGGGCAACCTGCGGGTCATTCTGCGTCCAGACTTTGGTCCGCGCATCGGCAAGCAATGTCGAAAGGCCGGTGTCGCGGGAGAGGATCGCCGGCAGCTTGAAGGTGAGCACCTTCGTCAGCGCCGTGGCCTCGCCGGAGTCGCCGATTTCAAAAAGTTGGAAGGCGCGATAGTCGGTTGGCCAGCCTTCGGCAGGGACCTCGTAGAAGCGGACTTCCACAGACCTGTTCTTCGATACGGCCGTCTGGCGTGCCAGCCCGCAGGCCCCGGCGATCTGATCTGCGGAGTGCTCGATGGAGCCGGCGTTTGTGATGGCGTTGAAGGCGGGGATCGTCAGCGTGACGAGCAGAGCAATCACGGCCACCACCACCAGCAACTCGATGAGAGAAAATCCAGTGGGGGCTCGGTTGGCGTGGATTGTCGGGTGGGGCATGGATTGTGCGCGGGGATGAGGCTAATTTACGTTATCCGGCAAGGTGCGAAACGGCGATGCGGGGAGACCGGCTTTGCTGTAGAGGTTGCATCCTTCCGGGTTGGTCGCCCATGCATAGCGCACCTGCGTCGGAGCCGGCACGTCCGGCGAGGAAACAACGATGCTGTTGTCCCCATCGATGACCGCGTCGGCCCACACGAATTTTCCATCGGCCCCGGCGATCTCGAACCATTCGAGCTTCGCTTGTGGTGTCTCCCTGGCGGGTTCCAGTGCTTGCTTTTGTCCCACCATGAGCGGCGACCCCCCGGTATCGAAAACCACCCGGATTTTTCCGTCTTCGACCGAATGGGACTGATAAAGCGGTGATTGAAACACCAGAGCCTTTTCACCATAGGCCTTGGCTCGCGCCCAGAGCGCGAGGCGTTTGCCGACATCCTGCTTGTTTTTGGGATGAATGGTGATGTCGCTGCCGATGTCGATGGCGACTGCCATCCCGGTATTGGGCGTGTTGGCGAGAGTCTCGCTCTGGGCTTCCCGCAGCACAGCCCATGAGGAGTCCCGGTGATCACGAATGACGGAGCCGTTGTTGGCAAGCTGGACAAAATAGAACGGGAAATCCCCCTGTCCCCACCGGGTGCGCCAGTCGCCGATCATCAGTGGGAAGAGCTTTTTGTAGAGTTCCGCAAGCTTGGCCGGGTTGGTATTGCTCTCCCCCTGATACCAGATTGCTCCCCGGAGGCCGTAGGGGATCAGCGGGTTGATCATCGCGTTAAAAAGTGCGGTTGGAGTATTCTGGATTTTCATCGTTACCAGCTTGGGACGCCGGGAGAGCGCCTCGGCGTAAACCGGGGGGAATTCGCGTTCAAAGGCAATCTTCCATGTGTTGTCCACCGATTTGGAATTCGCCACTGGGAGCTGCATCCTTGAGCCCGACTCATAAAAGCCTCCTTTTTCCGTGTGCGCGACGTAGCGCACGGCGATCACATTGCGTCCTGCCCGCACGAGGTCGCCGGGGACATGGTAGCCGCGCGGGCAGGTGTAGAAATCGGGAGGTGTCTTGCCGATGCTGCCGATCTCGACGCCATTGAAGTAAACCGTGTCGTATTGTTCGCTCAGATAGCCGAGGGCCAGTCGAAACGGTTTGCCGGCACTCTCGGCCGGGAGATCGACCGCCTTGCGCAACCAGAAGACGCCGCCGGTCTTCGCCTTGAGGGCGATGGAAAGGGTGAAGCCTGCGGTTGCGGTGGTCCATCCCGAGTCGTCGAATTCCGGGGCGGCCCAGCCATTTTTGAAACCTTCGTTGGAGGTGTCCACCAGCCCGTTTTCTGCCTCCCATGTGGCCAGTGCGTCGGGAAACACCTCGATCGCAGCAGGGGTCTTCTCCATGATTTCAATCTGCTCTGCGGCTTGGGCCTTGAACTCCGGCACACGGTCGAGGGCCTCAAGGCTGGTCCAGGCCTCCGCCGGAGTGCCGCCAAAACTCGAATGGATGATGCCGATGGGCACGCCCATCTTCTGATGCAGATCGCGGGCGAAGAAATACGCGACCCCGCTGAAGCCGCCCACCGTTTCCGGAGTGCAAGCGATCCATCTGCTTTGGACGGCCTCCAGCGGTTGCAAAGAGCCCTTATGCGGCACGGCGAACTCCCTGATCAAAGGGAAGTCTGCTTCGGCGATTTCCGCCGGGGCGTCGCTGCAGCCCGAAACGGACATTTCCATGTTGGACTGCCCCGAGGCGAGCCAGACCTCGCCGACCACGATATCTTTTAATATGACGGTATCGGCTTCGGCCGCGCCGCGAATCACCAGTTCACGCGGTTCGGACGTGGCCGCCAAAGAATCCAAAACAACCTGCCATTTGCCGTCCGCACCCGCCGTGGCGGTGTAGGTCTTGCCGGCGAAGGCGACCGAGATTTTTTCGCCGGCGTCAGCGGTGCCCCAAACCGGCACCGGACGTCCCTGTTGTAGCACCGCGTGGTCCGTGAAAGGCCCTGTCGGAATCGGTTTGGCTAAAGCCGTTGCGCCAAGAAAAAGAGGCAACAGTAACAGGGTTGGCCGCGCTTTGGTTCTCATCTTAGGGTTTCCTTAAAAACAGGTCTGTGTCGAATCGATGTGAGGCTGCGCAGTGGAAACCGAATTGCTCGTCGAGCAACGGCTTCAGCAACGAGAGAATCTGCCGGTCGATGAAATTGAAGGTGGTTGCGGCGAAGAGCAGCGCACAAATGGCCCATCTCCAGCGCGAATGTGCCCGCGGAAAGCTGATTGGGCTGGGGTTGTTCATCAGTGGTCCGCAGCGCTCTGCTTTTCATTGCGCACTTCCTTCAGCATTGTCTTGCGATGCCTGCTACCGGGCAGCCGGGGAGGTCTTGATGCCGATGAAAGCCTGTCGGTTTTCGATAACGGTTCGCGGATCCTCGGCGCTGGTTTCCTCTGCGAAGGGAACTCGGAAAACCGGAGCATCCGGCATCTCCTTGCTCACTCCGAGGCTGCGAAGCCAATTCAAGGAACCTTTGAATTCCGGATCGGACACGATCTCGAATGCATACCAGTGACCTCCCTTCAGGCGCACGCGGTCTTTGTCGGTGAAGGTGAAACGGATGATTTGTGCGTAATCTTTTTCACTGGAGGTGACGATCTCGAATTCCGGGTTGCCCTCAAGCAGGTTCGTGCCTGCTGCGTATTGTTCAAGGTCCGGGCTGTCCCCGAGGTCCACCAGCCGTGCCTGGAACCTCATCGGCGCGTTGTTCGCCTGTGCCGTGATGAAAATCTTCTCCAGCACTTGGTCTCCGTCACCGGATGGAATGTTGAAAATCTGGCCGACGACCCGGCTGGTCAGAGAAATATCACTACCGGGCGAAAAATAAGCACTATTCTGTAATATCGTCCCGGTGACTTTAAAGGCTCCACGAATCGACCCCGAGGAATAGCGCACCTCTTCCGGCCACTGATTGAGGGGGGTGCTCTCAAGCGGAATTTCTTCGTTCGGGATGGGGCCGCTGACCACGCAGTCGTCCACCTGCACCTCCGCAGGCGATGGGATGGCGGTAGCGAGCAGCAGCGCGGCGACAAAGAAACTAAGGGGAGAGAAGAAATTCATGCATAACACAATAGACAGCCCCCGCGATCCGCTCAATCAAAGTTCTGTTAAACGTAAAACACCGATCCCCATTTAGTGCTGCGCATTATCCGGCAAGGTGCGAAACGGCGATGCGGGGAGACCGGCTTTGCTGTAGAGGTTGCATCCTTCCGGGTTGGTCGCCCATGCATAGCGCACCTGCGTGGGCGCTGGCACGTCCGGTGACGAAACAACGACGGTGTTGTCCCCATCGATGACCGCGTCGGCCCACACGAATTTTCCATCGGCCCCGGCTATCTCGAACCATTCGAGCTTCGCTTGAGGAGTCTCCTTGGCCGTCTCCAATCCTTGCTTTTGTCCCACCATGAGCGGCGAGCCGCCGGTATCGAACCGCACGCGGATCTTTCCCGCCTCGACGGAGTGCGATTGGTAGAGCGGTGACTGGAAGACGAGGCCGGTTTCGCCATAGGCCTTGGCTCGCGCCCAGAGGGCGAGACGCTTGCCGACATCCTGCTTGTTGAGCGGATGAATGGTAACATCGCTGCCGATATCGATGGTGACTGCCATGCCGGTATCGGGCGTATTGGCAAGGGTCTGGCTCTGGGCTTCGCGAAGAACTCCCCATGAGGACTCCCGGTGGTCACGGAAAACGGAGCCATTGTTGGCAAGCTGGACAAAATAGAACGGGAAAGCCTGTCCTGTGCTTGCTGAAGGATCCCCCCCCGGCGCGCCGGAGCCAGGCAAAGCCGGCTGGCCCCAGCGGATTCGCCAGTCACTGATTAATAGCGGGAAGAGTTTTTTGTAGAGGTCCGCAAGCTTGGCTGGGTTGGTGTTGCTCTCGCCCTGATACCAAATCGCTCCCCGGAGGCCATAGGGGATCAGCGGATTGATCATCGCGTTAAAAAGTGCGGTTGGCGTATTTTGGATTTTCATCGTTGCCAGCTTGGGCCGCTGGGAGAGCGCCTCGGCGGAAACCGGGGGAAATTCACGCTCGAAGGCGATTTTCCATGTGTTGTCGATCGATTGCGGGTCGGCTACAGGGAGACCCAATTCTGGGCCCTGCCTGTAGATGCCTCCTTTTTGCGTATGAGCCACGAAGCGGATGGCGATCACATTGCGGCCAGCCTGCACGAGTTTGCCGGGGACATTGTAGGTCCTCCAGCAGGTGTAGAACTCGGGTGGTGCTTTTCCGAGGCTGCCGATCTCGACGCCATTGAAGTAAACCGTGTCGTATTGTTCACTCAGATGGCCGAGTCCCAGTCGAAACGGTTTGCCTGCACTTTCAGCCGGGAGATCGACCACCTTGCGCAGCCAGAAGACGCCGCCGGTCTTCGCCTTGAGGGCGCTGGAAAGGGTGAAGCCTGCGGTTGCGGCCGTCCATCCCGAGTCGTCGAATTCGGGGGCGGCCCAGCCATTTTTGAATCCTTCGTTGATGGTGTCCACCAACCCGTTGGCGGTCTCCCATGCGGCCAGATCGATCGGAAACGCTTTGATCGCTGCGGGAGTCTTCTCCATGATTTCAACCTGCTCTGCGGCCTGGGCCTTGAGTTCAGGCACTCGCTCGAGCGCCTCGCGACTGGTCCAGGCCTCAGCCGGAGTGCCGCCAAAACTCGAATGGATGATGCCGATGGGCACGCCCATCTTCTGATGCAGATCGCGGGCGAAGAAATACGCGACCCCGC
>Ga0247842_10003452_pt1 | contig 21248 bp, 20 predicted proteins | sample LaCruzMarch2015__3_FD_192411 | JGI IMG/M metagenome (GOLD analysis project Ga0247842, IMG submission 192411) | Freshwater microbial communities from meromictic Lake La Cruz, Castile-La Mancha, Spain - LaCruzMarch2015_19m | ecosystem: Environmental > Aquatic > Freshwater > Lake | place: Spain...
TTTGACGGCGCAAAGTTATGAAAAATATTCGTAATTTTACAGCTATGCGTATCTACCTGATCGGATATATGGCCTCGGGGAAATCAAACCTTGGGAAATTGCTTTCTGAAAAGTTGGGCTATTCATTTCTTGACCTGGATGATCTCTTTGAGGAGAGGTTCCGTATCAGTGTGTTTGATTTTTTTGAAAAATATAATGAAAATGAATTCAGAAAAATTGAAGAGACGCTGCTTCTCGAAACAGTTGGCCATGATGATGTTGTGATTTCAACAGGAGGAGGTACCCCTTGTTTTTTTGAAAACATGCAATTCATCAGGAAGGCAGGGCTTTCAATATACCTTCAATGGCAAATTCCTGCACTTGTCAACCGTTTGCGCAAAGTCAAACGGAAAAGACCCTTACTGAGCGACATTCCCGCTGATGAACTTGAAGAAAGGGTCATGAAGCAACTGGCGCAACGCGACCTGTATTATAACCAGGCAAACCTCACCATCGATGCGGAAAATCTGGAATTGGACACCCTGCTTTTATGGATTCAAAGCCATCGGGAAATAATTTAATCCCGGCGTTTCAGTAAAGCTACATTTTCAACGTGTTGTGTATGTGGAAACATGTCGACCGGCTGGCATTTTTCAAGAAAATACTGATCGTTCATCAGAGCCAGATCCCTTGCCTGGGTGGCCGGATTGCAACTGACATAAACAATTTTCGATGGTTTTGCACCCAGGATGGTGAGCACAACTCTTTCATGCATCCCATTTCTGGGTGGATCGGTGATGATGATATCGGGTTCTCCTTGTGATTCGAAAAAATCAGGGGTCAGGATTTTTTCAGCCTCACCGGCGAAAAAAACTGTATTTTGAATCCCGTTGATCTGTGCGTTTATTTCTGCATCAGCAATGGCAGCGCTGACTGATTCAATGCCCGTGACTCTTTTTACATAGTTTGCAATATAGTTGGCAATCGTTCCTGTTCCTGTGTACAAGTCATACACATGTTCATTGCCGGTGAAGCCTGCAAATTCTGCGGTCGTTTTATAAAGATTCACCGCCTGGAATGAATTTGTCTGGAAAAACGACGCCGGGCCAATGCGGAATTCAATTTCCCTTCCGCCTTCGCGGAAAGGCGGCATTTTCTCTGTTATGTAAGGATCTCCCTTATAAAGGTTGAAATCGAGATCGTAGATGGTATCATTCTTTTTAGAATTGATGACATAGAACAGGCTGGTGATTTCAGGGAAATGCCTTGTAAGGTGGTCAAGCATCCCAGATATCGCTTCATCTTCATAGCGGAATACCAGTATGACCATAAAACCGCCTGCTTCGGTGTTCCGGATGATCAGATTCCGCAAAAAACCCTGCCAGGTGCGTACATCATAAAACTTCAGATTGTGCTCCAGTGCGTAAGCCCTGGCAGCTGTCCTGATTGCATTCGAAGGATCCTTCTGATGAAAACACTCCCTGATATCCACAACTTTATCGAAGAATTGCGGGATATGAAAACCAAGCGCATCAGTATTGACAGATTCAGTTTCTTCCTGGCGGTCTTCATCTGCAAGCCATCGATGATTGGAAAAGGTGAAATCAAGTTTGTTGCGGTAATACCTGATCCTGGGAGATGGAAGGATGGGCAGGATCAATGGATTTTCCAGCTTGCCGATCCTTGTTAAACTATCGAAGACCTGTTTTTGTTTGTAAAACAACTGTTCCCCGTATTCCATGTTTTGCCACCGGCATCCGCCACAGAGTCCGAAGTGTGAGCAATGGGGAATTGTTCTTTTTGGTGAATATTCATGGATGTGAACCGCTTTTCCCTCGAGGTACTTTTTTTTCTTTCGTGTCACCTGCACATCTACTACATCGCCGGGTACCACAAACGGGACAAAAATGACCTGGTCATTGATTTTTCCTATGGCCATTCCTTCGGATCCGGCATCAATAATCGCAACATTTTTGAAAATGACAGGCTGTGGGTGTTGGCGCTTCATGGGGAAATGTTAGATGTTCGGTTATTAGTTGGCAAGTTGGTAAGTTGGTAAGCTGGTAAGTTGGTAAGTTGGTAAGTTGGTAAGTTGGGAAGTTGGGAAGTTGGTAAGTTGGTAAGTTGGTAAGTTGGTGAGTTGGTAAGTTGGTGAGTTGGTAAGTTGGTAAGTTGGCATTGTTGACTTATGAATGTATATTGAATTGGCATGCTGGCATATTGAGGTAATTTGCGACATTCACTTCAAATTTCAACATTCGTTATTCAATATTCGATATTCTATTGACCAAATGACCTTTCATGAAAATGTCGGGAATCGCCCCATTCTCCATACCCGATCGAATCACCTGCCATATGGATGCGGGCTTCGAGACAACTTTTACACTCTTCAGCCTCTTCGTCAAGACAAGGTTTATTTTCGTAAAGCAAATAGTCCTGCCGGTATTTTACCGGTGTAAGGTTAGGCATGATTACATTCGCACCAACCATGAGCGCCTTTTCACGTCCCTGTGGGTCGATCGTTTGCATTGCCGTTGTTGCGGCGATGTTGATTTCTTTCATCATGATCCGCAATATGGCGACCATTTTCAGTGAAAGATCAAACCGGTCTTGAAGGGGTAACAGTTTGTCCCGATACTGATAAAGGGGTGTATCAACATGTTCGATATAGGGTCCCATGCCAGCCATGTCGATATCAAATTCCTGAAAGAAAAGCAGATCATCGGCCAGATCAGAAAGGGTTTGGAATGGTAAGCCGATCATTACACCCGTGCCAACCTGATAGCCATTTTTGCGAAGTGTTTTCAGCGCCTCAATCCTTCGCTGATAATCATGTGTGAAATTGTCGGGATGAAGTTTTTTATACAGTTTTGGATTTGAAACTTCAATGCGTAAAAGATAACGGTGAGCGCCGGATTCAAACCACCTGCGATAGGTCTCCTCACTTTGTTCGCCGAGTGACAGTGTTACATGAATTTTCCCCTCCGTTTGCCGACTGATTTTTTTTAATATTGATTCCACTTTCGAAACAAATGTTTTATTTGTTTGTTCTCCCGACTGGATTACAATGGAAGCAAAATTATTCACATTGGCAAAATTGACGGCTTCCATCACCTCCGAATCGGTCATCCGGTAACGCGCGTAGCGGCTGTTTCCGGCCCGGATTCCGCAATAGAAACAATTTTTTTTGCAATAATTTGAATATTCGATCAAACCCCTGAAATACACCTTATTTCCCACGTATTTCCCTTTTGTTTCTTTAGCCTTTCTGAACAGGGATGTTCGCTCTTTTTCACTGGTATTTAACAGGTAAATAAGATCTTCTTTGGAAAATGATGGTTTTTCTAAAATTTTTTCAACATCATCAATAATCATGGAATAATATTAATATATTAGCAACAAATCAAAAAAATATCAATCCCTGCAAAATTACTACATTTACATGACATTTTTCTTTGTATTTTTGCTTGAAATCAGGCAATTCCCATAGGCAAACAATCAATTTATGGATGATATAATCAAAACGGTACTGGTCGACGATGATAAAAGCGCTATTTTAACGCTCCAGGCGCTGCTAGGTGGCAATTTTCCGAACATCGAAATTGTCGGAAGCGCCAACAACGTGAGTGAAGCTACCTTCCTTATCGATGCTGTGAAGCCTGAACTGGTTTTTTTGGATATAAATTTGCCGGATGGCGAGGGTTTCGATGTCATCGAACGCGTTGCTTACAAGGATTTTCGGGTAATTTTTGTCACCGCCTTTGACAAATATGCAGTCAGGGCATTTGAATTTTCAGCGCTGCATTACCTGGTCAAACCAGTTAGCATTGAATTGCTTAAAACAGCCGTTGAGCGGTATAAGGATATAAAAGTTGATGAGATTGATAACCGGTTAAGGATTTTACGGGACAGTCTGAAAAGCAAAAACGAGAAGATCATCATTCCTTCAACCGATGGGTTGAATATTGTAAAACTCGGCGATATAATCCGCCTGGAGGCCAGCGATGTGTATACCCTGTTTTACATGACCAACGGCCAGCGATTCGTTGCCTCGAAACCGCTCAACAACTATGAGAAAATCCTTGAAGACCTTCCATTTTCACGCATTCACAGCAAACATCTGATAAACCTGATGTATGTTAAGCGCTATGTGAAAGGGAAGGGCGGATCGATTATCCTCGAGGACAATACAGAAGTTGAGGTTTCGGTGAGAAAAAAGGCTGATTTTCTGGAAAAACTAAAAAATTACGCCCGGTTTGTTTAAACATTAAACCGGATGTGAAGGATATCGCCGTCGCCTACAACATAATTTTTTCCTTCTACCATCAGCTTGCCATTTTCTTTGCAGGCATGTTCCGACCCAAGCCGCATGAAGTCATTATATTTCATCACCTCAGCGCGGATAAATCCTCGTTCAAGGTCACTGTGAATGACGCCGGCAGCTTGTGGCGCTGTCATCCCCTTTTTAATCGTCCATGCACGAACTTCTTTAGGGCCAGCTGTGAAAAAGCACTGAAGATCAAGAAGATGAAAAGCAACCCGAACCAGTCGGTTCACACCAGGCTCGGCCAGGCCGGCATCAGACAAGAAAAGCTTGCGGTCCTCCTCACTTTCCAGTTCGGCAATTTCCGATTCCATTTTAGCTGCGATCACCAGTACTTCGGCATGTTCATCTTTCACTGATTCGATAAACCTTCTTGAATAGTCATTTCCATCAATAGCCGATCCGTCGTCGACATTACAAACGTACATAACCGGTTTATCACTCAGCAGGAATATGTCGTCAAGAAACCGGCGTTCATCCGTCGTAACGGGTGCGGTTCGTGCCGACTTAAATGACTCAAGGTGTGCTTTAACTTTGATCAGGACTTCAACCCCGTGTTTTGCATCTTTGTCTCCGGTTTTAGCCATCTTTTCCATGCGGATTATCTTTTTCTCAACCGATTCGAGATCCTTGATCTGTAACTCAAGATCGACGATCTCCTTATCACGGACCGCGTTCACCGAGCCTTCCAGGTGAGGCATCTGCGGATCATCAAAACAACGGATCACATGGATCAGGGCATCCACATTGCGGATATCGGACAGGAATTTATTTCCTTCGGTCTGACTCCCTCCCTTCGACAGGCCCGGGATGTCAACCATTTCGATGGTAGTTGGAACGACTTTAACCGATTTGATAATCTGGTCGATGGCAAAAAGGCGTGCGTCAGGAACGTTCATCACCCCAAGATTCGACTTGGTACCTGCAAAAGCAGCTTTGTGTGTTTCGGCACGGTTGTTTGAAATACAATTGAATAAGGTCGTCTTTCCTGAACTGGACAGACCAATGATTCCGCATTTTAAAGGCATGGCAGTAAATTTTATAGTGCAAAAGTAACTAAAGATGAGGATATACGATATACGATATACGATTTACGAAATAGTCACAGAATTATTGTCAATGATTTTCTGATGAATCATATCTTTGCTTTTAGTGAGAAACCCTCATCTATATGCAATCGTATAGGGTAAGTCGTAAATCAAAAAAAATCGTAAATTGCGTTATTATTCCATCCTTTTATGCTTGAACTGAAAAACCTTTCAAAATCGTACGGACAGGTAAAGGCAGTGCGCGAAGTTGACCTGAAAATCGGCAAGGGTGAATTCTTTTGCCTGCTGGGACCCAGTGGATGCGGTAAAACCACCATCCTGCGTATGATTGCCGGTTTTGAGAAAGTCACCGGCGGTCACATTCTGCTCGATGGCGCCGACATCACTCATGACCCGCCCAACCGGCGTGATGTGAACACCGTGTTTCAAAACTACGCGCTTTTCCCGAATTTTAATGTAACCGACAACATTGGTTATGGACTGAAAATAAAAAAAATCGCGGCAAAGGAACAGGCGAATCGTGTTGCAGAGGTTATCAGACTGGTTGGCCTGGAAGGGTTTGAGAAGCGGATGCCTGGAAATTTATCGGGCGGACAGCAACAACGTGTGGCCCTTGCAAGGGCTTTGATAAACAGGCCCAGGGTGCTGCTGCTCGATGAACCACTCAGCGCACTCGATAAAAAGATCGCCGAACAAACCCGAAACGAGCTTTCTGAACTTCAGAAAAAAGTCGGGATCACCTTCATTTTCGTGACTCACAACCAAACTGAGGCGCTGGCCATGGCCGACCGGATTGCCGTGATGAAGGATGGGGTGATTGAACAATGCGATCATCCCAAGGAGATCTACGAGCGTCCGCTGACCCATTTTGTTGCTGACTTCATTGGCAGTATGAACTTTTTTGAAGGAACCGTCGCAGTGATTGATCATCAGGGATACAACATCACAATTCCTGAATTGGGTCAGGTCATTATATCGCAAAAGGAAATGTCGCCCGAAACAGACAATCAAAAACACCCTGAGCCTGTTTCAAAACCGGGTGCCGCATTTGAATCGCAAAAAAACACAATAATCAGCAAATCGCCGGTGTTGTTTTGCATCAGGCCGGAACGAATGAAGATTGGCCTGATGGCGCCCGCAACCTATGAAAACGGTTTTTCAGGTACCATTCGCCAGAAATACTACCTGGGAGAAATAACAAAATTCACCGTCGAATTATCAAATAAAAAGCTGATAGCCGTCATCGCCCAGAATTACCTGCTTCAGCTTTCCAATGAGTTTTACGACATTGGCGAGCAGATCTGGGTGACATGGAGTAAAACATCGGGGGAGGTTATCAATGTCAGGTAAGATAAAAGAGCAATATGTCCTGCTGGTGCCGCCTGCTTTCTGGCTCCTTGTTTTTTTCATCGTCCCGCTCTTCATTGTTATCGGCTACAGTCTCAGTCATACAGGAGCCGATGGCACCATCAGCCTTAAAATGACCTTTGAGCACTATCTTCTTTCGTTCAGGGGCATGTATGTGGTGATCTTTCTCAAATCATTGATGTATGCCGTAATCACGACGCTGCTCACCCTGACCATCGCTTTTCCCATGGCCTACTATATGGCGTTTACATCACAAAGGATGAAAATGATCATCATGTTCCTGATCATCCTGCCATTCTGGACAAATTTCCTTATCAGGATGTATTCGATCATGACCCTGCTGGGAGAGTCGGGACTGATCAATTCGGCGCTGCTTTCCATCGGCATCATCGATGAACCCCTCAGGCTGATGAATAATTCCCTGGGAATGTACATTGGCTTTATATATTGGAATCTGCCATTCATGGTGCTTCCCATTTTTTCCTCCCTCGACCGGATGGATGTATCCTTGCTGGAAGCTTCTCTGGATTTGGGCGCCAGTCGCCGCCAGACTTTCTGGAAGATTACTTTTCCCTATTCCGTTGCCGGGCTCGTTGCAGGAATCGTTTTTACATTCATCCCCACCCTTGGGAATTTTGTGATCCCCGAATTCCTGGGAGGCTCGGATAACCTGATGATCGGCAATGTGATCACTGCCCAGTATCTCCAGGTGAGGAACTGGCCCTTCGGATCGGCGCTTTCTACCGTTCTTATGCTCGTGGTTATGATATTCATCTCCCTGTATATCCGGTTCTTCGATCCTACAAAATCAAAATCGATGGTAAGCTTTTAATAAATCTTTACAATGGCTGGAAACCTGGCAAGAGGCAATGACCTGAACATCGGACAGGGAACGGGTCTTAAAATCATGACCTGGTCCGGGGTGATATTCCTTTTATTACCCCTGATCATCCTCATTGTTTTCTCGTTTAACGATTCCCGCACAGTTACCCACTGGGAGGGGTTTTCGCTGAGATGGTACAAGGCGGTTTTTCAGGATGACAGTCTCTGGCTTTCTGTGAAAAATTCGCTGGTCATCGCCATCGTCAGTACGATGGTCACCACCTTCCTGGGAACCATGTGCGCCATGCTGCTTGGGAAATACCGGTTCAAAGGGCGCGAACTATTCCAGAACCTGCTGTATGTGCCTGTGATCCTTCCTGAGATAATTTTCGGCGTTGCCATCCTCGCCCTTTTCATGCTGATAAAATTTCCGCTGGGTCTGATCTCCATCATCTGTGCACACATCACCTTCAGTTTTCCCTTCGCAACCCTTATCATTCTGGCAAAGGTGATTAACCTTCCTCCTTCGCTGGAGGAGGCAAGCCTCGACCTTGGAGCGAACCGATGGCAAACCTTCGTTCAGGTGATTCTGCCCAATATCTCGCCGGGAGTAGTATCCGGGGCGCTGTTTGCCTTCACCCTCAGCATCGATGATTTCATCGCCACCTTTTTTACCGCAGGGGTTGGTTCATCCACATTACCCCTTAAGATTTATTCGCTCATAAAGTTCGGGATCACCCCGTCAATCAACGCGATTTCCACCATACTGATTGTCTTTACTGTAACAGCGCTGTTCCTGACCGACCGCCTCCAGAAAAGCGAACGAATAAGCCGCACCTTCAAACTGGCCCTTGGCGGTGTGTTTATTGCAGTGTTACTTGGATTGATCATCGCACCATTTTTCACAGCCAGGGAAAAGAAGCTGAACCTCTACAATTTTTCAACTTATATCGATGAGGGGCTGATCGCTGATTTTGAAAAGCAGACCGGGATCGATGTATCCCTCGACTATTACAACGATAATGAGGAATTGCTGTCGAGGCTCCAAATGGGGGTTTCGGGGTATGATCTCATCTGGCCATCGGGATACATGGTCAAGATCATGCAGAGCCGCGGACTGATCGCACCCATCGAGTTCCGGAACATACCCAATTATCAGCATATAACGCCGTTAATGCGGAAACTGTCGTACGATACAACTGGCAAATATTATATTCCCTATGCCTACGGATTTACCGGAATCGTATACAACAGCGCCATGATCAAAGATTCCATCTATTCCTGGAATGCATTGTGGGATGAGCGCTACAGGGAAAACATTCTTATGCTCGACGATATGCGGGAGGTTTTCTGGGCGGTGTACAAACTCCTCGGTCAAACCGTGGATGACGACACTGTAAAACTTCAGAAGGCGCTTGATTTGCTGGTCAGGCAGAAACCCCTGCTGAAAAAGTACGAATCAAACGCCACCCAGGAGATGATGCGGAGCGGGGATGTGTGGATAGCCCAGACATGGAACGGGCTTGCAGCCAGGCTGAATGCCATTGATCCGAAGTTTAAATTATGCAGACCTCAGGAGGGTGTGATATTCTTTGTGGATAATCTTTGCATCCCTTCTGGCGCCCCACACAAGAAAAATGCCGAGAAGTTCATCAATTTCCTGCTAGATCCGGCTAATTCGGCCCGGAACATGTCAACCATCCGCTATGCCATGCCCAATGAACGTGCCCGTTTATTGCTTGAGCCCTCCCTGCGCGACAATGGGATCATTTTCCCGACTATCTCCGACGTTTCAGAACTGGAAGTCATGCAGGACATGGGACCGTTCAACAAGAAGCTTGACAAGGCGTGGACGGAGCTGAAGGTGAAGTGAGTTAGTTTAAGACATTGCGTTTTACAAAACAGGATTTTTCGAACTGTGGTTATTTTGAAAGGTAAATGTTTTTGAAATTATTCCCTTTGCCTCCTTTGGACCTCGATATTCTTTAACCGGGAACTATCACGCTCCACCATTAACGGTTTTCGGGTTGTTCCGCTCGGGAATGTACCAAGAAAACAAGGATTAACGAAATAATTTTCATTTTAGGGGTCAGCTTGTAATTGTCAGGTGGTAGTATTTAATCCTGCAAACAACGCAATGAATAACCGTCGCTCTTTACATTGAATCCCCTCACGATACTGCTATAACTGAAATCAGGACTCCGGCTCCATGCATTGTTTGAATTGAATTCCGATGAGCTCCACCAGTAGCCGTAGTATCCGGAATAGGAAAATGTTCCGCCGCTTGAACTATGACCTCCGGCAAACCCTGAAAATCCGCTTTCGTTGGTCGCACCGGCATTGGGTGTGTGCCATAGGCCATTGCCGGCTTCAAGGGTTCCTGTTGATTTGATCTTACCGCCGGCGTTGGACCCACTCCAGCCATTCACGCCGCAATTCACGGTGGGATCAAGATATTGTGTAAGGGTGCACCATTCTGTATCCGTCGGAACATGCCAGCCTGACGGACATATTCCCTGGGCCCCCGGCGTGGTAACATATTGCAAAACCTCTTTCCATTGATAAAGACCCCCGTAAATGGCGCAGTTAGCAGGATCATTGTCATAATAGTATTTTTCAATGACCCCGTTATCGGTTTGGCTCAGATTGCTCTCAATACGCATGCCAACATTGAGGTTCTCAGCCATCCAGGTATAGGTCCCGATGTGTACAATGGGGAATGTGTATTGTCAGCATCGGTGCAGGCTGCAAAATCGAAAGTTATTGTTTTGCTGCTGGCCGACACATCTGCAACGAGGGTGCTGTAAATACCCGTCATCCCCATGAAAAGCAGCTGATCACCGTTCTCATAAGGCATATTGACTTGTGCGGCAGTGCTTTTTAATGGTTTTTTGCATGTATTTACTGCCGAAGACAGATACCCGATCCTTGGTTCGGTTTCCATGCCGGTTTGGCATAACAACTTGGAGGCAAAGCGATAATATTCGCCCCTGACAATCACAAAATACAAGCCCGGGCAGATCCCGGAGATAGAAAAACTATTCGTGCCTTTTTTAACATACTGGCTTAATTTGCATATAGGGTGTCCGGTCAGGTCATTGAGGGTTATGATTACCACCCCGTTTTCAGGTACACTGAAAGTCAGCATCGACTCCACGGTCATTGGATTTGGATACAGTAGAAGCGATCCGGCAGCCACAGGCGGGCCTCCGATACCAACGGTGGAACTACGATGCAGCGTATCCGTCCCGTCAAGAGTAGCAATGGCTCCGCTGGTGAGGTTTTCGACAATTACAGTGGTTACTGCGTTGGTGTCGCCCGTGCCCGTAAAATTGACAAGGTAGTCCTGTGCCTGGATTTGCGATATGGCAAGCACGAATAGCAGGATGCAAATTGAATTTTTCATAATTTTCAGTATTGGTTTATAAACTTCATATCTGATGGTATCCCGTATGTAAATAAACAATGATTCATTTCATTGCCTGGAGATTCAAGGTTGGAAAATATCTGCTCATCGTTCTGACTGAAGATCGTTATTCCCTGTCGGCAGGTATTTCGAAAATTCCGGGTGTCGATTGAACCTGATAGAAACATGCGAGTGTTATCCCTAAAAAGCAACTTATATACAAAAAAATCACATATGAGATTGTGCGATCACATTTTTATTTATCCATTGTTCGTATGATCTTGTTTAAAATTAAACTCCTTGTACTTTCACCTTCACCAGGTACCTCCTGATCAACAGTTGGTACATTTCCGCCAAGGTCAATTCCGTTTCAATGGATTGCCAGTCAGCTGATGGTTTCAATGCAAGTGTGGTTGATCCTGATTTCAGTACGATGGGCAGTCGAAAACCAGTTGCACAGGCATCCCACTTGAAGGATATCCTCCCTGGAAAGTCAGCTTCCTTTTTGAGCAATAAAACCGGAATATACGGTGAGAAAACATACTGATCAAAGAACCAGTCATAGTCGCTGGGAAAATGACTGTTCACATAACGGATAAGCTCTCCGGTAGAGATGGACCCATACCGGTTATCTTGCTGTATTTGCCGTAAAAAGCAGAACCAGAGTGAATCGTTGCTGATCATATTCCTGAAGGTGTTCCAAATAGCGCTTCCCTTATCATAAAGATCACTGGTGTATGCCGTTCCCCTTATCGTGTCACACAAAGGGAAACTATTCTTCATCAAATTCGGAACATCCTGCATGATATACCTTTCGGCGCTGTCATGACCCAACAACGCCTCCACGAACAGAGATTCGCTGTAGGTTGCAAAACTCTCCTGTATCCAGATATCCTGGGCCTTCCTGGCCGAAACACTGTTGCCCCACCATTCGTGGGCAGTTTCATGAAGGATCACATAATCATAATCAAACTGAAAGGGGGCAAAATTAAAGCCGTTGTATCCGTTTACGTACCTGTTCCCATAAGCAATTGCCGTCTGGTGTTCCATGCCCTGGTAGGGTGCTTCAACAAGTTTGTACCCGCACAATCTGAAAGGGTAGGGGCCGAAATATTTCTCAAAAACCTCAAGGATACTGCCAGCTTGTTTAAAGTGTTCTTTTGCCTTTGAGGCATGCGGAGGCAACACATAATAATCAAGAATCAAAGAATCGCCGGCATGATGAAGGTATTCATTGAAATGATCATACTTGCCGATATACACCGTTAGATTATAAGGAAGGATCGGGTAGGAGATAATCCAGTTGAATGCAAGCCTTCCATCTATTGATTGCCACGACTTTCGCAATTTTCCGTTTGATATGGCCATTAATCCCCTGGGGACACTCACAATGAATGCGATGCTGTCGGGCTTGTCGCTCCAGACATTTTTATTGGGCCACCATAATCTGGCTCCCTCTAGCTGGCAGGTCACCCCGCAGAAAGGATTGCCCGCACCATCCGTACTCCAAACAAATCCACCATCCCAGGGAGGATTGGCGGAAATTTTTGGAATACCGCCATATTGCAACGTGATAGACCAATTGGTCTGGCCAGGATGAATATACCCCGGGAGCACGATCCGGATGCGGTCACCTAGTCTTGAAAAGGATAGCTTTGTTTTAACAGTATCAGTGATGCTTTTGATCCCAAGTCTATTATCAAGGAACAGGTCGATGGAATCAATCGGAGACAGCAACATGAAATACATGGTGCACGATCCTGTTACCGAATGTTTGGCAGGATCGATGTCGAGATCAAGCAGGTACGACGTGACATCATAACATGCCAGCCGTGGATTCTCTGTTTCCAGGAGTATGACTGGCTTCTCTACTGGTCTTATTTGTGCAAAACAAGAGGACCACAATAAAATCAACGGAACCACCACCCAAAAGGTGGTCCCGGGTTTTAAGAACATTCTTAACGCTGGCAGGATCCGCATCACGGTTTACTGGCAATTGTGTCCCTGTAAAACCTGATTGCCTGGTAAATAATCCCGCCAATTAATAAAAAATACAGCACCAGATTTTTGGCCACCCATCCATACTTACATATCGAATCGGTCAGGAGAATCCCGACTGCAAATGAGAAAAAGAGCAGCATGCTGAATTGATAAATCCTGAATTTTTTCAGGTATGGCTCCGAAATGATCCATATTACAATGACGAGACAAAAAATAATTAGCTTGAAAATTTCCATGATCGATCGGGTTTGGCTGCTAGGTTGATTTATTTATCTCGGCCCCATAAATCTTTCACCGTTAAAGTGAATCATATGTTCTGGTGCATCTGCGAGCCACACTTCTGTTTCCCAGGCAATATTATTTGAGTGTTTCTTAAATTCAGCAAAATCAGGGAAAGCTGTAACATAAATCTTGCCTGTTTTACAGTCTGTTAAAAATTCTTCCAGCTCAACAATCCGCTTTGGTGAAACCGGACCGTGTGAAGTAACAGCTTCAATTAAAAACAGCCAATTTTTACTGTGGTCATAAATAATAACATCTGGCAACTTGCTGTGTTGGTTAATCGGAATACCCAATTCTTTCAGTTTTTTCTTATCAACATACAGGTCTTTTTTAGCTGTGTCGCCCAGATACAATACAGAACCGCCATTAGCAAAACGAGCAGCAAAGTTGTGAACAATGGCCGCCTGAACTTCATTGTGTTTCCCGGCAGAAAGCTTTAATGTTTTGCCATTACTGAGTTTTACAGGGATCAGTATCTGTTTCCGTTCCTTTTTATACTTTTTTGATAAGTCACCTTCTTCCGATATGAATTTTTCAACAGCCTTTTTCCATCCCTTCGTGCCGAAAGTAATAATTGCCTCCAATGCACCATGTGTCAACGCATAATGGGCATTTGGACTGTTTACAGGTAAGTTTGGATTGTCGGGATTATAATCAATAATTCTTGCCTGAACAAACTGATGTAGTACTTGTCTGCGAAAAGTTTCTCTGGTATTGGGTGCATATTCTTTTTTATATGCATCAAGCACGAAGGCCATAATACCTTTGGTTATCTTAAGGCTCTTTTTTGTAGCCTTACTCCAACTATCTCGTGGTTTTATTCCGCATAATGCAAGGAAAGTGTATGCAGATATTTCATTCTGTTGTGCCGCCGGTAAGCCCAATTCTTTTAAAATCTGTTTTGCATCGTCTATTTTAATCATAAATAAGGCTTGTTGTGAGTTTAAATTGTTCAATGACTATTCTATTTGTGTTTTCAACTGAAAAATCATTTGAAAGAATGACGTTGTCACCGATTTCCTTTATTGTTTCAAGTGGGGGCAAGGGTATTTCTCTGAGTTCTGTTGCGCTAACATTTACATTTCCGTTGAAAATTCTGAAAAATGAATCGAACAGAGCGCTGTTTAGCAATGCGCATAATCCGACAATTTCATTCCTTTCCAAATGTCCTTTAGGACGATAAATGTAATTTACCTTGTTCTCTACTCCGATATAATCAGATTTAATAAAATTGCAAAAATAGGGAGCTGCGATTAGCCTGCTCTTGTCGTCTTTAGTACTGAAGCGTCTGAGCAATATATAATTTTTATTAGGGATCAGAATCGCTTTTGAATCATTCTCAACGCTCACATATTGTCCCTTTTCCGGCTTAAAAATAGGCCATTCGAGCATCATTTGCTTTACATTGTGCAGCCAAAATAAAGGAGCGAGGGATTTGATTCCATTTTCATAATTCTCCAGAATGTAGCTCCTGCTTCTGAATGCCACAACCGGTCCAGTGGAAATTTGAATATTGTATTTATTCAGATTGCCGCTCCATTTATCGAAAATTGTTAGTATTGATTCATCAAAATTGCATGTCGGCAAATAAAGAATCTTTTCATTGGAGGATAGGTCAATAAGTTCTATTTGTTTGAACGATTTTTTTTCCGGAGTTGTAATATCTTTCAGTCCATGGGAGGATGAAACAAGAACCTTATGATAAGGATTTGTCTTTTCTTTTCGTGTTCCTTTGATAATAACAGTTTCCTGTAACACTTTATCCCTGGTAAAGGTCTCTTTGCGGGAAACGAATAAATGCACGTTATCTATTTCAATAATTTTAAAGAAATATTCCCGAAATAGTTTGAAATAACTTCCAGATGCATAACTGCGTGGAGTAATAAAAATCAATTCTCCGTTTACTTTTAAAAGTCTTGCAGAGATAGCCATGAAAATTGCGTAGATATTCGGATGGCCATTCACAATTGCTCTTGCTGCTATTGACCTCATATCATCGATGGGAAGTTTAAAATAGGGAGGATTAGAAATAATTATATCAAACGTTTCTATGGCTTTTGAAAATAAATTTCCGAAGTCAGTCAGGCAGTCTGCATTTTCTAAAATAAAATCATTTGTATGCAGGGTATACTTAAAATTGATTTTTTTTTGTACCAGCCACTCCTGCAAATAGGTAAGTGATTTTTTAGTATAAGGAATAAGTTCACTGTCGGTCTCATAAACAACTAAATCAACTTCTTCTAAATTTTTGTTTTTGTCTGCAAGTCCTTCAATTAAGGCACAGGTGAGGATCGCTGTTCCACATCCCGGATCAAGAATTCGCACGATGTCTGCATCGTTTTCTGCAAATGTCCCCATTAGTTCGGCAATTTCAGCTGGAGTAAAAAATTGTCCTCTTGCCTTTTTATGTTCCTGATTTACCGATTTGGAATATTGAACTCCCAGCCGGTCAGCAAAATGATTTGGTAACTCATTAATTTGTGGGTCAATGAGTTTATTATTTTCCATTTTTGTGATTTATGATATAAGTGATTTTCTGCTCTGCAACCTGTATAGCTTGTAAGGCCATCTCTTCGTTTTGTAATTCGTAAACCAGTTTATCGCTGAGAAAAGCAATAAGGAAATCCTTTTCGTCAACTTTGTAAAATTTAGCTAAACGAATAACTTGTTCTTTTGTTGGCATTCGCTCACCCCGTTCTATTTTACTCAAGAGAGCCTGATCTATTTCAATTTCAGACGCAACCTGTCGGAGAAGAAGTCTGTTATGTTCTCTTCGCTCTCTGATTATTTCTGCGATCTTTTTCAATTTGAATAAATTTGACTTGACAAATAATGTCCAAAGATAATAAAAGAGTCCTTACTGTCAAAGAATATTTATTCACAATTTAACTAAAAGAATAACTCAAAACTTCATAGACACTCCGGTTAAGTCGAAGCTTCCTTGCTAGAATTTCAACGGTGTAATATGTGATGATCGCTACATAAACCTGTATTCGAACAGCATTATCAGTATTCTCCCAGAAGGACTTGGTTCGCAGGTGTCCCTTTATCTATTTAAAGGAGTTATTCAAAGCTTTGCCTAACTTCTTTTGGGCCCAAAAATCCAGTGGGTTTAATTTTAATGATACACACCCAACCGATCCTGGTCGGATTTCTAAACCGCTCGCATTGGTCTGTATCGCTTTCACTGGGTTTATCTTGTCGGCATCGAAAGAAACAACAACGGACATCCTGCAAAATCAAAAAACATGGCCGTAAAGCCTATAGCTTGTTTAAGTTTGGATTAGTTTTTTTAGCGCATGCTATTATGAATCCCTTGTCAATAAACGATCTTGTGAATTGCATCAAAATTTTGACATGTACTTAGATTCGTGATAGTGATGTCCTCCGGAACGCGACATACAACTGTTATCCAAACTCGTTGGTGACAGATAACATCCGTTCTGGTTGCAGGAAACATCAAACAAATGCCCTTTCATGCCATTGTACCATAATGAAATTACAATGGAATCGTCGGTCAGGATATATTGTGTGGCCTGGGTAAAACTCATCGAATTTGAAATGTTTCCTGTGTCAAAAGCCCTGCTTTTCGACTAGAGGCGCCCCTCAACAGGTGCTAAGGGAAGCAGGGTGGTATCAATCACAGGAGCATCGGATAAATCCAGGGTCGACGAGGTCAACCCAATATCGTAATCGCCTGCCACCAGCGGTACAAAGGTCAATGCCGGATAGCCTCCTGGATTCAGGTAGATCTTCTCTTCCGGATGCGCAATTCTGACGTACATTTTTTCATCAGGGGTGCAAAATGAGGTTGCAAAACAGGAGTATCCGCCACCACCACTCTGAACTCTGAGTGAACCAAGAGTTGTTGAATCCGGACGCATTTGCCTTACCTGCCTTGTTAAACGGCCTCCTGTATAAAATTACTTGATAATAGTATCCTACATGGTTTCCCGGTGAGTCTTACGGTACGGTAGTACCTACCGACCATGCCGGGAACACATTGAACTATACTGAATCTTACAAAGGTCTCATATGCAATCATGGTTAAATGTGTTAATACAAAGCGTTTGAGGTTGTATTCAATTGCTAACTAAACATTCGAAGAATATTTATTGTTCTGATTTTTCCGGAAAAACAGGTATAGGTAAATGCTGAACAGGAAGGTCATGACCACCTGGATGAGGATCGGCGTGGTAATCAGTCCTGTTTCGATGAAGGCAAGCCGGATCAGCAGGAATTTCAAAGCATAGTAGAGCATTTTGCTGATCACGATGCTGATAAAGATGGCGGGAAAGACTGATTTTATTCTTTTGGCCAGGAGGTAGAACAGGAAAACATTCATAGATAATTCAAAGGCGATGAGCAGCATCTTCGGAAACACCGGGTGACCAGTGATGACCATTGAAAACAGTGGCAGGGTCAATGTCAGCAGGTATGCGTTACTTTTGCCGGTATGCACCAGAGCCAGTATGAGCATCAATCGCATGGGCTCAATGAGATAAACCGGCAAGCTCAGCAGGTGTGAGATGGCAGGAACCAGGTAGATGAAAGCCAGGGCACCGATATCGGTCAGGATACTGATTACCATGGTGTTTTGAAGATTTGAACGGGAAAGGATTTTCATGTTGGATCGTTTGGTTTTTACAATCATTTTTTTGTGCCGCGGTATCATCTCATGTAGTCTATCCAAGCTTTGCAGCGGCGTTGTGGTCCTGGTTAGAACTTTATAACTTTAATTACCTGCCTGTAGCCGGCTTTCTTCAGACGAATAAAATAGGTGCCGGTACTCAGGTGCGCCAGATTGATTTGCTCCAAAGATAGACCTTTGAGTGTTCCGCTGATCACTGTTTTTCCGGCTGGATCGGTGATGTGATAAATGGTTTTCTCATTCCCTGGATTGGATAGTCCGATAAGTCCGGAGGTCGGGTTGGGATAAGCCGTGAATTCAGGTTGAGCCGGCTCACCGGATATACCGGTGCCCTGGTCATGCACTTTGATCAGTTCAATCCCGTAGCCGGTTCCGAGGTTGCGGGTATATTGCTTAAGAATTGAGTCGTTCCAGTGTTCATGGACCCCCAGGGATGGAATGAGGATCCCGTCGTTGTCGGGGTCATAAACGATGCCTTCGGCCCAGCGCGAGGAGTCCGCTGCCTGGTGAAGGTAGTCATCTACACCAAGCCAGTTGGGGCGGCTTTCTGCGATGGTGGGTCCGTTATATTCCGTGCGGAGGAAATCATGACAAACCGATTCAACGGCCACAGGATCCAACGACATGAAAATTGACGAACACCAGTCGCCCGCAAAGGGAATGGAGATCCATTTTTCGGGAACGCCGCCGGCATCTTCACCAGGATAGAGTCCGTCGACAATGATCAGCAGGTTCTTTCCGCTCAGCAGGTTGTGCATCATGATGTCGGTCTGTACACGGTACAAACCATATCCCAGGCGTGTCGGGTCATCATAACCGTCCATCAATCCGCTGTGCAGATGCAGCGCCCAGGTACGGGTAAATGAGCCGAAGTGATTTTTGGCTGCCAGTGTGATACCTGCTGTGCTGTGGGCCTTCATGGCCGGGATGTTGATCAGGTAATCCATCTCCTCGAAAATGGTGAACAGCTTGTCCGTAATGGCATCGGTCATTACCGTTCCCTGGTCAGAGAAAAAGACCTTGTCGCTGGCGGTCACCACCACCGGCAGCCTGCCAAGGCTTACTATGGCCAGTTCGGGATGGATCAGGTTGTTGCCAAGAATATGCACTCCCGGGAATTCGTCATGCCATAAGTCATAAAATTCCTTGTAGATGTTTCGCGCCGGGTCGCCGACATAGATCATATCCTCTGGGACCATCGCGCTTTGCACCAGTTGCCGGAGTACTGAAAGGACCAGGTAGGGATCCGTTTCCGATAAAAAGGGACTGACTGAAAGATCATCGGTCCGGCCCAGGTCTGCGTTGTAATGTCCGCCGGAAATGCCGCCATAGGCTGAGGTGGTATTGACCTTGATGAAGATCTTTTCGCCTGCAGCGTACCCGGTGTTGCCCTTTCCATGATGGCTGTTGAAATATTTAAAGACCAGGTCCCAGGCTTCAGCATTGCCTGTTGCCCCGGTCAGCGCTATCACCAATTTCATCACCATGCTGTCGATCACAGGCAAATTATTGTTCTTTTCCATAAACCAGGCATCATCGTCCAGATCAATGAAGCCGTTGTTGTTGGAGGTGTTGGTGCAATTTTCATTGGTTGCATCCGGGTTCCACATCCAGACAACCCTTCCCGGGAAAATCCCAGTCGCAGTGCCGATCGGATCATTGGGAGGAAAGTTATCCTTCACATTGGCTCTATTGCCGGCATGGGAGATCAATGGCAGCGAGATATGTGATGTCAGATAAAGCAACCATGCAACGAACAGGACCAGGAAGGCAAGGGAATATCTCGATCTGGAAAATAGGTGCCGGAACCGTGTGAAGGCTGTTGCCGCCCCACCAAGGCTGACCAGGTAAAGGACAAAGCCCGACATGAACGGGGCAGTGGCCTGCATGCACGGATAGGCGGCACGGCTGGGTTTGGGAATCACCCTGATCAGATACCATAGCGTTGCCATCAATCCAAGGATTAAGAATATCAGTTTTGGCGGTATTTTCCTTGCTTTCAGCCACAGGATGAAGGACTGAAATTTTTTTGGTAAATAGGGTAACGGATTATACATGAGGCATGATTTTATCCAAAGAATGAGATCATCTATAAGGGGACCATCATCGGGAAGGTGACTTTCGTGATCAGCATGAAAATTGCATGCAGGACTAATCCTCCCAAGTCCAAAGTTACATTAATTACCTGGGATTGCAATTTCATCTATCCTTGTGTATTACAATTTATTTTTCTACTTTTGCACTCCATTTTCCAGGGGTGGAAATCGAAAGCGTTCCTTATGTAATTCCCCGCCAGTTAACTGTATTGTTAAACCCGGCTGGTGCCTTCGCACCGCCACAAAGCAAGAATTGAATGAATATTGATGAAAAGAATGACAACCTTGATCAGCCTGTTGAACCCATCGCTGAAGAGATTGCAGATGCAGGAACCGAAGCCACTGTTGTGGAAGAGGTAGTAGAAACTGTTGCCGAGCCTGTTGCCGTGGTAGTTGACGAACCTGTTGCAGAGATTGTTCCTGAACCCGTTGCTGAGGTTATCGACGAACCTGTTGTTGAACCTGTTGCAGAGGTGGTTTCAGAACCTGTTGCAGAACTTATTGCCGAAGTTATTGCAGAACCGGTTGCTATAGCCGTTGCAGAACCTGTTGCTGCAGAGCCTGAAAAAAAGAGCAGAAGAACGCATGTAGCTCCTGTTTCATTGGCCGACTTTGACTGGGACGCTATCGGAAAAAAGCATGAAATTTATTCCAATGATGAACGCAGGAAACTGGAAGAAACTTACGACCAGACCCTCCGCGCCATCCAGGACCATGAAGTGATTGAAGGTACCGTTGTTGCCATGACGAACCGTGAGGTTATAGTAAACATCGGCTTTAAAAGCGATGGTGTGATCCAGATGAACGAATTTCGTTACAATCCCGAACTGAAAATCGGAGATAAGGTGGAAGTGTACATCGAAAATCAGGAAGATACTACCGGACAGCTGCTACTTTCTCACAAAAAGGCCCGCATCCTGAAATCGTGGGAACGCATCAACGATGCCTACGAAAAACAGGAAATTATCAAAGGCTATGTGAAATCGCGCACCAAAGGCGGTTTGATTGTTGACATTTTCGGCATCGAAGCGTTCCTCCCGGGATCACAAATCGATGTGAAACCCATCCGCGATTATGATATTTATGTTGATAAAGTCATGGAATTCAAGGTAGTGAAGATCAATCACGAATACAAGAACGTGGTTGTCTCTCACAAAGCCCTGATCGAAGACGAACTCGAAGCTCAGAAAGCCGAGATCATCAAGCGACTCGAAAAAGGACAGATCCTCGAAGGTACCGTTAAAAACATCACCAGCTATGGCGTATTTGT